>Ga0335069_10008533_pt1 | contig 14656 bp, 14 predicted proteins | sample Lox_Sample_11_FD_206714 | JGI IMG/M metagenome (GOLD analysis project Ga0335069, IMG submission 206714) | Soil microbial communities from Loxahatchee National Wildlife Refuge, Florida, United States - Lox_Sample_1.1 | ecosystem: Environmental > Terrestrial > Soil > Wetlands | place: USA... | reverse complement strand
CGGTCTCGAGGCTCTTGGCCTCCTCGACCGTGATCACGCCTTCCTTGCCGACCTTGTCCATCGCCTTGGCGATCATGTCGCCGATCTCGCGGTCGCCGTTGGCCGAGATCGTGCCGACCTGGGCCACCTCGGCCGAGGTGGCAACCTTCTTGGACCGCTTGACGAGGTCCTCGACCACGGCCGCCACGGCTTTGTCGACGCCGCGTTTCAAATCCATCGGGTTCATGCCCGCGGCCACCGCCTTCGCACCCTCGCGAACGATCGCCTGGGCGAGAACGGTCGCCGTGGTGGTGCCGTCGCCGGCCGTGTCGCTGGTCTTGACCGCGACCTCGCGCACCATCTGCGCACCCATGTTCTCGAACTTGTCCGAAAGCTCGATCTCCTTGGCGACGGTGACACCGTCCTTGGTGATGCGCGGAGCGCCGAACGACTTGTCGAGCACGACGTTGCGGCCCTTGGGGCCCAGGGTCACCTTGACCGCGTCGGCCAGGATGTCGACGCCGCGCAGCATGCGCTGACGGGCATCGGCGCTGAACCGGACTTCTTTGGCTGCCATGTTATCTATCCTTAGGTTTGAGTTTTTGGCCTCAGGCGGCCTTCTTCTTCGCGGCGGCACCTTCGAGGATGCCGAGGATGTCGGACTCCTTCATGATCAGGAGCTCCTCGCCGTCGATCTTCACTTCGGTGCCGGACCACTTGCCGAACAGGATGCGGTCGCCGGCCTTGACGTCGAGGGCAACGAGCTCGCCCTTTTCGTTGCGGGCGCCCGGGCCCGCGGCGACGATCTCGCCCTGCTGCGGCTTTTCCTTGGCGGTGTCCGGGATGATGATCCCGCCGGCGGTCTTCGCATCTTCCTCGACGCGGCGGACCACGACGCGGTCGTGCAATGGCTTGAATTTCATTTTTTTATCCTGGGATTTGGAATAGAGCGCATCTGCCAGAGGCAGCAGCACTGGGCCTGTGTGCACGCCGACGGCGCCCACCTCGCCAAGCTCTTACATAAGCGTCGGCGAGGGGGGACTCAAGTCCAAACAAATGATTCAGCGAGAAATTCGAATGAATTTTTCGATTAAAATATTTTGTGGATACAAATAATCAGAGATCATGTATTATGTTTCTTTCCATTTATAAAAAGATCGCGGCCCGCGGAAAGTATAAATGCCGCGGCGCTGAGCCGACCATCGTCAGATGGCGCGGAATCGATCCAGGAGAGAGCTGATGACCAAGCATCGCAACCCGGCGAGGCACGTGGAGCTGGGCGACTTCAAGACTTCTCCCGAGGCTCTCTCCGGCGACCGTAATGGGCCTCAGAAAAAGAGGATTCGCGAAGGGTCTGAACAGGCCGAGACGCCGCGGATGAAAGCTTGGCCGTCGCCCATTCCGCGGAACTGAGGAGCGGCCTCGATCAGCCGGACTTGGCAGCCTTTACCGGGATGTCGACCAACGTCTGAGAGCGAGTGTCCGGCGTGAGATCCCGGTCAGGCTGACACGGGGCCGAATTTCACCCCGACGCCGAACGGCATGCGACACGGCCCCTCCAGAACATGGACATCGCGCACGCCGTCAACCGGCCGGTTCGGCCGCAGCCCGAGCTTGGCCAGCGCTTCGCGCGACCCCTGGATCTCGATCTTGAGACGCCGGTCGACACAGCGAGCGTTCAGAAAGTCCACGAACACCGGTGCCGCAATTGCAGCCGTGGCGCCGAACTGATCTTCCGGTACGAACTCCCAGGTCATCGCCTGGCCGCCCAGCGCGCCGCGGATGCATTCGGTCAGATTACGGCTTGCCATGCGGACTCCGGAGCAGCGCGGTTGGCGGAGTATACACGATGCTCCGGCGTATCCAGTCACTCATCGCGAATCGCCGGATCGACGCGCGTCCCAGCTGATCTAGAGCCGCCGCTCGGGCCGGCGGGATCAGCCGGCTTTGCGCGCAGCGGCCGCCGCACGGCGGGTCGGGCGGGGAGACGTCATCGCGGCCCATTCCTCGTCGAACAGCTCGGCCAGCTTCTCGGTCATGGTGCCGCCGAGCTGCTCGGCGTCGACGATGGTGACGGCGCGCCGGTAATAGCGCGTGACGTCGTGGCCGATGCCGATCGCCAGGAGCTCCACCGGCGAGCGCGTCTCGATGTAGTCGATCACGTCGCGCAGGTGGCGCTCGAGATAGTTGCCGGGGTTCACGGACAAGGTCGAATCGTCGACCGGCGCTCCGTCCGAGATGACCATCAGGATCTTGCGCTGCTCGGGCCGCGCGACGAGGCGGTTGTGCGCCCACAGGAGCGCCTCGCCGTCGATGTTCTCCTTCAGCAGGCCCTCGCGCAGCATCAGGCCCAGCGACTTGCGCGCGCGCCGCCAAGGCGCGTCCGCCGATTTGTAGATGATGTGCCGCAAGTCGTTGAGGCGGCCCGGGCCCGGCGGCTTGCCGGCCGACAGCCATTTCTCACGGCTCTGGCCGCCCTTCCAGGCGCGGGTGGTGAAGCCGAGGATCTCGACCTTGACGCTGCAGCGCTCGAGCGTGCGGGCGAGGATGTCGGCGCTCATGGCCGCCACCGTGATCGGCCGGCCGCGCATCGAGCCCGAGTTGTCGATCAGCAAGGTCACCACGGTGTCGCGGAACTTGGTGTCCTTCTCGCGCTTGTAGGAGAGCGGATAGACGGGATTGGTGACGACGCGCGACAGCCGGGCGGCGTCGAGCATCCCCTCCTCGAGATCGAACTCCCAGGCGCGGTTCTGGCGGGCCATCAGGCGCCGCTGCAGCCGGTTGGCAAGCCGCCCGATCACGCCCTGCAGGTGGCCGAGCTGCTGGTCGAGATGCAGGCGCAGCCGGGTCAGCTCGTCCGCATCGCACAGCTGGTCCGCCTCGACGATCTCGTCGAACGCGGTCGTGAACGCGCGATAGGCCGGCTCATTGGGCTCGTTCGTGAACGGCCCATGCGGCCGCCAGCGCCGGCCCGGGCGCTCCGGCCCGTCCTCGCCCATGCCGAGCTCCTGGTCACCATCGGCTTCCTCGGCCGATGCGTCGGCACCCTCGGCGCCCTCGGTTTCGCGTGATTCGCCGGTCGCCAGCGATTCCGCGGTGGACTCCGCACCTTCGGCGCCCTCGCCCTGCTCCTGTCCGGAATCCTGCTGGTCGCCCTCGGTCTCGTTCGCGTCGCTCTCGGTCGCTTCCGCCTCGTCCTCGCCCAGGTCGAGGTCGGTGATCAGCTTGCGGGCCGCCTCGGCGAACGCGTCCTGGTTCTCCAGAAGGCGCTCCAGCGCCGACAGGTCGTGGCCGGCGCGCGCCTCGATCCACGGACGCCACAGATCGACCATGCGCCGCGCGGCATCGGGCATGATGGTCCCGCTCATCGCCTCGCGCGCCAGCAGCGCCACGACTTCCGGCAGCGGTGCCGATTCGCGATCGGCGATGCGGGCAAATCCCTGCGCGCGGCATTTTTCATCGAGGGCCGCGGCGAGGTTGGATTTGACGCCGGACATCGTGCGCGCCCCCAGCGCCTCGCACCGCGCCTGCTCGACCGCTTCGAAGATCGCCCGCGACATGGCCCCGCTGGGCGCCCGGCGCGCGTGGATGTCGGCGTCGTGGTGGCGCAGCCGCAGCGCCATCGCATCGGCTTCGCCGCGCAACACCGAAACTTCGTGCGCCGGCAGATCGCGCGCAGGCATCGGCAGCCGTGCCTCCGTGCCGCGAAGGCTGGCACCCTCGGGCGCGAACGCGACCTGGACGTTCGGGTCGTGCGAGACCGCGCGCATGGCGGCCGCCGTCACCTGGCGGAACGCCTCGACTGGTCCCTCGTTGGGCTTGGGCATCGGTTCAGCAGGTCACTGCGTTCAGGCGCGGCCCGCCGCCCGGACCATGCCGACATTGAGCTCGATGCCGAAGCAGCGCTGGTAATACTCCGCGACCGTCGGCCGCTCGACCTCGTCGCACTTGTTGAGGAAGGTGAGCTTGAAGGCGAATGCGATGTCGTTGAAGATCCGCGCGTTCTCCGCCCACGTGATCACCGTGCGCGGCGACATCACGGTCGAGATGTCGCCGGCCATGAAGCCGGCGCGCGTGAGGTCGGCGAGCGCCACCATGGCCGAGATCGTCTCGCGGCCTTCCTTGGTGTCGTAGGACGGCGACTTCGCGAGCACGATCTTGAGCTCCTCGTCGTGCGGCAGATAGTTCAGCACCGAAACGATGTTCCAGCGGTCCATCTGTCCCTGGTTGATCTGCTGCGTCCCGTGATAGAGGCCGCTGGTGTCGCCGAGCCCGACGGTATTGGCCGTCGCAAAAAGCCGGAACGACGGATGCGGCCGCAGCACGCGGTTCTGGTCGAGCAAGGTCAGCTTGCCGTCGACTTCGAGCACGCGCTGGATGACGAACATCACATCGGCCCGCCCGGCGTCGTATTCGTCGAACACGAGGGCACAGGCGCGCTGGATCGCCCACGGCAGCAAGCCCTCGCGGAACTCGGTCACCTGCTTGCCGTCGCGCAGCACGATCGCATCGCGGCCCACCAAGTCGATGCGGCTGATATGGCTGTCGAGGTTGATGCGGATGCACGGCCAGTTCAGCCGTGCGGCCACCTGTTCGATGTGGGTCGACTTTCCGGTGCCGTGATAGCCCTGGATGATGACCCGGCGGTTGAATGCGAACCCGGCGCAGATGGCCAGCGTCGTCTCGCGGTCGAAGCAGTAGGATTCGTCGAGATCCGGGACGTGCTCGCTCGTCTGCGAGAAGGCGGGCACCTCGAGATCGCTGTCGATCCCGAAGGTCTGGCGCACCTTCACCTTGATGTCGGGGATAGTCGGTTCAAACGCGGCAGTAGCGACCATGATCGAAGGGGCTCCAATAACGGATCAAAAAACGTGGACGGCGGGACGGCACTCAATCGGCGGCGTGCTTCACCGCCTGGGCACGAATCGATTTCAGGAATGTATATGCCTGATTGATCGACTTCAGGCGATCCTCGGCGGCCCTGTCGCCGCCATTCGCATCGGGATGGTGCAGTTTCACCAGCACCTTATAGCGCGCCTTGATCTCGGCGGCCGTGGCATGCGCGTCGAGCTCCAGCACCGCCAGCGCCTCTTCTTCCGGCGTGGGCGGGCGGCGGGGACGCACCGGGGCTTCCGCGTCGGCCGTGAAAAACCGCCGCAAGGCCTCGCGCAGATTGTCGTCGTCGAGGCCGAAATAGCGCGGGCCGCGGGCACCCAGCGGCCAGCTCGGCCGGCCCCCCACGATGTCGGCGCGGCGCGAGGCCTCGACCTCGGCCTCGCTCATGCCCCGGTAGAAATCCCACGACGCGTTGTAGGCGCGCACGTGCTCCAGGCAGAACCAGTAATACTCGTTCAGCAGCGCGCGCGACCGCGGCGCGCGGAACTCACCGAGCTCGCTGCAGCCGGGGTGGTCGCAAATCCTGGGTTGGGCGCCGGGGGGATATTGCGGACGATCGTACGTACGTGCACGCGGACGAGACATGACACCTAAGACTATGGGGCTGCCCCCGCGCTGGCAAGCAAAGCTCTCGTGAAGCCGGCTTCGTATTTGGGATTTTTGACCTAAATTTCAAGGCATTGGCCAAAATTAATCGGCCAGGCTGGCGGTCGCCTCCATCGCCAGTTCGCCCGCAGGCCCGGTCGCCCACAGCTTGACCGTCCCGCCCGCCTCGGGCCGGCCGTTGACCGTGAACGGCGCGGTATCGAAGAGCGGCGCCATGGCACGAAACGCATATCTGGCCAGGCGCCGGTTCGGGTGCGAATGGCGCAGCAGCTCGAGCAACAGGGTCGAGGTCAGCGGGCCGTGCACGATGAGGCTGGGATAGCCCTCGACCTTGGTCACATACGGATGGTCGTAGTGGATGCGGTGGCCGTTGTGAGTCAGTGCCGAATAGCGGAACAGCAGAACCGGGTCGGGCTTGATGGTCTTGGTCCACGTCGCCCCGGTCGGAGCGACCTGCGGCTTCGCCGCGGCGGCGCCGGGTGCCGGCGGCGAGCGGTAGACGATGTCGTGCTCTTCTTCGAGCGCCAGGCCGCTGCGGCCGGAAATGCTGTGCTTCACCGTGACGAAGACGAGATCGCCGCTGCGCCCGGTCTTGGGTTCGACCTTCAGGATCTCGGAATGGCGCTTGGCGGGCTCGCCGACCTTGAGCGCGCCGGGGAACGTGAGCCGCCCGCCGGCCCACATGCGGCGCGGCAGGGGGACGGGCGGAAGAAAGCCGCCGCGTTGCGCATGCCCATCCTCGCCGATCTTGCCCGGCCGCACGAAGCCGTTGAAGAACAGCCAGTGCCAGCCGGGCGGCAGCGGATCCCCGGCCTTGGGTGCGGTCTCGAGGTCGAGGGTCGCCGCCATGTTGGCGACGCGCTCCACCCAGATGGTCTCTTCCACATCCTGCGTGCGGCCGACCCAGTCCTTGAGATGTGCGAAATCGTCGGGCATAAGCTGTCTCCTTGCCGCTGAATTTATCGGGATCGGCCCCCGGCCGTCACCCTCGAACTGACGGCCGGCTCGATCGGGGGACACGCGCATGTCGACGATGACGTCAGGATGCCGTCGCGCGGCGCTGGCCCTTTCGCTCGTGACGGCTGTCGCGCCCCTGGCGCGCGCCGGCGAGCCGGTTCCATTTCTCGGTCCCGACGGACAGAAGGACTACGAGCGCTTCCAGGTCGAGGGATTCCATCGTGCCTTCGCGATCAGCGAAGGCGGCGGGTTCGGGCAGGGCAACGCACGCCCAAGCATCGAGAACGCGACCAAAGGCGCCATCGAGAACTGCCAAAAGCGCGACCCGCACGGCAAATGCGCCATCTATGCAATCGACGGCTATGTCGTGTGGGGCGAGGATCTGGCCACGCTGCCCCGCTATGCGTCGGCCCCGAAGCTCGGGGGCTTCATCCCGAGCGACTACACGCCAGTCCTCGGCCCGGAGAAGGCGGCCGGGATCATTATCTGGAGCCATGGCTATCTGCCAGGCGTCGATGCGACACAAGGGCCTCCGCAAGGCTACGTCGCGCGTTTCGAGGCGCTGGGCTGGGACGTCTATCGCTTCAACCGCGAATACATCCCGCAGATCCACACCGAGATCCAGATCATGATGGACTCCATCAATGCGGTGCGGGCCGCGGGCTATCGCAAGGTCGTGCTCGCCGGCCAGTCGCACGGGGCGTGGATCTCGCTCGAAGCGCTGGCACACGACGCGCCGATCGACGGCGTCATCTCGATTTCGCCCGCGCATCATGGAACGCCACCCACGTCGGCGGCGCGATCCGATTTCCGCCAGCTCCTGCACGAGATCCGCAGCCGCAACGCCGCCGACATCCCGCTGGTGATCGCGCTCTTCCAGAACGACAGCTACGATCCGGGCGGCCGCTTCGCGGACGTTCCCGATATTCTCGGCGGCTCGGCCGTTCCCTTTTATCTGATCGACCGCCCGGCTGAATTGACCGGCCATGGTGCCGGAAACGGCTTCGTCTTCAACCGCCGGTTCGGGCCCTGTATCCTCCGGTTCGTGCTCGAAAGCCCTCATTCCCCCGGACCATGTGAGTGACACGATGAACCAGAGCAAAGCCGCCCCTCGCGAAGCCAAAGCGACCGACGTGATCCGCAACATGCTGCCGCTCGCCGGCAAGCGCGTGCTCGACGTCGGCTGCGGCGATGGCGGCCTGACGCGCGCCATGGCCCGCGCCGGTGCGCTCGCCACCGGCGTGGACATCAGCGAGACCAGGCTGGCCGAGGCGCGCGCGAAGGAGGCCGTGCCCGGCGCCGACTATCGCGAGGGCCGCGGCGAGAAGCTGCCGTTCCCCGATGCCTCCGTTGATGCGGTGCTCTATCACAACGCGTTGCACCACGTTCCCGTGGACCTGCAATCCGCGGCCCTCGTCGAGGCGGCGCGCGTCCTCAAGCCCGGCGGACATGTCCTGATCATCGAGCCGCTCGCCGAAGGTCCGTATTTCGAGCTGGTGCGGCAGATCGAGGACGAGACCGAAGTGCGCCGCGCCGCGTACGAAGCGTTGCGTGGCGCGTCAGCGCTCAAGCACGAACGCGAGGAGGTCTACGACGCCCCGGTGCGCCACGAGAGTTTTGCCGCTTATGAGGCGCGCTCGGTCGGCATCCATCCCGCGCGCAAGGAGAAGTTCGCAAAGCTGCGCCCGCAGATGACGCAGGACTTCGAGCGGCTCGGGCGCAAGGGCCCGGACGGGTACCATTTCTCGCAGCCGACGCGGGTCAATCTGCTCGTGAAGCCGGGCTGAACCGCCGGCGCGATGCAAGACCGGCCCGCAGGTCTGCTCGGCTAAATTGCTAGAGATTCGGTGAAGTTCAACGACCGCTCGGACCCTGTATCCGCCGCTTTGTCACCGAATCGCCGCATCTCCCGCGACCATGCTCATAAAAAGATGCGGCCGGGGAATTCCGCAGGCTCCCGAATTGCGTTATCCTGCGCAGGGAATAAGTTGAATTTTATTCAACTCCAGGGGGCACCATGGAACGGAGAGTGGCGCATCTTGCGCGACGCTGGCTGCTGGCTGCCACGCTCGTAGGGGCGCTGACGGCCGGCGGCTGCGAGCAGCCCGGCCAAAATCGATACGGCGCCGACGAAGTCGGACACTCCACGGTCGTAAAGTTCGGCACTGTTGTTGCCGCTCGCACGATCGACATTACGGGAAAGAACACTGGCGCGGGGGCCCTCGTAGGCGCAGCGGGCGGCGGAATCGCCGGCTCGACCGTCGGCCACGGCGGCGGAAACGCAGCGGCGATTCTGGGCGGTGTCGTGGTTGGCGCAGTCGCCGGAGCTGTCGCCGAACAGGCGATGGCTGATCGGACGGGGCTCGAATACACGATCGTGCTCGAGAACGGGAAGACGATCACGATCGCGCAAGAGCAGAATAAGACCGATCGAGTGTTTGCTGCGGGTGACCGTGTCATGGTCCAGGCAAGCGGCACGTATCAGCGTGTCCTGCCGACCGACAGCCTTCCGGCCGAAGTCGCCCGGCCTCAGGGCATCAAGATCAAAGACTGATAAGCCGTACGAGGGCCAGTAACGGAGGAATTGGCAAATGCGGCTGGTTGGTGTGGTCCTGGCGACCGGACTTCTGGGGGGATGCGCGTTCACCGAGGGCCAGATCCCGGTTCACTATGTCGCCCCGCCGAATCTCGAGGTGACCGACGGCGCCAACACGGTCAGCGTCACGGTGAAAGCGCATGACGGGCGGGTTTCCAATCGCGACCGCATCGGCACAAAGAAGAACGGTTACGGCATGGAGGCGGCGCGCATCACCGCCAAGAACGACATCGTGGAGCTGGTTCGCGGCGCGGTCGAGCAGGAACTCGAATCGCTCGGCTTCAAGGTCGGACCCGGCGGACTGACGGTCAACGTCGAGCTTGAGGTCTTCTACAACGACTTCAAAGCGTCCCTCTTCCACCTGGACGCCGTCGCCGAAGTCGCATTCTCGGTGACCGCGCTCAATCCAGACGGAAGCATCGCTTATTCGAAGAGCTACCGCGCGGTCGGCACCAACCAGGACATCTTCATGGCGACCCCCGAGAGCGCGGAGCCGGCGCTGGAGCAGGCGCTGACGCATGCGATGGCGGGCCTTGTCCAGGACGACAATCTGCAGAAGTCGCTGGTCACGGCCGGCCACAAGCTGGCCGGCGCTCCTGAGCTGCCCCATCCTGCGACAACCGTGTCGCCGGCCATTGCTGCCGCCGTGCCGCCGCCCTCAGCGTCCCGCAAGCACGGGGCAAGAGGCCCGCTGCCGAGCAGCGTCGAATTCGAAGCGCCGTCGGTCGGCACCCGGATCTATACGGACAGAGGTGGCCAATACGAGATCACGTCGGTTGAGGGCACGGTCGTCAAAACGATGAATGCAGCGTCGCATTCCGCGACCTGGGTCGGCGGCTTCTTTTCGCCCGGGTCCGAGTCGGAGATGTTCAATTGGCGGGACGTCGAAGGCATCTGGCCACTCGAAGTAGGAAAAACCGTTCCCTTTGAGTTGTCAGGGTCGTTGGGTGCCTGGCATGTCACCATGAAGGTGTTGCGGCAGGAAGAAATCACGACCGAGGCCGGCCGCTTCCAGACCGTAGTGGTCGAGACGCGCGAGAGATCGGTGACTGGCGCTTCCGAAATCGTGCACACGCAATGGTACGCGCCGGAGGTCGGGTTCATCGTCAAATACAGCCGCGAGACTGTGCGCGGAGCATCTCGCCCGGAGGCCTGGACGGTCAGACGTATCACCCGTCCCGATTCTCATGCCGTGGCCGACGCGGCGCGGCGTCCAGCAGCGGTCGACTTCAAAGCACCGCCGATCGGCACACGCGTCTATCTCGACACGGGCGGCTATCTCCAAGTCGCCGCAGTTGACGGCAAGACAATCCACACTGTGAACGCCGACTCGCGTGAGGCGGATTACGTCGGCTCGCTTTACAGCCCCGGCAATGCGGCAAACCGCTTCGACCGGTCGCTGGTGGAGAGTATCTGGCCTCTCGAAATCGGAAAATCCGTGCGCTTTGAGATTTCAAGGACCGACCCGGACGGAAGGAAACGGGCGTGGGAGGAAACGATCACGGTGCTTCGCGAAGAGCACATTACGACCGAAGCGGGACCGTTCCGGACTGTGGTTGTCGAATTGCGGCAGCGGTCGCTGACCGGGGTTTTCGAATCCATCACAACGCGCTGGTACGCTCCGGACATTGGCTTCATCGTCAAGTATCGCCACACCATCGAGAAGGGGTCGGGAACCGCAGGAGCCTGGAGCGCGGCAAAGATCGAGAAACCCGGCTCATGACCTCACTGCCGGCTCACCCGTAATTCAAAAACAGCAGCCAGTAGTTCGACCGCACCACGTTGATCGCGGCGGCGATCGCGAGCCCCGAGGCGTGCTGGCCGAGGCCCTTCTGCAGGGCCTGGATGCTGTCGAGATTCTGCTGGATCAGCGCCTTGAGCTTGCCGTCGCCGGCCCAGGGCTGAGGGATCGCACCCTCGAGCGCTACGGCCGCGGCCGCGCACACAGCCGTCGTCTGCTCGACTTCGGCGCGGCGCGCATCGTCGAATGCAGCCCCCTGGCGTTGTTCGGCGAACGTCACGAGACTTGACAGGTGATCGACGGCGGCCTGATAGCGGCGCACGGCGTCGGAGAATCCCGACATGCCGGCGCGTCGGCGCGCGGCGGCCAACCGGTCGCCGATCTGCGCCAGGTCGGCCTCCGTGGCTTGGCCGTCGTTGCGGTCCGCGGCGTCGGATGCGGCGTCGATCAGCTTCGACACGTTGGCCAGAGTCTGCGGCCAATCCGGGTCTTTCTGATAGAGCGACGGGCGCTCATTCGCCGGCAGGTCCGCGACCGCCTGCCAGGTCGTGCGCAACGTATCGATCTCGATCGCGGTGATGTTGGGGTCGCGCAGATGGCTGTACCAGCTGGCGGCCCGCCAATGCGTCATGGCTTGTTCATAGACTTGGTCGGGCGACCGCTTGGTCTGTGCCGCAAGCGGTCCCGCCAGGCTCGCCACCGCGAAGGCCGCGACCAGGATACGCGCGATCCGCATCAGCCGCCTGCCGAGCGGCGCACAAGATCGGCGTGCAGGTCGTCCGAGATGGAGATTCCCTGCTCCCGCGCCTTGGCCCGCGCGGCCAGCCGCCGGTCGCCCGGTAGTCGTGCCCCCGGCTGCGCCAGGATGGCCGCGACGAGATCGCCGACGCGGCTCGCGAACATCTCACCCGCGAACCGCGCCGGATCGAGCACCAGGAAGAACTGCCCGACCCGTGGCGGCCCGCCCTTCGCGTCGAAGAACGAGCTCGCCTCGTAGCCGAAATGTGCTGCCGACAGCGCCGCCGAGAGCAGCTCGACCATCAGCACGAGGGCTGTCCCCTTGGCATCGCCCATTGCCACCATCGCACCGCCAAGCGCCGCCTTGGCATCGGTGGTCGGCTTGCCGTCGGCATCGAGCGCCCAGCCTTCCGGGATCGGCTCGCCCTTCTGCGCCGCGACCATGATCTTGCCGCGTGCCACCTTGCTGAGGCTCAAATCGATCACGAGCGGCTCGCGGCCGGGACACGGGCAGGCGAACGCGATCGGGTTGGTGCCGAAGATCGGCTTGGTGCCGCCCCAGGGTGCGATCGCCGACGGCGAGTTGCCGAAGGCGAGCGCCACGAGCCCTTTGTCGGCGAGCGGCTCGATATGATAAGCGGCGACGCCGAAATGATGCGAGTTCCCGACCGACACCGCGACCGTGCCGCTGCGCCCGGCCATCTCCGCCGCGCGCGCGAGGCCGGCTGCGATCGCCGGAAACGCGAAGCCGCATTTCGCGTCCACCCTGAGAGCGCCGGGTGCGGTTTCGGTCAAGGCGGCAACGGCGTTTCCGATGACTTTCCCGGCCTTCACCTGGTCCGCATAGGCCGGCAGGCGCGAGAGGCCGTGACTCGCCAGCCCATCGGCCTCGGCCGCGACCAGGGCGCGTGCCACGGATTCGGCGTTCTCGGTCGCAGTCCCCGCGGCCTGCAGCACGCGGCGGGCGATCTCGCGCGCCGCCATCAATGACAACGTCGTCATGTCGGTGACAGTGCCTTCAGCGCTTTCTTCACGTTCGCCACCACCATCGACGACACGCGCACGTTGGATTCGACCGTGTTGCCGGCCACGTGCGGGGTGAGGATTAGGTTGGGGACGCCGCGGAAGATGGAGTTCGCGGCGGGCGGTTCCTTCTCGAGCACGTCGAGGATCGCTCCGCCCAGGCGCTTGGCCTTGAGGGCGGCCACCAGCGCCTCTTCGTTCACGATGCCGCCCCGCGCGGTGTTGATCAGGACCGCGTCCGGCTTCATCAGCGCCAGCGCCGTCCCGTCGATGAGATTGCGGGTCGACGGGATCAGGGGCGTATGAATGCTCACCACGTCGCTGCCGCCGAGCAAGGTCGGAAGGTCGACATGCGCGGCGCCCAGACTGGTCCACACCGGGTCGCCGGGCAGCACGTTGGGATCGTACGCCGCGATCCGCATGCCGAGTGCCTTCGCGCGCTGCGCCACCTCGCGCGCGATGCTGCCGAAGCCGATCAGCCCCAGGCGCTTTCCATGCACCTCGCGGAAGATCAGGGTGGTGCGGTCGAACCAGCCGCCGGCCATCTTGTCGGTAACGCCCCAGATGTTGCGCAAGCCGATCAAGATCGCGGCGGTCACGTACTCGGCGACGGCCAGAGCGTTGGCGCCGGTCGCCGGGAAGACCTGGATGTGCCGCGCCCGGCATGCGTCCATGTCGATGTTGTCGAGGCCGACGCCGAGGCGGCCCAGGATGCGCAGGTTCCGGCAGGCGGCCAGCAGGTCGCCGCGGACCTGCGTCATGTTGCGCACGATCATCGCCGGGGCCTCGGCCGCGAGCAGCTTGACGTCCTCGGGCCTGTTCACGAGATCCGGGTCGTAGACCACGGAGTATTCGCGCGAGAGGTCTGCAAGCGCGGTTTCGTCGATGAATTCCGTGACGACGACGTCAGGCATGGGTTTCCTTGACCGGTCAGAACCGCACGGGATGTAACACACCTACTCGGCGGCGTCGCGGATCAGGCTTTCCCCGGGCCGCACGCGGGTGAACGCGACCGGCTGCGAGCAGACGTCGATCGCAGAACCGCGGAGACGGACTTGAGTGTAGCGCGAGGTGTCGAGCGCCGACGGTTGGGGGAAATCGGCCCGCCAATGGGCGCCGCGCGAATCTTCGCGGGCCGTCGCTGCGGCCGCGATGGCACGGCTGACCAGGACGAGGTTCTTCAGGTTCAACCAGTCATGCCAGGTCAGATTGAACGCGAGATCGTCCGCCGCCACCCCGACCGCGTCCAGCCTCCTGTCGAGATCGGCGAGCACATCGGCGCCGCGCGCGAGCGAAGCGGCATCGCGCACGATCCCCACGTCTTCCCACATCGCGTCATAAAGCGCGGACCGGATGGGCTCGAGGCTGCCGGCGGGCCGCTGCAGCGGCTGGCTCGCGAACGCGACCGCCGCGTCGATGTCGCCGACGTCCGGCTCGCGCCAGGCCCCGTTCTCCTTCACCCAGGCCGCCACCGCATCGCCCGCCAGCCCGCCAAACACCGTCGAGTTGGCGACGCCATTGCCGCCGAGGCGGTTGGCGCCGTGCACGCCGCCCGTATCCTCGCCCGCGGCGAACAGGCCGGGCAGGGCTGTCGCTCCGTCGGGCGCGAACTCGACGCCGCCCATCATGTAGTGCGCGGTCGGCACCACCTCGACCAGGCCCGAGACCAGATCGAAGCCGACGTCGCGGCAGCGTTCGACCATGCCCTTGAACTCGCGCCGGACCAGGGCGGGATCGAGGTGGCGCATGGTGAAGAACACCCCGCCGTTCGGGCCGGTCTTGCCGTTGCGCATCTGGTCGAACATGGCGCGGCTCACGATGTCTCGCGTGGCCCGCTCCGCGCGCTTGTCGTAACGCGGCATGAAGCGCTCGCCGGCCCCGTCGAGCAGGTGCCCGCCCGCCCCGCGCAATCCCTCTTCGATGATCGTGCCGGTGAGCCGCGTGTCGATGCCGGCCAGGAGCCCGGTGGGATGGAACTGGACCATCTCCATGTCGCGCAAAGAAAGGCCGGCGCGGAGGACCATCGCCATGCCGTCGCACGACTTGTCGCCCGAGGGCGTGTGATAGCGGTACATGGTCGGCCCGCCGCCGGTCGCAAGCACCACAGCCTTCGCCTGGAC
>Ga0335069_10008532_pt1 | contig 14660 bp, 9 predicted proteins | sample Lox_Sample_11_FD_206714 | JGI IMG/M metagenome (GOLD analysis project Ga0335069, IMG submission 206714) | Soil microbial communities from Loxahatchee National Wildlife Refuge, Florida, United States - Lox_Sample_1.1 | ecosystem: Environmental > Terrestrial > Soil > Wetlands | place: USA: Florida... | reverse complement strand
TGGCTTCCACGATCAGAAGCGTGTCGCCCTCGGAGACTTTGTCGCCCACCTTCACGAAAGGAGGCTTGCCCGGTTCGGGCGCGACGTACACTGTGCCCACCATCGGCGAGGTGACGGCGCCGGGCTGCGGCCCCTTGGGTTTGGCCGGGGCTTCGGGCGCCGGGGCGGCCGCTGCGGGCGCCGCGCGCACCGGCGCGTCGGCGGCGACGTACGAGCTGATGATCTGGCGCGCCACGCGCAGGCGCGATCCGCCTTGTTCGATCTCGATTTCGGAAAGCCCCGTCTCGGACAGGAGGTCGGCGAGTTCGCGGATGACGGAGGCATCGATGCTGGGCATGGTTTTCGGCTTGCTCCCCACGGCGATGCGGGCGCCGATGGATTTGACATCCTTCATGTTCATGCGGCGGCCCCTCCGATCAGCGACGCGATCGCGTCGATCGCCAGGATATAGCTGTTGGCCCCGAAGCCGACGATCAAGCCGGTTGCGACGGGGCTGATATGGGAACGGTGACGGAATTTCTCGCGGGCAAAGGTGTTGGAGAGATGCACTTCCACGATCGGGCAATCGAGCGCGCGCAAGGCGTCGTGCAGCGCGACCGAGGTGTGGGAGTAGGCGCCGGCATTTATGACGACGCCCGCAGCCTTGGTGCGCGCTTCCTGGATCCACTCCACCAGTTCGCCCTCGTGGTTCGACTGGCGGAATACGACCGAAAGCCCGTGGCACTTGGCGCGCTCGGCCGTCTTCTTGCCGATGTCGGCCAGGGTCGAGCGGCCATAGATGTCCGGCTCGCGGGTCCCAAGAAGGTTGAGGTTGGGGCCGTTGAGGACATATACCGGCAGGGCCCGGGCTTTCTTGGGCAACAATGGCTCCTTGGCGGGTTCGGAGTCGCCTTATAATGGTCAATCGGAGCCGCGCAAACATCAATCGGGAACAGGGTTCATGGCTGTGACAGTGACTATCAACGGGGAAACCCGCCACCTGGAAGAGGCGGTCAATCTGGCCGTTCTGCTGACCGGAATGGGCCTCGACCCCGCCAAGATCGCGGTGGAACGCAATCTGGAGGTGGTGCCCCGCTCCCAGTACGGGCAGACGACAGTGGCCGAAGGCGACCGGCTCGAAATCGTCCAGTTCATCGGCGGCGGCAGCGAGCCCCCGGCCGACAAGCCGTTCACCATCGCCGGAAAGACCTACAAGTCGCGACTCATCATCGGCACGGGCAAGTACAAGTCCTACGCCCTCAACGCCGCCGCCCTCGAGGCGAGCGGGGCCGAGATTGTCACCGTCGCGGTGCGGCGCGTGAACCTGACCGACAACACCCAGGAGCGGTTGATCGATTTCATCGATCCCAAGAAATACACCTATCTGCCCAACACCGCCGGCTGCTTCACCGCCGAAGACGCGATGCGCACCTTGCGCCTGGCCCGCGAGGCGGGTGGCTGGAATCTGGTCAAGCTGGAAGTGCTCGGCGACAAGAAGACGCTGTACCCGAACATGATCGAAACGTTGCGGGCGACTGAGCTGTTGCTCAACGAGGGCTTCCAGGTGATGGTCTATTGCAGCGACGATCCTCTGATGGCCAAGCGCCTTGAGGAGCTTGGCGCGTGCGCGATCATGCCGCTTGCCGCCCCCATCGGCTCGGGCCTGGGGGTGCAGAACCCCGTCGGCATCCGCATGATCGTGGAAGAGGCCAAGGTCCCCGTCATCGTCGATGCCGGCGTGGGCACCGCCTCGGATGCCGCAGTTGCGATGGAGCTGGGCTGCGACGCCGTCCTGATGAACACCGCTGTCGCCGAGGCCAGGGACCCCGTCCTTATGGGCCGGGCCATGCGCCATGCGGTGGAAGCGGGCAGGCTCGCCTATCTCGCCGGCCGCATGGCCAAGAAGCGCTACGCCGACCCCTCCAGCCCCCTGGCCGGGCTGATCTGAGGCTCAGCCTTTGGTCAACTCTGCGATGTCGTCTTCGCTGATCTCGCCTTCGTGAACCTTGCCGTTGATGATGAAGACGGGTGTGCCGCGAAACTTTGCCTCGTGCGCCAGCCTGACCGCGGCCAACAGCGTCTTGTCGGTGGCGGGCTGCAGGATGTCGGCCGAGAGCTTGGGGATGTCGAGGCCGGTCTTCTGCGCGTTTTGGAGCAGGATATCGCGGTCGATCGCGGCTTTGCCCTCGCCCATCAATGCGAAGTGGAAGGCGACGTATTTATCGCCCTGCAAACGGGCCGCCACCGCCGTGCGCGCGGCGTTGGTGGATTCCTCGCCGAAGATCGGGAAATCGATGAAAGCAAAGCGCGTGTCGCCTTTATGCTTCTCGTAATACGCCTGCACGACGGGGAAGGTGTTGCGGCAATGGCCGCAGTTGTAGTCGAAGAACTCCACGAACGTGTTCTTCGCCTTCGCCGGTCCGGTTACGTAGGCGACCGCGGGATCGAAGAAACGCCTCATGCCGAGCTTGTTCACCGCGTTCTGCGAAGCCGTCAGCTCGGCGTCGGCGTCCTGCTGGTCCGAGAGGGCCTGCATCTGATAGGCGAGCTTGGGGTGGGCCATCATGTAATCGTGAAGGCGGGCGTCGCTCGCCACCGGAACCAATCCTGTTGCGATTGCCACGAACACGGCCAAAAGCGACACGGCTGCCCCCACTGCGCCCCCGAGGGCGACGGTCTTCCAGCGTTGTTCCATGACTTAGTCCTGCGAACCGCGTTGCGGCATCTGGGTCTGCGCGATCGCGATGATGTCGTTGGCCCGCTCCCAGTCGGGCGAACCTTGCGCCAGTTTTTGCCGCGCGCGCCGGGCGAACACCGCGGACTGCGGAACGGCGCCCACGGAGTAATACCGCTCCGCCGTCGCCAAGTTCGCCATCGCATCGTCGCCGATGTCGCTGTAGGCCTGCGCCATCTCATACCAGCCGAACGAGTTGTCGCTGTCCTGCTGCATGGCGATCTTCAGGTTGTCGATCGCCTTCTTTTCGATGTCCTTGACCCCGGTAGCCACCTCGGCAGCCGCAAGCGAGACGCGAAGCTCGGGAGCATCGGGCAGGAGATCCACACTCTTCTGGTAGGGCGCGATGCCCTTCGACGGCTGGCTCATCGAGACGTAGATCTGGCCGAGAACTTCGTAGAAATAGGGGTTGTTCGGCTCGTCCTTGATGAGGCTGTTGATCTCCATCAGCGCCTTGGGCAGATCGGGCTGGCGCATATAGACCATCGCGCGGGCGTAGCGTGCGGGCGCGCTCTTGTCGGTGACGGGGTAGCGGTAGAGGACATCTCTCACCGGCAGGAGGTAGCCGATCACCTTGGCCTTAACCATTTCATAGGCGTGGATCGCCTGGGGCGAGTCCGGCACATCGCGATAGGGCGAAGCATCCGCGAGTTCCTGAAGTGCCTCCACGCGGTCGCGGCTTGCCGGGTGGTCCGACGCGTACGCGCTCTCTGGGTTCTTCACGACCATTGCTTCTTCGTTCGCCATGCGCTCGAAGACATGCACCATGCCTTCGCCTGACTGATGGGTGAGGCGGAGAAACTTCTGACCCATCTGATCGGCGGTCGACTCTTGCACGCGGCTGAATTGCAGATACTGCGCCTCTGCGGCGCTTTGGCCCACCCCCATCAGGATCATCCCGGCCTCGCCGGCGCCGGCGATCGCCGCGCCGATTCCGACCAGCATGGACAGCAGCATCGGGATTTCGGCTTTTGCGATCGCTTCGCTGCCTCGGGTGAGGTGTCCGGCGGCCATATGGCCGGTCTCATGCGCCAACACGCCGATAAGCTCGTTGGGGCTTTTGAGTTGAATGAACAACCCCGCGTTGCAGAAGATGTTCTGGCCCTCGGCGACGAAGGCGTTCAGCGAGGTATCGTTCACGATGTACATCTTGACGGCGGCGGGATCGATGCCGGCCACCTTCAGGATCGGCTCCTCGTAGGACCGCAGCAGGCGCTCGGTCTCGGTGTCCTGGAGCAGGGTGATGCCCTGGGCCGTGGCGGGGCCCATGGTGAGCCAGAACGAAGCGAAGAATCCGGCCGCAAACGCCAGCAGACGCGTCCGGCCCGGCGAGATGAGCCTGCGTCCACGAAGCCGACGCAGAGGGTTGCAAAAAGCCAAGGCTTGAACTCTCCTCTTCCCCCCTGACGGTAGGTGTGCGACGTGCTTGCGTCAACGGCACCACCAACCCACTCGCAGCCAAGGATTACGGCCAATTCATGTTTGGATCACGTATCTTAGCCGGAATTGCCGGCGCACTTCTTCTCGCCGGATGCGCCGTCGATGTCGGTAGCACGCTGGGCCTGGGCGGTTCCTCCAAACCGCAGGCGCTTGTGGTCGGCGACGAGCCGTACGCGGTGAAAGTCGGCGCCGCGACGCTGGCACAAGGCGGCAACGCGGTCGACGCCGTGACGGCCATGTATTTCGCTTTGTCGGTCACCTATCCGGTGGCGGCCGGGCTGGGAGGCGGCGGCATCTGCATCGTGCACGATCCTGTGCGTAATCAAAGCGAGGAGTTCGATTTCCTGGCGCGCGACTCCGCCGGCGGCGGCGCCTATGCGGTTCCGGGCAATGTGCGCGGCTTTGCGTTGATGCAGGCTTCCTACGGCAATCTGCCCTGGCAGAAGGTGATTTCGCCGGGTGAAGGCTATGCGCGCACGGGCTTTCCGATTTCGCGCGCGCTCGAGGCGCGGCTGGCCGACGCCGGCGACGTCATACGGCTCGACGCTGGCCTCGCCCGTGAGTTCATGGACGAGTCCGGAAAGCTCAAGCCCGCCGGGTCCGTCGTTTCCGACCCCGATCTCGCCGACACGCTGGCGCTCATCCGTCAGCAGGGCGCCGATGGGTTCTATGCCGGCTCGATCGCCGCCAAGATCGCGGCCTATTCAAGCGCCGAAGGCGGCGGCGTTCAACTGGCGGAACTGGCCGCATACAAGGCGACTGCCGGCACGCCGAGGGTGATGCAGGTGGGTTCCGATTACGTCTTCCTTCCGGCGCAGCGTACCGGGGCGGGTGCATTTGCAGGCGCCTTGATCGACAACCTCACCCGGGCCGAAACCACCGAGATGGGAGCCAGGGATCTGCAGGTGGCTGTCCTCTATGCCGTCAAGCAGACGGTGGCCGATTTCAAGCTGACCGAACTGCCGAAGGACCTCGGCGCCACGGGCTTCGCAGCCACCGACGCGCAGGGGCGGGCGGCGGCGTGCGCGGTAACGATGAACGGCCCGTTCGGATCTGGTCATACTGCCCTCGGCACGGGCGTGACGCTGGCACACACGCCGGGCTCGGGCGCGGTCGGACTGGCATCGGCGTTCCTGACGCCGATCATCTCCGCGCGTGGCAGCGATGCGCCGCCGGTTCTGGCAGGCGCGGGTGCAGGCGGACCCAACGGATCGGCGGCCATCGCATACGCGCTGGCGCGCGTGGCGGCGGGCGACGAAGTGCTGACGCGAAAGGACCTGCGCTCCACCGGCGTGGCGCCGTACGACACGGTGAATGCCATCACCTGTTCCGGCGGGATGTGTGCGGCGCTTCCCGATCCTTCGGCGAACGGATTGGGCGCGGCGGTGCAGTGACCTGCGTGACCTCCCCGCAAGGAGAAGGTGAGGTGCCGGTTCTCGGCCTGCAATCGTTTCCACCCTCCCAACACTGAAAGCTCCGTAGGCGGAACGCCCCGGAGGACAGATTGGACCCCTGGCTCTCGAAAACAGGGGGAGGTGCGAGACGCCGCTGGCGGCGAAGTACGGCGCCCTGCGCAAACTGGAGCGGGAGGAGCGATGCGAGTGGCGCTAGTTCCTCGAGTGGCAGCAATAAAGCAAGCGCCGGGCGCGAAGCGAACCTCGTTCAGCGCACGCCCTCTGCGGTAAGTTTACTTCGAAGCTCGCGCCTACTCCGGCCGGAAGGTGCGCTGCCACCAGCCTTTCTTGGGAGGCCCTTTCGGCATTTCCCGAACCTCAGGCGCTTCCGCCGCGAGCGGCTCCGGCGCGGGCGCTTCTGGCAACGGCGTGGAGGCACCCGTCTCCTCGATCTTCGCGCGATCGGGCCCGGGGACAGGTTCCGAAGCCGGTTCGGCGCGCGTTTCTACCGCCGTCTCGGCTCGCGCGGCGACTGTGCGCTTCTCGTGCGCGGTCCTTCGCGAACGCGTACGCGGGCGTGGTCCCTCGGCGACCGGCTCCTCGGGAGGAGCTGCGACAGGTACCGGCGCGATCTCCGCTGCGGCTTCGGCTTCAAGAGACCACACTGGAGTCGACGCGGCGTTGGGCTCGGCTTCTTCTGCGGGCTCGACCACATCAGCGGCGACCGGCGTCCTCTCCGGCTCGCGCGGTTCTTCGCGCGGCGTGGTGTCGATGTCGTCAGCGATGCCGAAGCGGTCTTCATAGAAGATGGGCGCTGGAGTGCCGCCCGTCTCGAGACGCGGTTCACCGCCGGACTGTTCGGTTTTCGGCTGGTCATCGCCCGCCTGTTCGCCACGCTGCTGCTCGCCGCCAAAGAAATCGCGATCACGCCCGCCTCTGCGGCCGCGGCGGCGGCGGCGGCGACGGCGGCGTCCGCCGCCTTCGCCGGGTTGGCCCTGCTGATCGCCCTGGAACACACGTTCGGCTTGGGGCATGCCCGCCGTTTCGCCTTCCGGCACCGTTGCGGCGCCGTTCGGCATCGCAAGATCGGATGCGGGGGAGATGCTGGGCGTCAGCGGCTGCTGTTCCCGCCGCTCGGCGTTGTCGAAGCCGCGATCGCGGCCGCCCCTGCGGCGCCGGCGGCGGCGGCGGCGGCCACCGCCTTCGCCCTCGCGCTGTTGATGCTGCGGCGGCGATTGCGCAGCGATCTCGCCTGCGGCGGTCTCTTCAGCTTCCTCCGGCTCCTCGATCTCGGGTTCGGGCGCAGCCTCGGGCTCTGCCGGGGTTTCCAGCGCGGCGAGTTTGGGACGGCTGGCAGGATCGCGCTGGCCGATGCGATCGATCTCGAAGTCGCCGGCCTTGAGGCCTTCCTTGGGCTCGAGGCTGATGGCGACGTCGTATTCGTTCTCGATGCGCACCAACTCGCGGCGCTTCTGGTTGCCGGTGTAGACGACGACATCGTCCGCCACGTGCACCGCCATGCCGTCGCAACGCTGTTTCTGCGCTTCCTCTTCCAGGGCGCGCAGCACGCGCAGCGAGGTGGATTCGACGGACCGCACGATGCCCTGGCCGCCGCAATGGGGGCAGGGGACCGTGGAGCCAGCAATGACTCCCGCTCGCAGGCGCTGGCGCGACATCTCGAGAAGGCCGAACTGGCTGATCTTGCCGATCTGAACGCGGGCGCGATCGTTTTTCACCGCGTTGTGCAGGCGCTTCTCGACCAGGCGATCGTTGCGGCCGTCCTCCATGTCGATGAAGTCGATCACAATGAGGCCAGCGAGGTCGCGCAGCCGCAGTTGCCGGCCGATTTCGTCGGCAGCCTCGAGATTGGTCTTGGTGGCGGTTTCCTCGATCGAATGCTCGCGGGTGGCCCGTCCCGAATTCACGTCGATGGACACCAGCGCCTCGGTCTGGTTGATGACGATGTAGCCGCCCGATCTCAACGTGACCGAAGGTGAGAACATCGCGTCGAGTTGCGCCTCTATGTGGTGGCGCTGGAACAGCGGGACGGGCTCCTTGTAGGGCTTCACGTTCTTGGCATGCGATGGCATCAGCATGCGCATGAAGTCTTTGGCATTGCGGTAGCCGTCTTCGCCCTCCACCAGAACTTCGGTGACGTCCTTGTTGTAGAGGTCGCGGATGGCGCGCTTGATAAGATCGCCTTCCTCGTGCACGCAGGCCGGGGCGGTCGATTTCAGCGTCAGCTCGCGGATCGTGTCCCACAGCCGCAGCAGATATTCGTAGTCGCGCTTGATCTCGAGCTTCGTGCGGTTCTCGCCGGCGGTGCGGATGATGAGGCCCATGCCTTCGGGCAGGTCGAGCGACTGGGCGGCCGACTTTAGGCGCTTGCGGTCCGCGGCGTTGGTGATCTTGCGCGAGATGCCGCCACCGCGCGGGGTGTTGGGCATCAGCACGCAATAGCGGCCGGCGAGCGACAGATAGGTGGTCAGCGCCGCGCCCTTGTTGCCGCGCTCTTCCTTGACCACCTGCACCAGGATGATTTGCCGGCGTTTGATGACTTCCTGGATCTTGTAGTGACGGCGGCGCATCCAGCGCTGCGACGGGCGTTTGGCATCGAGCGCCTGAGCCGGCTCGCGGCGCGCTTCGGGTTCGGGCATGGCTGCGCCGTCGTTGGAAGGGAGATCGGCGACGGGTTCCTCGAATCCTGTTGCGGGCGTTTTGCCCTCTGCGGCCGGTTCGGAGGAAACCAGCTCTCCATCTTCTTCTTCGGTTGCGGCTTCGGGGATCTCGTCGCCGTTCTCCGGCGGCTCTTCGGCCGGCGGGATGAATTCGATCGTAACCTCTTCTCCGGCGTCGACGATAGGTTCGGGTTCCGACGGCACAGGTTCCGCCGCTTCGCCGGCTTCAGCTTCGGCGGCGGGCTCTTCATCGGCTTCGTCCTTGTCCTTCCTGCGGGAACCACGCTTGGCGCCCGGCGAGATGTCGAAGGACTCGATGTCGTCTTCCTGGCGCTGGCGGGCTTCCGCCTGCTGTTCTGCTAGGATCGCCATGCGGTCGGCTACGGGGACCTGGTAGTAGTCGGGGTGAATTTCCGAAAACGCCAGGAAGCCCTGCCGGTTGCCGCCGTACTCCACAAAGGCGGCCTGCAGCGACGGCTCTACGCGCGTGACTTTGGCGAGGTAGATGTTGCCTTTGAGGGGCCGCTTGGACGCGGCTTCGAAATCGAACTCTTCAACCCGCTGGCCGTCGATGACGACGACTCGTGTCTCTTCCGGGTGGCTTGCATCGATCAACATACGTTTGGGCATTGAAATCTCCAGGCGGCGCACAAGGGCCAGCCGGACTCGTTCGGTCCAGGCTCGGCATGGGCCACCTTGTTAGGGATAAGCGCCGCACCGCCCGCGGCTCGGCCGCGGACCGGAATTCAAGTGGGGGCGCTAGGTCGTTCATCCGTTTGCGTTTTGACGGTCCGGGACCGCCGGGTTCATAAGCTGCCGGTTGGCCGGGGGAACGGCCAAAGCCGAAGGATTTCCTCATGGAAACCCGCGTCCGCGCTTCAGGCGCGCCGACGACGCAGCTTGCCAGAGTATTAGGGGGCTTGAACGGCAACGGCAAGAGGATCGAGGCCAAAACTGCCAAATTCCTCAGGTGCTAACGAGGTCTAAATAGGATATGTCGCAGGGTGCGTCGCGGAGGCTGAGGACGTCGCATTTCCATGCGGTTGCTGAGGGATAGCCTGCTGGCCATTGCCGTCTGCCTCGCATTCGGGGCTGCGGTCGCTCAGCCCGACCAAGGGCCCTCCCAGCCGCAAAGCGTCGACCAGCTCATCGACAACATCCTCAAGGAGAAGACCCCCAAGACGCCCGCCCCCAAGGAGGCGGTGGTGCTGGGCGTGCGCATCGGCGAGCACCCAGACCGCACGCGCTTCGTGGTGGAGTTGTCCGATCCCGTCGAGATGCGGACGTTCACGCTCAACAACCCTAACCGCGTGGTGATCGACATGCCGGCGGTGCGCTGGCACCTGCAAGGTCCACCGCGCCCCAGCGCCAACGGCGCGATCAAAGGCTACCGCTACGGCCTGTTCCGGCCGGGCAATTCCCGCTTCGTGATCGACCTCAACCGCCCTGCCGCCCTCAGCGATGTTCTCGTGCTGCCGCCGGAGAACGGTTATGGCTACCGCGTGGTGCTCGATCTTTTCCCGACCGCGCAGGCGAAATTCGACCAGGAGGCCGGCTGGCCCGCGGACCTCAAGGCGAAAGAGCAGGCGGCCGATATGGCGTCGCTTCCGCAAAGCCCGCCCCTGCCGCAGACGCCGATCAAGAAGGTCATCGTGATCGATCCGGGGCACGGGGGCGTGGATTCAGGGACGGTCGGCGCCGACGGCACGCTCGAAAAGGACCTCGTGCTGGGCGTTGCGCTCAAGCTGCGAAACGCGCTCGAAAAGCGCGGCTACACCGTGCACATGACGCGCGACACCGACGAGTTCGTCGACCTGCCGCAGCGTGTGCGCATCGCCCGCTCCTATCACGCCGACTTGTTCATTTCGATCCATGCGGATTCGATCCACGACCCCGACGTGGCGGGATTGTCGATCTACACGCTTTCGGAAAAAGGCTCGGACAAGGAAGCCGCCGACCTGGCTCGCCGCGAAAACAACTCCGATAAGCTGGCAGGCGTCGACCTTTCGGGCGAAAACTCGGCCGTCGCGCCGATTCTCATCGATCTGGCGCAGCGCGATACCATGAACAAGTCTTCACACTTCGCCGAGATCGCCCTCAGCGACTTGGCGCAGGCAACGGACATTTTGCCACGCCAGCCGCATCGCTCGGCCGCTTTTGTCGTCCTGAAGGCCCCGGATGTGCCCTCGGCATTGATCGAATTGGGATATTTGTCAAATTCGGGCGACGCCGACCGGATGCAAAAGGAGTCCTGGCGCGCTAGAGTCGCCATCGCCATCGCGGCGGCCGTGGACCGCCAGTTCATGACCGCGGCGCAAGCGGGGCCGGCGACGGCTCGGAGTACGCAGTAACCGGTCTCATATGATCAACGAACACGACGAATTTCCGCCCGAGGGGGACGAACCGGGCCCACCCCTTCAGCCCCCTCCCGCCGATGAGCCTGCCGCTCCGGCGCAGCTACCGCAGCAGGCGGGCGAGCCGCCACCGTGGCAGCTGGATGTGGCACCCGAAGGGTTCGGACGTCGGGAAGCGGACGAGGGCGGCGAAGCTCCCGCCGATATCGACTACGAAGGACCGCACCAAGAGCCCCCGCCGCGAGATCGATTGGCGTTCCTGCGCCGCATCCGCGGAGCGCATATCTTGGTGTATTCGGGCCTGGCCGCGCTGGTGCTGCTCTGCGTCGTCGTGCTGTCGGCGGCGGGTTACGTGTGGTGGATCACGCGCGACCTGCCGAGCGTGTCGGACCTTCAGCATTACGATCCACCGGTCACCACGCGCGTCTACGCCGGCGACGGGACTTTGCTCGGCGAATACGCCCGCGAGCGCCGCGTGTTCGTGCCGATCGCCTTCGTCCCCAAGCTGGTGGTCGAGGCCTTCACCTCGGCCGAGGACCGCAACTTCTTCAATCATCCGGGCGTCGACCCCAGCGGCATCGTGCGCGCGCTGATCAAGGACATCGGCAAAGTCGCGATGGGGCGCCGGCCCGAGGGTGCTTCGACGATCACCCAGCAGGTGGCGCGCATCTTTCTTGGCCTCAAGCAGGACGTCAGAGTCACCCGCAAGATCCGTGAAGCGTTCCTGGCGTTGCGCCTGGATTCGACCTACTCGAAGGATAAGATTCTCGAGCTGTACCTCAACCAGATCAACCTGGGACAGAATTCGTACGGCGTGGCCGCCGCGGCGCTGAACTACTTCGGCAAGTCGCTCGACCAGCTCGACATCGCCGAGGTGGCGTTCCTGGCTGCGCTTCCGAAAGCCCCAAGCCATTACGATCCGCGGTTCCACCATCAGGCCGCCGTCGATCGCCGCAACTGGGTGATCGGTCAGATGGAGGAGAACGGCTACATCACCGAGCAACAGGCCCAGGAGGCGATGGCCGAACCGCTGAACGCGGAAACGCGGCCGCTCGGCAGCCAGACCGAAGACGCGCAGTACTTCGTCGAGGAAGTCCGCCGCCAGCTCTATTCCAAGTATGGCGCGGCGGCGCTCTATGACGGTGGCTTGCAGGTGCGCTCTTCGCTCGACACGGGACTGCAGAACTACGCCGTGAACGCGCTGCGCATGGGGCTCGTGCGCTACGACCGCCGTCACGGCTGGCGCGGCGCCGCCAAGAACATCGACATCAGCGGCAACTGGCAGGCGACGCTGCAACAGATCGGCAACCATTCGGGCATAGACACCTGGCGGATCGCGGTGGTTCTTGCCTTCGGCGCCGACAAGAGCACGCGGATCGGACTTTCCGACGGCTCGCAGGCCAAGATTCCGTTCAGCGAAATGCTGTGGGCCCGCAAGGAATTGAACAACGCCGAAGTCGGCGCCCAACCGTCAAAGCCGCAGGACGCGGTCAAGCCCGGCGACGTGATCTATGTCGAAGCGGTCGACAAGAAGGGAAACTACGGCCTCCGCCAGGTGCCGGAGGTGAACGGGGGCATCGTGGCGATCGATCCGCACACCGGCCGGGTGCTGGCCCTTTCGGGCGGGTTTTCCTACGCCTCTAGCGAATATGACCGCGCCATGCAGGCGCAGCGCCAGCCCGGGTCCGCTTTCAAGCCTTTCGTTTACGCCGCCGCGCTCGACAACGGTTTCACGCCGGTCGCCAAGGTGCTCGACGCGCCGTTCTGCATGCAGCAGGGCCCGGGCCTGCCGATGTGGTGCCCGGAGAACTTCGAGCATCACTTCATCGGGCTCGCCACGTTGCGCCGCGGCATCGTGCTGTCGAAGAACCTGATGACCGTCCGCCTCGCGCAAGCAGTGGGCATGGACAAGATCGTCCCCTATCCGGAGCGCTTTGGCGTCTACACGCACCTCGATCCGCTGTTGGCGAACGCGCTGGGTTCGACCGCCACGACGGTGCTGAAGCTGACGACGGCCTATGCCGAGTTCGTCAACGGCGGCAAGAAAATCACGCCGTCGCTGGTCGACCAGATACAGGACCGCAACGGCAAGACCATCTGGCGCCACGACCCGCGCAACTGCGAGGGCTGCAACAGTCCCGACTGGAACAACCAGCAGGAGCCGCTGCTTCCCGACAACCGCGAACAGATCATCGATCCGCGCACGGCCTACCAGATCGTGTCGATGCTCGAAGGCGTCGTACAATACGGCACCGGCGTCTCGATTTCGGTGATCGGCAAGCCGCTTGCTGGCAAGACCGGTACGTCGAACGACTCCCGAGATGTCTGGTTCGTCGGCTTCTCGCCCGACCTGGCATGCGGCGTGTACGTCGGGTTCGACAATCCGCGGACGCTGGGCAAGCTGGAGCAGGGCGCAACGGTGGCCGCGCCGATATTCCGCGACTTCATGAAAGGCGCCCTTGCGGATGCTCCGCCGACGCCGTTCCGCGTGCCCCCCGGGATCGAGTTCGTAAGCGTCGACCGCCTCACCGGCGCTCCGGTTCCGGACGGCACGCCGGGGTCGATCCAGGAAGCCTTCAAGGTCGGCACCGCTCCCGGCGATCCGGGCGCGCCTCCTACGATCGTGATTGGGGGCGACGAGCCGACGGGAGCGTCCCCGGCAGCACAGACGGGCGTCGAAGAAGGCACAGGTGGTTTATACTGATTACGTAGATACCTGTTTTTGCATGGCAACCGCGCGCCAATTGGGCCATTCTGCGATGCGTAGTCGCGCAGGTTTGTGATGGCCGTCTTCGGCGAGAGTGCGCTGGCCCGGCTGGGCGAGGGGTCCTTCGTCCGCCGTCTTCGCGCCGTGTTCGCCGCTCTCCGGCGAGGTCTCCGTGACGCCGAGTTCGGTCAAATCGTGTTCTGTGGCCTGCTTGGCGCCCTCACCGGCGCGGGAATCGACATCCTGCGCGAGGCCATGGTCTGGCTGCACCGCCAGAGCTTCGCGCTGCCGTTGCGTGAGTATCTGAGCACTGGGATCGGCATCTCGCCGGTGCGGATCATGCTCGTGCCGTTACTGGGCGGACTTCTCATCGGGCTGTTCCGCCGGGCGCGACGCAAAAGCACGAGCGAACTGGTCGATCCCATCGAGGCCAATGCCTTGTTCGGCGGGCGCATGTCGTTCCCCGATTCCGCACGCGTCACCTTCACGACGCTGCTGTCGAACGGCGCCGGTGCGTCGCTGGGGATGGAAGCGGGCTACACCCAGATCGGCTCGGCCTTTTTCTCGGTTGCCGGGCAGTACTTCCGGCTGAGGCGCAGCGACTTGCGCGTGTTCGTGACCGCCGGCGCGGGAGCCGCCATCGCCGCCGCGTTCAACGCCCCGATCGCAGGCGCCTTCTACGGCTTCGAACTCATTCAGGGCGGCTACACGACGCGATCGCTCGCGCCCGTCACGGTTGCCTGCGTCTGCGCCGCGCTGGTGCAGCGCGGCATGACCCACATGCAGGCCCTGTTCGAAGTATCGGGCAGCGTGCCGATGGAGCCGGCGAGCTATTACATCTTCGCGGTCATGGGTGTGATTGCGGCAGGGATTGCCATTCTCACTATGCGCTCAGTGACCTGGACCGAGCGGCTGCTTCGGGTTTGTCAGGTGCCCGACTGGCTGCGGCCGGCCACAGGCGGCCTGTTCCTGTCCGCGATTGCGCTTTGGTTTCCGCAAGTGCTGGGAAGCGGGCACGGCGCCATCCAATTCCATTTTGACAACCAGCTACCGTGGCTGTTCCTCACACTGCTGCTGCTCGCCAAAATGGTGGCCTCGGCAGTTTCGGTGGGCGCCGGATTTCGCGGCGGGCTTTTCAGTTCGTCACTGTTCCTGGGCGCGTTGTTCGGCGCCGCCTTCGTGCAGCTTGCCGCACTCGCTCTGCCCAGCATGGCGGCCGAGCGCTCCGCCTTCATGATGGCCGGCATGGGATCGGTGGCGGCCGCGATCATCGGCGCGCCGCTGACCATGGTCTTCCTGACGCTGGAGGCAACCGGCGATTTCGCCGTGACGCTGGGCGTTCTGGTCGCGGTGATCATCGCGTCCACGATCGTC
>Ga0335069_10008531_pt1 | contig 14660 bp, 11 predicted proteins | sample Lox_Sample_11_FD_206714 | JGI IMG/M metagenome (GOLD analysis project Ga0335069, IMG submission 206714) | Soil microbial communities from Loxahatchee National Wildlife Refuge, Florida, United States - Lox_Sample_1.1 | ecosystem: Environmental > Terrestrial > Soil > Wetlands | place: USA... | reverse complement strand
GACCGCGCGGAGGAGCTCGTGCGCAAACATCGGCGACCGAGATGGTCGCGAGCAAGGAGGGTTCGGCATGGCCAGTGGAAAGTCGGACGAGCTGAAGGGTCGTCTGAAAGAGGCGGCGGGAGTCATGACCGGCAGTGCGAAGCTGAAACGACAGGGCAAGAAGGAACAGGCCGCCGGGAGGGTCAAACAGAAGCTGGAGAAGGCCATCGACAAAGTGAAGGACGCCATCGGGTGAGACGGCCGAGCTCGGGCCCGTGAGTCGCGAGCGCTGGAACGAAGCGACATTGGCGGTGATTTTCTCTCGGGCGGCGGCGCGTGCCTGTTTCGGGCTCGCCGTCCTGCTGACCGTCTTCGCCGGGCGGGCCTCGGCTGCTGCCAGCGAAGGGGTCGCCGTGTTCACGAGCCCCGAGCGGCCGGTGCCTGGCGGCTGGTTGCGCGCCGTTGCGGTTGCCGAGTCGCCGCTCGACGCGACGCTGGCGGTGACCGGGCCCGAGGGCGAGACGTGCAGCCTCACCCGCGAGCGCCGCGGCGGGCCGCCGTACTGGTGGCGGGTCGAGGTGCGGGCCAGCGCGCCCGGTACCTACCGGGCGTGCCTGCGCCCGCGCGACGCCTGTGCGGAGGTGCGGGTGGACTTGCATCCGCCGCCGCGCCAGGGCTGGGCCGACGGGGCGTGGCCCGTCACCCGGGAGTGGAACCGCTCCACCGAAGACCTCTATGCGGCGTGGATCGAAGCGCTCTTCGACGATCCGCTCGAGGCCGAGCCGAGCTGGCGCGCGCTCCACGAAGTGACCCGCCAGCGCGCGCGGAACTTCCTCCATGACCACTTGGGGCTCGGCGAGGACGGCGAGCGCGGCCTCCGGCTGGAACCCGATTGCGCCGATCTTCCGTATTTCCTGCGCGCCTACTTCGCGTGGAAGATCGGGCTGCCGTTCGGCTACTTCGAGTGCTCCCGCGGCGCCGGCGGACACCCGCCGGCATGCCCCGCCTGGCATTCCTCGCTCGAACCGGCGACGGGTGCGGCGGACGAGCTGACCCGAATCCAACATTTCTTCCAGCGTCTCGCCGACGGGGTTCAGTCGGGCAACGGCCGCGCCCCGGCCGAATCCGACCGCGGCGACTTCTACCCCACCCGCCTCGCACTCGACGCGCTGCGCCCCGGTACCGTCTACGCCGATCCGTACGGCCACACCCTGCTGCTCGTCCAGCGCGTCCCGCAGACGCCCTCGGCGGCCGGCCTGCTCCTCGCGGTGGACGCGCAGCCGGACGGAACGGTCGCCCGCAAGCGCTACTGGCGGGGGAACTTCCTCTTCGCTGTCGATCCGGCGCTCGGCAGCCCGGGATTCAAGCACTTCCGCCCCGTCGTGCGCGAGCACGGAACGCTGCGGCCGCTCACCAACCGGGAGATCGCCGCGTCGGCCGACTACGGCGACTACGCGCTCGAGCAATACGAGGCCGGCGTCGAGGGATTCTACGATCGGGTCGACGCGGTCCTCTCGCCCGCGCCGCTCGACCCCGAGCGCGCGTTTCGCGCGACGCTCGACGCCTTGGAGGAGCAGGTTCGGGCACGCCTCCGCTCGGTCGCCAACGGCGAGGTGTACGCGGCCACCCACCACGGCACCGTCCCGATGCCGGACGGCGTCGCGATCTTCGAGACCACGGGCGCGTGGGAGGACTATGCGACGCCGTCGCGGGACCTGAGACTGCTCATCGCCCTCGACGTCGTGCGCGCGTTCCCGGCGAAGGTCGAGGCACACCCGGAACGCTTCGCCATGCCGCCGGGGCGATCGGCCTCCCAGGTCCGCGCCGATCTCGAAGCGATGCTGCGGGCCGAGTCGGCGGCGCGGCGTGTCGCCTATACGCGCAGCGACGGGTCGCAGTGGTCGCTGACGCTGGCGGATGTGCTGGCCCGAGCCGAGGCGCTGGAGATGGCGTACAACCCGAACGACTGCATCGAGGTGCGCTGGGGCGCGCCGGCGGGGAGCGCGGAGTCGTCCACCTGCCGGCGCCGCGCTCCCGCCGACCAGCTGACGCGAATGACCGGCCAGCGGCCCTGGTTCCGCGAGCGTCGACGGCCGGCGCGCTGAAACGGGCGGTCAGGGCGGCGCCGCGGCCGCCGCGGCGGCGAGGATCGTGACGTCGGTCGGGAGCGCGTCCGAAGCGTCGGCCAGCGGCGCGCCGCAGTGGAGGTAGCGCGAGGTGCGCAGCCAGGTCTCGTCCGGGTAGTAGGCGAACAGGGCCGACCCTCCCGCAATCTCATCGATGACCTGCGGCGCCACGTCCTCGGGCAGTCCGGGACATCCCCAGGTCGTGCCGATCCGCCCCCACTGGGCGATGGCGGCGCGGCTGACGTACGGGGCTCCGTGGACGACGATGGCGCGCTCGCGGGCGTTGTCGTTGACGCCGGGCTCGAGCCCGCTGAGCCGCAAGGCATAGCCGTAGCTGCCGATGTAGGTCTCGTCGGTTCGAAAGAGACCGAGGCTCGACTGGTGCGAGCCGATCTCGTTGGAGAACGCGACCGCCATGGTGTCGCCGCTGCGCTCGCCGTGCGCGACCAGCTCGTGGTGCAGCACGCGCCGACGGCGCAGGTCGATCACCCACAAGCGCGCCTCGGTCGACGGGATGCTGTAGTCGATGACGGTCAATACCGGACGCGGGAAGAGCCCCTCGCGCGCGCCGCAGCGGAAGGCCCGCAAGGCGAGCTCGAGGACCGGGCGGCGCGGCCACGCCTGCGCCGCCGGCGCGATGCCCGCCGGCGGCGGTGCCGGTGGCGACGGCGCCGCCGCGCAGCCCGACAGCAGCCAGGCGAGCAGCGCAAGGGCATGCCCCCGCGCGTTCCCGATCCGCCGCCCGACGAGCTCCCCGCGCGTCATGCGAGGCGAACGGATAGCCCGAACGCCGGGCGAAGTCATCCAGAAAGTCGGCGCCCCGGGGCGAACGGCGGGACAGCCGCCGGCGTCAACGGGCACGCTGGTCGGGGCCGGCGCGCTCGCGCAGCAGCGCGGGATCGACCGCGCGGATCGCATGCGCCACGGAGGCAGGGAGGGGGTCCTGCACGCGCAGCAGCCAGCGGATTCGTTCGGCAACCGCCGGCGAAGGATCGCGAAGGTACGGCACGAGTTGGAGCAGCACGGTTTCGTCGGACGGCCGGAGCTGGGTGAGGGCGTATGCGGCCCATTCCCGGTGGACCGCGTCCGTGCCGCGCAGCGCGGCCACGACCGGCGGACTCACGCGCGGGTCCGAGGGCGCCAGGCACGACAGCAGCCGAAGTCCCTGGGCGTCGGCGTAGATCAGGCCCGGGAGATCGTCGGCGGTGAAGTCGGCGCGCAGTGCCTCGTGCGCGGTAATCGCGCACAGGACGTCGACGGTCTCGGCCGACAGGCGCTCCGCCAGCAGCTGGCGCGCCGCGGCGACCGCCATGGCGTGGAACTCGGCCTGGTCGAGCCAGCCGAGGAGGACCGCGAAATGGGCCAGCTCCAGCTTGAGCGCCGAGGCGTCGAGCTGGCGGACGACGGCGAGCACGTCTTCCCGCGCGGCGTCGAGATACTGGATCTCCGCGAAGATCGAGCGTTCGATCGGGGCGTACTGCAGGGAGGGGTGACGGGACAGGAAGACCTCGACGGTCGGCACGAAGCGCAGTGCATCGGGGCGCACGAGCAGGCTGTAGGCGATGCGCAGCCGCTCGGCCAGCGGCCGCCGCTCGTCGTACAGCGCGCAAATGTGCGTCCGGTCGGCGGTGCCGGGCTCGCCCGGCATGAGCCCGTCGGTCTGGATCAGCGACGTGTCCCGGAAGGCCGACAGCAGGGCTCGATTGGGCGTCTGGTCGCCCGCCGAGCGCCTGAGCGCCGCGGCATAATCGGGCACGCTGCGCAGGTAGCGGGTCAGCATCGCCGCGCTGGTTTCGCCGCGCGGCGCGACCGACGAGAACCCGTAGACGCGCGGCACGCCGGCGAAGATCCGGCGCAACGACTCGCGGAAGCTCGGCCCGAGCGGGCCGTAGCGCAACTCGACCACGCGCTCGGCCGTGGCACGCTCGAAGCCGTGATCGAGCAGCACGTGCAGGTACTGCTCCGGCGTGCGCTCGTCCTCGTCTTTGGTCGCGAGGGTGTTGCATCCCAGCAGGAAGACCTCCCGCGGGCGGTGAAAGAGCCCCGCGCAGCGCGGCTGGCAGGCGGCCTCCTCCATCTCCTGGAGGCTCAGCGAGACGCCCGATCGGCCGAAGAAATGGCCGGCGAACTCGGCCGAGTACACCACGACATCGCAGCTCCGCGCCGGCCCACATGCGGCGAGCAGCCACGATCCGCCGGTTTCCGCCGGCGCGCCCTGGTGAGGGGAATAGGGCGCGGTGGCCGTGCCGCGGATGTCGACGATCTCGAACTCTCGCGGATCGAGATTCGAGCGGAACGCGTCGATCTCGTCGGGGTCGTTGAGCGACACCACGCACACCGTCAGCCGGGGCGCGAGCGACTGGCCGCGCGCCGGCGCGCCGACCAGCGCGGCGGCGATCGCCGCGGCGACGGCGGCGCCGCGCGCCGTCATCCGCACGCCGCGGGCACGTCGCCGCGGCCCTGCGTGGTGCCGCGGTCCCACGGATGCGTCAGGTGGTGCGCAGTGTCGACGGCCCATGGTCCTTGGGAACGAGTGTCCAGCGCCGCGTGTAGTACGCCACCTCGACGGCTCGGTCCGTGACGGACACGACGGTGGCGCGGGGCAGCCGCGCCGCGAGGAGCTGGTAGACGCGCTGTTCCGTCTCCGCGTCGAGCGCCGAGGTCGCCTTGTCGAGAAACAGCCACTCGGGCTCGTTCAGAAACACGCGGGCGATGGCGAGGCGCTGCTGTTCATGCGGTGACAGCTCCTGATCCCACAGTGCGGTGTCGTCAAGGCGCGTCGCGAATTGGTCGAGCCCGAGGCGTTCGAGCAGCTCGCGGATTTGCTCGTCGGAAAAGGCGGACCCCGCTGCTGGATACGAGACCGCGGCTCGCAACGAGCTGATCGGGAGATAGGGCCACTGCGGAACGAAGAGCATGCGGTCTTCCGGCGGGAGCTCGATGCGCCCGCTGCCGAACGGCCAGATCCCGGCGATGGCGCGTAGGAGGGTCGTCTTGCCGGCGCCGGACGGGCCGACGATCTCGACGCGCTCGCCGGCCGTCACGCAGGCGTTCGCCGTGTCGATGAGCGCGCGCCCGCGGCGGGTGACGAGCTGCAGGTCGATCAATCGGAGCGCGCCCGGCGCGCCCATCACGGTCTCGATCTTCGACCGCTCGAAATCTCGCGCGGTCGCATCGATCACCTCACGGAACGTCGAAAGGCGCTCGATGTTGGCGCGCCAGCGGGCGATCTCCTGGTAGGCGTAGACGAACCAGTTGAGGGCGCTGGACACCTGGGCGTAGGCGAACCGGATCTGCACGATGATGCCCAGGGTGATCAGGCCGGCGAAGAACCCCGGTGCGGCGACGAGCAGGGGGACGACGCCGTTGGCCTGGCCGATGACGCCGGTGAACACCGTGAGCCGTCGCTGCGCGGCGATGAGCAGCCACCAGTTCCGCACGACCCTGCCGAAGCGCTCCATCGCGCCGCGGCGCTCGAGGGAGTCGCCGCGCGAGAGGACCACGACGGCGGCGTTGTCGCGAAAGCGCATGAGCTGATAGCGGAAATCCGCCTCGTAGCGCAGCCGCTGAACGTTCAGGCGGACGAGCGGGCGGCCCACGACGTGGGTCAGCCAGGTCGACAGGGCCGCGTAGAGCAGCGCCACCCACAGCAGAACGCCCGGGATGTGAAGCTGCGTGGCGCCGAGCGGCAACACCCAATGCGCCGAGACCGCCCAGAGCAGATTGCCGAACGCGATCAGCGTCGCCACCGCGGCGAGCAGCGACAAGGAGAGCCCGAGCGCGCTGGACGCGAAGTCGCGGATGTCCTCGGCGATCCGCTGATCCGGATTGTCCACTTCGTCACGGTGCAGCTGCACCAGACCATAGGCGCGGCTGGTCATCCAGCGGTCGAGGTAGTTGGCGGTCACACTGCGGCGCCAGCGGATGTCGACGAGCTGCCGCAGGTAGACGCGGTACGCGCTGACGAGCACGAAGGCGGCGGACACGACGGCGAACAGTCCCATCGAGGCAATGAACGCCGCGGGCTGCTTGTCTTGCAGAGCGTCCATGAAGCGCCGCTCCGCGTCGGAGACCAGCAGGTTCCCGTACACGGCCGCCAGCTCCAGGACGATCGCACCCGCCAGGAGGAGGCCGCCCCGGCGCGCGCCGGCGGACGCCCAATAGGTGCGGGTCAGCCGCCAGACATGCCGAGCGAATCGCCGGCCAAACAGCGCCTGTCGAGAGAGTTTCGGCATGGACGCTCCTCGCGCCCCGCCGCCCGCATGCTTGGAAGCGGGCGGCCGGGGCATCTGCGGACATGTTCGCGGTGAGGGGATCGGAGCGGCGGTCGCCCGGAGCGCCGCCGACCACTGTTGCTTCGCGCGCTCAGCGCGAGGCGCCAGGAACGGCCGAACCGAGTCACGGTCGCGACGGCGGTCGCGGAGGCGCGCGGCGCGGTTGCGGCGGCGTCCCCCCGCCCGTTCGGCCTGCCTCGACTCACGCGTCCCGATCGGCCGACGGGGCCTCCCCGGGGTCTGGCTGGCGCTCGAGGGCGCGACTGGCCGGGGAACGACCGTGCCACCAGCTCAGATCCATCGGGTAGACGTCGGGGTCGAAGATCACGAAGTAGAAGTGCCACACCAGAATGGCGAGCGTGGCGAGGATCGCTTCGTAGAAGTGCACCGCGGTGACGACGTCCAGCAGCCAACTGGGGAGCAGACGCAGGCTGAGGTTCTCGAACCACAGCAACGAGCCTGTCACCCCCATAATGAAGGTGCCCCAGAGGAAGGCCCAGTACTCGGCCTTCTCGGCGTAGGTGAAGACGGCCCCGTGCGGCGGCGTGCGGCGGAGGCCGAGGTCGTACGCGAGCGAGCGCAGCAGGACACGGATGTCGTTCGTCGCGAACAGGAGTCCTCGGAAACAGGCGCGCAGACGCGGCTTGGTGGCGAGATCCCAGAGGTGCCACACCACCGCGCCGACCAGCACGACCGCGGCAACGCGATGGGCGGTACCGCGGAGACCGATCGCGGCCTCCCACCGCATCGGCCCGGCCCACCACGACTCGGGGTATTTCAGACCGAATCCGGTGTACGCGAGCGTCGGAAAGCTGATCATGACCAGGCCGTGCTGCCAGCGCAGCCGGCGCGTCATGCGCTCGGGCCGGTTCTCGGGTGCGCGCGGCGGCGGCGACGGCCGGCGCACCTTGCGGGCGAAGTTCAGCAGGTTGTGTACGGCCATGAAGCCGATCGTGAGGCCGATGAGCCACAGGTAGATGGTGCGCACCCACGACACGGCCCACGCGCCGGTCGACCCGGTTGGGCTGTGAACCGGCCCGAGGGCGAACAGTCGACCCGCACCGGGATGGCATTTCCCGCACGTGGCGGGGAGGTTGGCGGGGTTGACGTGCGAGCGAGGATCGCTGGACGGGCGGATGTCGTGCACGCCGTGGCAGCTGGCGCAGTTCGCCACCCGCACCTGACCGGCGCGCAGGGCGAGGCCGTGAAAGCTGTCCTGGAACGCCGCGACGTTTCCCGTCGCCAACCCGTACTTGCTGCTCAGGCGCGCGTCGCCATGGCAGCGTCCACAGGTCTCGCCGGGCACGTTCGCGGCAAAGACCGGCGAGCCCGACTCGCCGGCGCCGAGGATACGGTGCTCTCCGTGGCAATCGGTGCACACCGGGACGTCTGGATTGCCGCGCGCGAGCGCAACGCCGTGTACGCTCTCCTGATAGGTGGCGAGAACCTCCGGATGACACCGTCCGCACGTGGTCGAGATCCTCAACCGCCCCGTCGACGAGTCGCGGTCCGAACCGGCGCGGATGTCGTGCGCGCCATGGCAGTCGGCGCACACTGCCCCCCGCTCGCCGGCCGCAACACGGCGCGCATGCACGCTCCCCAGGTACGCCTCGACGGGCCGAACGACGGGGATATGGAACTGCTCCGCCATCTCGGCATTGCCGTGGCAGCGCCCGCAAGTGGTCGCCAGCTTCGACCAGTGCGCGATCGAGTCGGGGTCCGTGTGCGGTTTGAGCGCGTGGATGGAACCGTGGCAGTCGGTGCACGTGGCCGCGCCGTGAGCGCCTTCGGCACCGGCCCCTCCGTGCACGCTGTGCTGATAGGCGGCGATGGCATCCCCGTGACACGCCCCACAGGTCGTCTCCATGTCGACGGGCTGCAGGTGATCGGCGTGAGGGACTTCCGTCGCATCCACGTGGCACACCGTGCAATTGAGCGGGCCGTGAGCGGACGTTCGAAAAGACGCCGCGTCGACGACGAGCGGCCGGTCCTGCACGGCGAACCCGCTCTGTGCGTGACACGCGAGACAGGCCTCGCTGTCGAGCCCGTCGGCAGCCACCGACCCGCGCGCGCAGAGCGTGAGCAGCAACAGCGCGGCGATCGGAAGGCTCGGTCCGCGCTGGCGTCTCCGCGCCGTGGAGGCGGCCCTCCGCGCTACGACGGAGATCCCACCGATCTCGCGCATGGCAGTCTCGTCACTGCTGCGGCCGCGTTTGCGTTTTGACGGCGGTCTCCTCGTCGAGCAGCTTGGTGAGCTTGAGCAGAGCCCCGGCGTCTCGGAGCACTGCATCCATATCGAACGTGTGCCATTTCAGCTGGACATCGCGGTACGTGCGCTCCAGATCGTGGAATCGGCGCATGGCGTCGGCCTGCCACGCTGGATCGGCGGCCTTCGCCGTCTCCAGCGTGCGATTCGTCCGGTAGAGGCGGATTCTCGCCGTTGCCATCACGGCGAGCGCGGCCTGCGCCTGAACCGGCTTCTTGTGGCACGCGCCGCAGCGGGTGCTGAGCTCGGTCGGCGAGGGAAGGCTCGTCGCCATCGACCCGTGACAGGTAAGGCACGTTGCGCCTCGGCCATGCTGCGCGACCTGACGCGCGTGAACGGTCCCCGCATAGGCCTGGAGCTCCTTCGTGTGGCAGGCGCCGCATGTCTGGGGCAGGCGCTTCGGGCTGACCAGGCTGCCCGTCTCTGAGGCCGGCAGCACGCCTTGGTGGGCGGTCTTGGCGTCCGAGACAGTCGGGTCGCCCCCGTGGCACTTCTCGCACCCGACGCCCGCGCTCGCGTGCTTCGACGCGCGCCATTCCTCGAAGCTGTGTCCGAGCGAGATCGGCAACCGTTCACTGTCGTGGCAGGTCACGCAGTGATTGTCTTCCCAGGCTGCGGGTGCGGAGGGAGCGAGCGCTACGATCAGCACGATGGCATAGAGCGCCACGACGGGTCGTATCTCACCCCGATAAGGCCCCCCACAGTCTCGCGCTGCAGCGGCCATCTCATCCGCTCCTTCCCGGCCCGTCCAGTACGACGCCCCTACACGCGCGTCAAGCTAACGCAAGCGCCGCACACGCGACTCGCGAGACGGATGAGGATGCTGTCGCGCCGCGGTCGTCAAGCGCGCAGGGCCGGCAGGACCTCTTTGGCGAAGCGCTGGGCGGTCGCCTCGTCTTGGTATTGCATGACGACCTCGCGAACCTCCCACGCCGTCGCGCGCCGCCGCAGCTCGGCGATCATCTCGTCCGGGGTACCGATCAGCGTCATCGGCGCGCGGCCGACCGCGTCGGGCGGGACGCCGAACCCGCCGGCCATGCCTTCGCGCATCGCCTGCGCGGCGGCGGTCGAGTCGGCCAGCATCATCGCGAAGGCGAAGTTGCTGATCTCGATCGACTGCGGGTCGCGACCGAGCCGAGCGGCCTCGCGGCGCACGAAGTCGATTTTCGCGCGAATGGCATCGCCGTCGAACGTCGACGCCCCTTGCATGGAGATGTAGCCGCGTCGCCCGACGTCGGCGATGACGTTCAGCACGTCGGCGTGCCGCGCCGCCACGCGCAGCAGCCCCGTGCCGCCGCCGCCGAGCACGATCGGCGGATGCGGCTTCTGTACGGTCTTCGGGTTGAGCTCGGCCGCGTGGAAGCGGAAGAACTCGCCCTCGTGCGTGAAGGGCTGGTCCTGCCACAGCCCGCGGATGCAGGTCAGCGATTCGTCGAGCACGCGGAGCCGTTCGGCGATGGGCGGGAACGGAATGCCGGTCATGCGGAACTCCGTCTCGGTCCATCCGGAGCCGAGTCCGGCCAACGCGCGGCCGCCGGACAGGTGGTCGAGCGTGGCGAGGCTCTGCGCGGTGATGGCCGGGTGACGGAAGAGGTTGCACAGCACCATGTGCCCGATGCGCACGCGGCGCGTGGCCTGGGCGGCGATGGTCGCCATGGCCATCGAATCGAAGGCCGGCACGCCCATGCGCTGGCGCTCGGGCCCCTCGTACACGAGGTGGTCGGGGAAGTAGATGACGTCGTAGCCGAGGCCTTCGACGAGCTGCGCCAGGTCATGGAGACGGGTCAGGTCGTCGAGACCGATGCCGAGCTGGATGCCGAATCTCATGCCCGCGCCCTAGCACGGCAGCGGGCTCGGCGTCACGCCAAGCCGACTGGGCGGGACACGCCCGCAGCGACACGAGGCGCGCAGACTGGGGTCCATGGCTCTGGCTGGTCGCCGCCGTGTGGGGCATGATCCGGCCCCATGCCGTCACGCTCGGCGCGTGCCTTGGAAAGGGTCGCCTGTCGACGCGGCAGCTCGCTCGCAACCGCGGCGGCGCGGCTCGCCACGCGCGGCGGCGGCGAACCGGTGCCGACGTGAGGATCCTGCACGTCAACAAGTTCCTCTACCGGCGCGGGGGTGCGGAGGGGTACATGTTCGACGCGGCCGCCCGACAGGCCGCTGCCGGAGACGAGGTCGCGTTCTTCGGGATGGAGCATCCCGCCAACGAGCCGATGCCCTACCGGAGGTCCTTCCCGTCGCAGGTCGCGTTCGAGCCCGCGCCGCCCTCGGTCGCGGGCAAGTTGGAGGCCTTCGGCCGCATGCTCTGGTCCTCGTCGGCGGCGCGCGGTATCGGCGAAGTGGTGGATCGGTTCGAGCCCGACGTCGCTCATCTGCACAATGTCTACCATCAGCTTTCGCCGTCGATCCTGGCGACCCTGGCGCGGCAGGGGGTGCCGATCGTCATGACCCTGCACGACTACAAGCTCGTCTGCCCGACCTATCGGCTCTTGGACCACGGCGAGCTCTGCGAGACCTGCATTCCCCGGCGCTTCTGGAATCCGATCGTGCGGCGGTGCCAGGCGGGGTCGCTCGCGGCGAGCACCGCGGCCGCGGTCGAGCTCTCGGTGCACACGCTGACCGGCGCCTACGGCCGCGTGGCGCGGTTCGTGTGCCCGAGCCGGTTCCTGCAGGAGAAGATGCGCGCGGGGCGCGTCTACCCGTCTCGTCTCCGCTGGCTCCCCAACTTCGTGGACCTCGCGCGGTGGACGGCAAAGCGCTCGCCGGGCCTCGGTGTCGTGTACGCGGGTCGGCTCTCGCCGGAGAAGGGCGTCGACATCCTCCTCCGGGCGGTGGCGCTGCTCCCGAAGGCCACGCTGCAGGTCGTGGGGGACGGTCCCTCCCGACCGACTCTCGAGGAGCTGAGCGTGCGGCTGGGCATCGCGGATCGGGTCACCTTCCGCGGCAGACTCGGCGCCAGCGAGTTGGCCAACGTGCTGGCGGGCGGCGCGGTGGCCGCCGTCCCCTCGCGGTGGCACGAGAACCAGCCGCTGGCAGTCCTCGAGGCGTTCGCCTGCGGCCTCCCGGTCGTGACGACCAACCTCGGCGGCCTGCCAGAGCTGGTAGAGCCGGGCGTCGACGGCGCCCTGGTGCCGGCCGATGACCCGGCGGCGCTGGCGGCGGCGCTCGGCCCGCTGGTCGGCGATCCCAGGCTGGCGGTCCGCATGGGCGCGGCGGGCCGTGCCAAGGTCGAACGCCGGCACTCTCCGGAGCGGCACCTGGATCGGCTCCGCGCCATCTACGCCGAGGCAAGGACGGGCGTGAGCGCGTGACCCGCCGGCTCCGCATCGCGATGATCGGTCAGCGAGGGCTCCCCGCCACGTTCGGCGGTGTCGAGCATCACGTCGAGGAGATCGGGGCGCGTCTTGCGTCCCGCGGTCACCAGGTGACGGTGTTCAGCCGGCGGAGCTACGCGCCCGAGCAACGGGCGTCCTACCGCGGCATGCGGGTCCGGGCGCTGCCCACCGTGTCGAGCAAGCACCTGGACGCGATCGTGCACAGCGGGGTCTCCACGCTCGCCGCGATCTCGGACGCCGTCGACGTGGTCCACTACCACGCGGTCGGGCCGGGTCTCCCGGCGTTCGTGCCTCGGTATTTCTCGCGCGCCAAGGTCGTTCAGACGATCCACGGGCGGGACGCCGAACGCGCCAAGTGGGGCGGCGTGGCGCGGACGGCGCTCCGCGCCGGCGAGTGGCTGTCCGCGCGCGTCCCCGACGCGACGATCGTGGTCTCTCGGGACCTCGCGGACACCTACCAAGCGCTCTACCATCGCCGCACCTGCCTGATCCCCAACGGCGTCGATCCCGGCACCCATCGACCGGCCTCGGGCATCACCGAGAAGTGGGGGCTCTGCGAGGGCGCGTACGTGCTGTTCGTGGGACGGCTGGTGCCCGAGAAGGCTCCCGACCTGCTGGTGCGGGCCTTTCGGCGCGTATCCGAGGACGTCCGCCTGGTGGTGGCTGGCGGATCGAGCTTCACGGACGCCTACGTCGCCGAGCTCGAGCGCGCGGCCGCCTCCGACCCCCGGGTGCTCCTGGTCGGGTACGTCTACCGCGAGCTGCTGGAGGAGCTGTACGCGAACGCGGCCGTGTTCGTGCTGCCCTCCTCGCTCGAGGGTCTCCCGCTCACGATCCTGGAGGCGGCCTCGTACGGCACTCCGGTGATCGCCAGCGCGATCGCCCCACACCGCGAGATCCTGGGCGACGACGCGCCGGGGCGGCGCTTGGTCGCCGACCGATCGGAGGCGGCCCTGGCCGAGGCCCTCTCGGCAGCCCTCGCCGATCCCGCCACCGAGCGCGCCGGCGCTCGGGTGCTGCGCGACGAGGTGCTCGCGACCTATCGATGGGACGAGGCGGCCGAGGCGACCGAGCGCGTCTACCTCGAGGTGATGGACGGGCGATGAGCTCTGGAGGCTCCCGCGCGACACTGTGAGCTCAGCACTCCCGAATACCCATGCGCCGTGCGCAACATCCTCCCTGCGACGAGTTAGTTCAGCTGAGCGGCCGCCCCCGGGCTGGCGCGGCGCCGGGCGAGATCAGGCTATTCGCCAAGTGCCGCAACGAGATCCTGCGCCTGCCCGCCTTCCTGCACCACTACCGGCGTCTCGGCGTGGGGCGGTTCTTCGTCGTCGACAACGGCTCGTCGGACGGGACGGCGGAGTACCTGCTCGAACAGGCCGACGTGGATCTGTTCCGCACCGAGGGCAGCTTCGGTGCGGCAAACGGGGGAACCGTCTGGCTGAATGCCCTGCTGGCGAGATTCGGCGTCGGGTTCTGGTGCCTCACCGCCGACATCGACGAGCTGATCGTCTACCCGGGTAGCGAGCGCGCCTCACTGCGGACGCTCGTCGAGTACCTCGACCAAGCGGGTGCGCAGGCGTTGTTCTGTCTGCTGCTCGACATGTATCCGCCGGGGCCGCTGAATCGCTGCCGATACGTCGCGGGGGCGGATCCGGCGGCGGCGGCGCCATGCTTCGATCCCGGTCCCTACGTCCGCACGGCGCGAGACGTCTGTCCCGGCTTCGTGGTGACGGGCGGGATGCGTGAACGGGTCTTTTACCCCGACGCGAGAGCCACGGCGCCGGTGCGGAGGGCGCGCGATGCCCTCTACAACCGGCTGCTGTCACGGATTCCCGGCGTGAGCGAGTCGCGGCTGGCGCGCCGCTGGCGTCCGGTCCACGCACCGGGCCTCGCCAAGGTCCCGCTCGTGAAGTGGGACGAAAACACGCGCTACCTCGAGGTCAACCACCACGTATCGCCCAGGGTCGTCGCCGAGGAGGCCGGCGCGTTGCTGCACTTCAAATTCTTTCAGGACTTCGAAGAGCGAGCCATCGCGGAGGCCGCGCGCGGCGAGTACTTCGACGGAGCGTCCGAATACCGACGCTACGCCAGGCTGCTCGCCGCCCACCCCGACCTGTCACTGATGTGCGAGCGGTCCGTGCGCTACGAGGACAGTGAGCAACTCGTCCGGCTCGGCTTGGCCTGCGATACCGCCGGCTGGCGCGAGTGGCGCACGCGATGAAGTGACGGGGTTGCGTTCGCCATGTGCGGAATCGCTGGATTCAGCGGCGTCGATGACGCCCTCTTGCGGGCCCTGGCGGGCGCGCTCGGTCATCGCGGACCGGACGCCACCGGCTACTTTTCGCGCCCGGGCTCGCTGAGCCTCGCGCATACGAGGCTGTCGATCATCGACCTCCACGAACGTTCCGATCAGCCCCTACACTATTCGCACGCCGGGCGAGGGTACGTGCTCGTGTTCAACGGCGAAATCTACAACTTTCGCGAGCTCCGGCAGCAACTCGAAGCCGCCGGCTGTCGCTTCCGGACTCAGGGCGACAGCGAGGTCATCCCGGCCGCCTATGCCGTGTGGGGCAGAGACTGCGTGCGCCGCTTCAACGGCATGTGGGCATTCGCGCTCTTCGACGAGCACGAGAACACGCTCGTGCTGTCGCGCGATCGCTTCGGGAAGAAACCG
>Ga0335069_10008530_pt1 | contig 14661 bp, 12 predicted proteins | sample Lox_Sample_11_FD_206714 | JGI IMG/M metagenome (GOLD analysis project Ga0335069, IMG submission 206714) | Soil microbial communities from Loxahatchee National Wildlife Refuge, Florida, United States - Lox_Sample_1.1 | ecosystem: Environmental > Terrestrial > Soil > Wetlands | place: USA... | reverse complement strand
GCCGCCCGACTGCTTCGACAGCAGCGGCATGAACTGCCTGCGCAGGCGAAAGGCGTCCGGCGTGATGTCGAACATGTTCGCGCCACGGTTCGAGATGTTGTAGCCGCCGTCGAGCCGCTTGCGGTAGCCGAAGCCGTTGCCGGTGGCGGAGATTTCGGGGCCGCCGTCCAGCTTCTCGGTGCGCATCACCGACAGCATCACCTTGAGCTGCGGCAGGTCGACGCCGAGATTGCCGCTGAACAGGCGCGACCACGCCCCGCCTGCGAGGACCACGGACTCGCAGGCGATGCGGCCCTTTTCGGTGAACACGCCGGAGATGCGCCCGCCCGCGACATCGAGCCCGCGCACCGCGCAGTTCTGCAGGATCACTGCGCCGTTGCGTTGCGCCGCCGCGGCGATGACCGGCGCGCCCATCTGCGGCTCGCCCCGTCCGTCGCTTGCGGTGTAGATCGCGCCCGCCCAGGTGCGCGCGGCGCCGGGGGTGAGCTTCGCGACTTCCGCGCTGCTGAGGATTTTGGTGTCGAGCTGGTAGTCGCGCGCATGCTCCATCCACGGCTCGTAGCGCGCGAGTTCCTCCTGCGTGTCGCAGAGATACATGATGCCGGTGGTGCGGTAGCCGCTTTCCTCGCCGCTGAGTTCGCTCATGCCTTCCCACAGGCGGAGCGATTCGATGATCAGCGGCAGCTCGCGCGGATCGCGGCACATCTTGCGGCACCAGCCCCAGTTGCGGCTCGACTGCTCGCCGGCGATGTGGCCCTTCTCGCACAGCACCACGGGGATGCCCTTCTGCGACAGGAACAGCGCGGTGGAGGTGCCGACGATGCCGCCGCCGATCACCACGACGCTGGTCGCGGCGGGGATGGCGTCGCTGTCCTGGACGGTCTTGACGGGCGGTCCCATGCTGGTCCTTTCGTGTGCAACTGTCAGCCGCGCAGGTTGCCGCGCAGCGTGGTGCCGGGATATTCGGTGCGGAACTTGCCGCGCGCCTGCAGTTCGGGGACCACGGCGCGCACGAACTGCTCGAACGTGCCGGGGAAGACGGTGGGCGTGATGATGAAGCCGTCGCAGGCGCGGTCGTCGAACAGGTCGATCAGGTAGTCTGCCACCGTTGCGGGCGCGCCCACCACCTGCGGCGTCAGCTCGCTGATGCCGAAACGCTGCGCCGCCTGTCCGAGCGTGAGCCCTTCTGCCCGCGCGCCCTGCGCGAGCACGTCGAACGAGCCCTTCACCGCGACATCGAGATCGAGATCGTCGATGCGCGCATCGAGCGGGTATTTCGAGAAATCGATGCCGAGATGGCCGGACACCAGCGCGAGCGCCAGCGTGGGATCGACGAGCGCGTTCATGTAGGACTGCCGCTCCCGCGCGATGGCGTCGGTCTCGCCGATGATCGGGTCGAGCGAGGGCAGGATCACCAGCTCATCGGGGTCACGGCCTTCCGCCCTGACGCGCTCCTTCATCTCCTTGTAGAATTCCTGCATGTCCGCCTTGCTGTGCTGCAAGGTGAAGACGATCTCGGCGTGTTTCGCGCAGAAGGCGCGGCCGCGCTCGGACGAGCCCGCTTGCATGATCACCGGATGGCCCTGCGGCGAGCGGGGCACGGTGTTGGGACCGCGCGAGCTTATCCAGTTGCCTTTGAAATTTATTTCCCGAACCTTGGAAGGGTCGGTGAATACGCCGACCTTCTTGTCGAGCACGAAGGCGTCGTCGGCCCAGCTGTTCCACAGTTGCAGGCAGGCGAGCAGCATTTCCTCAGCGCGGTCATAGCGCTCGTCCTTGCCGGGCAGGCCGGTCATGCCGAAATTGTGGGCTTCCTGCGGGTTCGCCGAGGTGACGATGTTCCACGCGGCGCGCCCGCCGCTGATCACGTCGAGCGTGCCGAGCGTGCGCGCGATGTGGAAATGGTTGAAGAAACTGGTCGAGATGGTGGCGCCGAGCCCGATATGGCGCGTCACGCGCGCCATCACCGTCAGCAGCGGGATCGGGTCGAGCAGGCCCATCTGCCCGCCGCGGCCGAGGATCGTGTCGTATTTGCCGCCGAAGGAATCGTAGAACGCCAGGATGTCGGCGAAGAAGACGCTGTCGAAGCGGCCCTGTTCGAGCACGCGGGCGATGTGCTCCCACGCCGCCGGATCGAGGAAGGCGTTCTCGGTTTCCGGGTGGCGCCACATGCCGTGGTGGTGGCAGGTGGGTCCCGCGAGGAGGAACGCCATCAGATGCATCTTGCGCTGGCCGCTCATCGCATCACCCCCTCATTGCATGCCGTTGTAGAAGTGTAGACAGTATCAGGCATGAGCGGATCGGCACAGGGGGAAACCATGCCAACGGACACCATGATGGGCGCATTCGCGGGCAAGGGCATCGTGGTGACCGGCGGGGCGAACGGGCTGGGCCGGGCCACCGCCCTGATGATGGCCGCACGCGGCGGGCGCGTGGCGGTGCTGGACATCGACAAGGCTGGAGCCGAGGCGACGGTGGCGGCGGCGGGCGGCAAGGGGGTGGCGCTGGTGGGCGACATCACGCGCCGCGCGCCCGCCTTCGCGCTGTTCGGGCAGGCGGCGGCGGCGCTGGGCCGGGTGGATGCGCTGGTGAACTGCGCGGGCGTCTATCCGCGCCGGCCGATCCTGGAGATCGGCGACGAGGACTGGGAGTTCAGCTTCTCGGTGAACGTGCGCGGCACGCATTACATGTGCGCGGCGGCGGCCGCGCATATGCGCGGCCAGGGGGGCGGGCGGATCGTGAACGTGGCCTCGATCGACGCCTTCAAGGCGCACGCGCCGAACGCGCATTACGCGGCGATGAAGGCCGCCGTGGTGAGCCTGACCCGCAGCTTCGGCGCCGAGTTCGCGCGCGACGGCGTGCTGGTGAACGCGGTGGCGCCGGCGGCGATCGCGACCGAGAAGGCGAAGCAGTCCGACTGGCTGGCCGAGCACGCGCGCCACACGCCGGTCGGCCGCGCCGCCGAGCCCGACGACATCGCCGACGTGATCTGCTTCCTGGCGAGCGAGGCGAACCGCTACATCGCGGGCGAGACGGTGGTGGTGAGCGGGGGGTTCCTGATCCGCTGAACCGGGCGATGCCGAGTTTCTGACGCTCTCCCTCGAAGGAAGAGGGAAGGGCCGGGGCGACGGGCGGTTCGTCTCACCCCAGATAGGCGCGCTGCACACGCTCGTCGTCGAGCAGGTCGATGCCCTTGCCGCTCAGAATGATCTTGCCGCTTTCCATCACGTAGCCGTAGTCGGCGATCGACAGCGCGATCAGCGCGTTCTGCTCCACCAGCAGGACGGTCACGCCCTGTTCGTTGATGGTGCGGATCGTCTCGAACACGCTTTCCACCATCATCGGCGACAGGCCCATGCTGGGCTCGTCCATCAGCAGCGCGCGCGGGCGCGACATCAGCGCGCGGGCGGTGGCCACCATCTGCTGCTCGCCGCCCGACAGCGTGCCCGCCACCTGTCCCCAGCGCTCCTTCAGGCGCGGGAACAGCGTGGCCATCTTCTCCTTGTCCTCGTTGATGCCGGCGCGGTCCTTGCGGGTGAAGGCGCCCATCTCCAGGTTCTCGCGCACCGTCAGCTTGGCGAAGATGCGCCGTCCCTCCGGCACCTGCACCAGGCCCTGTTTGGCGATCTCGTGCGCCTTGAAGGCGCTGAGGCGTTTCCCATCGAAGCGGATCTCTCCGCGGCGCGGATGCAGCAGGCCACTGACGGTCTTGAGCGTGGTGGATTTGCCCGCGCCGTTTCCCCCCACGAGCGTGACGATCTGACCCTGATCCACCGACAGCGAGACGCCCTTCAGCGCCTGGATCTTGTCGTAGAAGACGTGGATGTCGTCGATTTCCAGCAATGCCATGTGTCAGGCTCCGGCCAGGCGTTCGGCCGCGTGGCGGCGCGCGAGGGGCGGCGTTCCCTTCTGGCTGCCGAGATAGGCCTCGATCACCTTGGGATCGGCCTGCACCTCGGCGGGGGTGCCCTCGGAGATCTTGATGCCGTGATCCAGCACCGTAACGCGGTCCGACATCGCCATCACGAGGCGCATCTGATGCTCGATCAGGATGATGGTGATACCGTAGGTGCTGCGAACCTTGCGGATGAAATCCATCATGTCCGACATCTCGCGCGGATTCATCCCGGCCGTCGGTTCGTCAAGCATCAGCAGCTTGGGGCGGGTGGCCAGCGCCCGGCCGATTTCCAGCCGCCGCTGTTCGCCGTACGCGAGGTTGCGCGCCAGCATGTCGCCGCGTCCGCGCAGGCCGACGAATTGCAGCAGCTTCAACGCCTCTTCCTGCGCCTGCGCCTCGTCCTCGCGGGTACGCTTGCTGTTGACGAGCGCGCCCCACCAGCGGGACTTCAGATGCAGGTGCATTCCCACCAGCAGGTTCTCGATGGCGGTGATGTTCCGGAACAGGCGGATGTTTTGATAGGTGCGGCTGATTCCCGCCTGCGCGACGCGGTCGGGCGTGTAGCCGTTCAGCAATTCGCCGTTGAAGAGCACCTCGCCCGACGTCGGCTGCAGGTTCTGCGTGATCAGGTTGAACGCGGTCGTTTTGCCCGCGCCGTTGGGGCCGATGATGGAATGGATGCTGTTCTCCTCGATCTCGAGATCGAGGTCGGATACGGCGGCGAGGCCGCCGAACCGCTTGCCGAGCTTGCTGGTGACCAGGACGATCTTCCGCGCCATTCCCGTCACTCCGCCGGCGAGACCAGAAGATCGTCGTCGGCGTGCAGTTCGCGCCGCCGCGTCGCCGAGGGCCAGAGGCCTTCCGGCCGGATGCGCATCATCAGGATCAGCGCCGCGCCGTAGAAAAGGTAACGGTACTCTCCGAATTCGCGCAGCAGTTCCGGCAGGCCCACGAGCGCCGCCGCGCCGACGACGACGCCGGGCAGGCTGCCCATGCCGCCCACGATGATCAGCGCCAGCACGTTGATGGAAATAACCAGCTGGAAGCTGGACGGATAGACCGAGCCCAGCATGGTGGAGAAGATCGATCCGGCAAGGCCCGCGAAGGCCGCGCCCAAACCGTAGGCCAGCAGCTTCACCCGCACGAGGTTGACGCCAAGCGCCTGCGCCACGTCCTCGTCGTCGCGCAGCGCCATCCAGGCGCGGCCTAGGCGCGAATTCTCCAGCCGCCAGGCGCAGTAGGCGGCGACCATCGAGCAGACCAGCGTGAGGTAGAACAACTGCACCGGACCCGAAAGCGGGATGCCGAAGAACACCGGGCGGGGCACCTGCAATAGGCCCTGCGCGCCGCCAAGCAGCGGGGCGGCGAAGTCCGACAGCACGATTACGCGCACGATTTCGCCAAGGCCGAGCGTGGCGACCGCCAGATAGTCGCCGCGCACGCCGAGCACCGGGATGCCGAACATCACACCGACCATGATCGAGCACAGCACCGCGATGGGCATCGCGGTCCAGAACGACATCGCGGCGAGTGCGTGGGGGTTGTCGGCGGTCAGCAGCGCGGTGACGTAGGCGCCGACGGCGAAGAAGGCGACGAAGCCGAGATCGAGCAGTCCGGCGAGGCCGACTTCCAGGTTCAGTCCCATGCCCATCAGGATATAGAGGCCGACCAGCATCATGACCTGGCCGACATAGATCCCGGCGACCAGCGGCAGCACCACCAGGATCGCGACGATGATCAGGCCGTTGATCAGTTGCGCGCGCTTGCGCGCGGCGGGGGTCTGCGCGGCGGCGTTGGCGGCGCGCCGGGCGGTAAGGGCGGAGTAGCCGACCGACAGCGCAAAGGCGACCACGAAGATGATAACTGCGCCTTGCAGCATCAGCCCGTCCCAGCTGTAGAGCACCTCGTTCAGCTGGGTGAGCAGTTCGCTGGTTTGCAGCATGATCTGGATCAGCTGCTGCAGCACGCCCGCGACGATAACGGTGCCGGAGGCCACCATCAGATGGCGGCGGATCGCGGCCGGCGTCAACGTCATCACCGCGCCGATCAGGCCGGTGACCGCGCCCGCCGCGATCAGGATCAGGCAGCCCTGCGTCACCGTGTCGGAATCGAACGTCAGCATCTGCAACAGCTGCGGCGAGAGCGAAATGAACATGTAGCGCAGCGACACCGCGCTCATGAGCAGTGGGAGCAGCGACAGCACGGCGCCGCCGATTACGCCCGCCATCAGACCGCGCAGCAGCCGGGGGCCCAGCGCCTCGTTGCCGCGCGCCGCGGCGATGCCCGCGCCGATGCCGGTGAAGATCAACGTGGCGTGCCCGAGGCTGAGCACATCGACGATGATCGGGCGTTCGTGCAGCAGCAGCAGCAGGCCGATGGCGGCGAGGTAGATGCCGCCGACGCCGGCGAGCACCCCGGCTATCGCCGTGTGACGGAAGACGGATTCCGGCGCCGCGACCTCGGAATCGTGGAGGACGGTGGCGATCGCGGGATCGGTGGCGCTCATGCGCGTTCCTTCGCGAGGCGTTCGCCGAACAGGCCGTTCGGGCGGAAGATCAGCACCATGATGAGAAGGGTGAAGGCGATCAGGTCGCGCAGCTGGTAAGGCGCGGGTATGCCGATGCCGTCGAAGAACAGCGAGGGGCCTACCGATTCGAACAGGCCCAGGCAGATGCCGCCGACCATCGCGCCCGGCACGTTGCCGATGCCGCCGAGCACCGCGGCGCCGAACGCCTTCACGCCGGGCGTGAAGCCCATGAAGAAGTAGACCTGCTTGAAGACGAAGGCGTAGAGCACGCCGGCGATGCCGGCCATCGCGCCGCCGAGCGTGAAGGTGAAGATCACCACCTTGTTCACGTCGATGCCCATCAGGGCGGCCGCTTCCTTGTCTTCCGACACAGCGCGGATGGCGGTGCCCATCTTGGTGTGGTTCACGATGGCATACAGCACCGCCATCGAGAGCACAGCGGCGCAGATCACCAGGATATCCATCTTCGGGATGTTGTAGCCCAGCACGTTCAGGGTCGGGCTCGCCCAGTGCAGGTCGGGATAGGACTTCACCGAGGAGCCGAACAGGCCGCGGAAGGTCTGTTCCAGGAAGAACGAGGCGCCGATCGCGCTGATCAGCGGCGCGAAGCCGCGCACATGGCGGAACGGACGATAGGCAATGCGTTCGACGATCAGCGCGATGCTGGTGGATATGACCACCGAGACCACCATGGTGATCATGATCGCCGTGAACGGGTTGGCGGCGAGAAAGCCCGAACGGTCGTAGCTGGTGGCGACGAAGTAGCCGGCGAAGGCGCCGGTCATCATGATGTCGCCATGCGCGAAGTTGATCAGGCGCAACACGCCGTAGACCATGGTGTAGCCGAGCGCGACCTGCGCGTAGATCGCGCCGATGGTCACGCCGAAGACGATGAAGTCCACCCATTGCGCCGAGCCGTAGCGCGACTTGATGAGCGTTCCGATCGTGCCGCCGATGACCACGACCAGCACCACGATGCGCAGGGTCCAGAGCGCGACATCGACGAAGGTGATGCGATGCAGCATCTGCCGCAGTGTCATGGCTTGGCGGGCAGGCAGTACGGCTCCGCTCATGCGCTGTTCCTAACGGTGAACGCTGTCATGGGATACCTCTGTTCCGTCCGTGCCATGCGCGGCAGCGAGGCGAACGGTGGCCGGGAATCCCGCCGGCGGTTGCGTGCCGGCGGCGCCCGAGAGCGGACGCGGCGGTCAGGCCGCGTCCGCGGAAGCGGTGTCAGGGATAGATCTGCTTGGGGTTGGTGCCGATCTTGAAGGTGGACGGATCGGCGCTGGTGAACTCGTAGACCGCGGGATGGAAGGTCGCGCAGTCGCCGTGCTCGCCGCAGGCGATCGGGCCGCTGACGCCGTCGAACTTCGACGCGAAGGCCGCGTCGCGCAGCGCCTTCTTGCCGATATAGGTGGCGCCGTCCGGTCCGGTCTTGGCGACCTTCTCGATCGCGTTGATGGCGATCACGGCGGCATCATAGGCGTTGCCGTGATAGCCCGAGATCGGCGCCTCGCCGAACATCTTCTTGTACTCTTCGACCATCTTCGGATAGGTCTTGCCCATCGCGGACGGCGAGACGTCCGGGTAGGCGATGCGGAAGCCCACGATCGACGGGCCGACGGCCTGGATGAACTCCGGCGCCATCAGCGAGCCGCCGCCGATGAAGGTGGTCTTGTCGAGGCCAGGGACTTCCTTCGACTGACGCAGCAGCTGAGCCGCGGCGGCGACGAAGATCGGCATGTACACCGCGTCCGGCTTCTCGGTCGCGATGCGGGTCAGCACGGGATGCATGTCGACGTCGGTCGGCGCGACGGCTTCGGTCGAGAGCACCTTGCCGCCCATTTGCTCGAAGTTCTTCGCCATCACGGCGGCGAGCTGCTGCGCGTAGGGACTGCCGTCGTGCACCGCGACGACGCTCTTGGCGCCGAGCTTGTTGTAGAGCCACGCGGCGTCCGCCTTGCCCTGGCCGAGATCGCTCGGGATGGTGCGGAGGAAGCCGTCGTAGGTGGGCTTGCGGTCCGGCGCGGTGAGCGAGGGCGCCGAGGATGCGGTGCCGACATCGGTGATGCCCGCCTGCCACAGGATCGGCGCGGCCGGCGTCGCGGCGGATGAGCAGGCCGGGCCGAGCACCATCACGATCGCCGGGTTGGAGGCCAGCTTGGTGCCGGCGGTCTGGCCGCCTTCGGCATTGCACTGGTCGTCTTCGACGATGAAGTTGATCGGGTGTCCGGCGATCTTGTTGCCGTGGTCGGCGAAGGCGACCTTCGCGCCGCGCATCGAGTCAGTGCCGAGCGCGGTATCGGGGCCGGAGATGACCCAGTAGCCGCCGATGGTGATTGGCGCGCCCTTCGGCACGCGGATCACACCGATTTCGTCGGTAACGCCACCAAGGGTCTGCGCGGCCATCGAAGGCGCGGAGAACGCGATCGGCAGCGCGCCGATCATGCCTGCAAGCGCGAGCGAGCGCGCCGTTGCTGCGATTGGAAGTCGTGTCATACGCAGTACCCCATTGTTGAAAGCCCCCCGTTTATGTGGGCCGCGAACCCTAACAGGCGTAGCAAGCCACATGCCATTGATTCCGCAAGTCCCTCGACTTTTCCGCGTTATCCCCGCACGACGGCGACTGCCGCCGTTCGCGGCAGCGGAGCGGGCGCGGGATGCGCGTTCCGGCGCACCGGCCCGACGCGCGACGGGGGCCGCAGGCTCATCCGGTTGCACACCGCCGGTTAGACTGCGTACAGTTTATTCAAGGTGAGGCCGGATTGCGCATCCGGGGGTGACAGCGAAGCGGGCAGGCCCTTACCCTCCGTTTCCGCCACCCGCCGGAAAAAACTGAAAGAGTTGCATGTGTCCATGCTTGAAACCGCCTCCGAAGTGTCTGAGACCGGGCGATCCGGCCTGCGTCGGCCGGCCGACAGCGTGTTGCGCGCCTATGCCGCGATACGCGCGCAGGTTGTAGAGTTCCGCCTGAAACCGGGCGAGCGCGTGAACGAGTTCCAGTTAGCCCGCCAGCTCGGGCTGAGCCGCACGCCGGTGCGCGAGGCGCTGAACCGGCTGGCCAGCGAGGGCTTCCTGGAGCTGACGCCGAACCGCGGCTTCTTCTTCCGCCCGCTCGACATCGCCGCGCTCGTGCATTTCTACGAGCTGCGCGGCGTGCTGGAGCGCGGCGCCTTCGTGCTGGCCTGCGAGCGCGCCACCGACGCCGCGATCGAGGAGGTGGCGACGTTCTGGCAGGAGGCGCTGGACGGTTACGGCGCGGCCGAGGCCGACTGGCGGCTGGACGTGGACGAGGAGTTCCACCGCAGGCTGGCGGCGCTGTCGGGCAATCCGGAATTCGTCCGCCAGATCGAGGCGATCGATGCGCGCATCCGCTTCGCGCGCCGCACCGAGATCGCGCGCAGCCCCCGGCTGCTGCAGATGGTGCCCGACCATGCACGGATCATCGCCCTGTTGCGCGCGCGCGCCGCCGATGCGGGCGGCACGGTGCTGGCCGAGCACATCTCGCTGTCGGTCGAGGACGCGGGCGTGATGCTGGCCGAGGCGCTGGGCGCGCTGCACGAAGAGGCCGCCGGCTGATCCCGATGGCGTCGCGGCCGGGCCGGCGCCACGCTGGCATATCGCTTGCCTTCGCGTCGATGTTCAGCCGTGATTGCTGCGCCCGGGCGGTCCGGGCGTGCGCACGGCGCGGCGCGTAGCGAGGTTTCCGGCATGACCATCGTCTTCCACTCCGAACTCGACGATCCCGCGGAATGGGTTCCCCGCCTGCAGAAATTGCTACCCGGTGAAACCATCCGGGTCTGGCCGGATATCGGCAATCCCGCCGAGGTCGATGTCGCCGTCGTGTGGATCCCGCCCGAAGGGGCGCTGGCGAGCTTCACCAACCTGAAGGCGGTGCAGTCGCTGGGCGCGGGGGTCAACCACCTGCCGCTGCAAACCTTCCCGCCGCATGTCCGCATCGCCCGCCTGGTCGATAGCGGGCTGAGCGGCATGATGGCCGATTACGGGCTGTTCGCCGCGCTGCGCTACGCGCGCAACATCGACCACCACGAGCGGATGCAGCGCGAGCGCACCTGGGACTGGGTGATGCCGCGCCTGCTGTCGTCCTGCCCGGTGGGCGTGATGGGGCTCGGCGTGATTGGCGGCGCGACGGCGAGGAAGCTCGCGCTCAACGGCTTCCCGGTCAGCGGCTGGGCGCGCTCGCGGAAGACCATCGACGGCATCACCTGCTACAGCGGCGAGGCGGAGCTGCCGAAATTCCTGTCCGGCATCCGCGTGCTGATCAACCTGCTGCCGCTGACCGCCGAGACCGAGGGCGTGCTGAACGCGAAGCTGTTCGCCATGCTGCCGAAGGGCGCCTTCGTCGTGAACATGGGGCGCGGCGGCCATCTGGTGGACGCCGACCTGATCGCCGCGATCGACAGCGGCCATCTGGGCGGCGCGACGCTCGACGTGTTCCGCCCCGAGCCGCCGCCGCCCGAGCACCCGTTCTGGACGCATCCGCGCATCCTGATGACGCCGCACATCGCGGGCACCGGCGATCCCGACAGCGCCGCGCAGGTGGTGGCGGAGAACATCCGCCGCGCCAAGCGCGGCGAGCCGATGATGAACGAAGTCGATCGTGCGCGCGGCTACTGACCGGCCCCAGGTCTCCGGGCATAAGATCATCCGCAACGGGCTGGTTGCCGATGCAACCGGCTTCCTGGGCGCCGCCGACGTCCTGATCGCTGGCGACGCCGTCGCCGCGATCGGCGCGCCGGGAATGCCGGCGCCCGACGGCGCCGAGACGATCGACGCCGCCCGGATGCTGCTGCATCCGGGGCTGGTGAACGCGCACACGCACGGGCACGGCAATCTGTCCAAGTCGGCGGGCGACCGCTGGACGCTGGAGCTGCTGCTGGCTGCGGCTCCGTACATCACCAACCACCGCGGCGCCGAGCACAAGCGGCTCACCGCCACGATCGGCGCGGCGGAGATGGTGCTGAAGGGCTGCACCGCCTGCTACGACCTGTTCGTCGAGATCCCCGGCCCCACGCAGGACGGCATCGCCGCGGTGGCGGAGGCGTACGACGCCGTGGGGATGCGTGCCGTCATCGCGCCGATGCTGGCGGACATGACGGTGTACGAGGCGGTGCCGGGGCTGTACGACGCGATGCCCGCCGCCCTGCGTCCCGCGCTGGATGCGCTGCGGCTGCCCGACTGGGCGGAGACCATGGCGCGGATGCGCGGCCTGCTCGCGAACTGGAGCTTCGACGCCGAGCGCCTCCGCCTCGCGGTTGCGCCGACCATCCCGCTGCATTGCCGCGACGCGATGATGGAATCCTGTCGCGACCTGGCCGCCGAGTTCGATGTCGGGCTGCACATGCATGTCGCGGAATCGAAAGTGCAGGCGATCGCCGGCAGGCAGCGCTTCGGGCGCTCGCTGGTGGCGCATCTGGAGACGCTGGGACTGCTGGGCCCGCGCTTCACCGCCGCGCACGCGGTGTGGCTGGACGAGGACGACATCAGGCGGCTGGGACGCCACGGCGCGTCGGCCGCGCACAACCCGGCGAGCAATATGCGGCTCGGCAACGGCGTGGCGGACGCGACCGCGATGCTGGCGCATGGCGTGAACCTCGCGATCGGCACCGACGCGGGCACCTGCGGCGACAACCTGAACATGTACGGCGCGATGCACTTCGCCGCCGCCGCATCGCGCGTGCAGGGGCCCGATCCGGCGGCGTGGATCAGCAGCCCGCAGGTCTTCGCCGCGGCCACCACAGGGAGCGCGAAGGCGCTTGGTTTCGAGCGGATCGGCCGCATCGCGCCGGGCTACAAGGCGGACATCGTGTTCCTCGACCTGGACGCGCCGACGCTTATCCCGCTGCACCAGCCTCTGACGCAGCTCGTGCTGGCCGAGGACGGCACGAGCGTGGATAGCGTGATGATCGGCGGGCGCTTCGTGGTGCGCGGCGGCAGGCTGCTGACCGTCGATCTGCCGAAGCTGGCGCGCGAGGCAGCCGATGCGCGCGCCGAACTGGACGAGGCGGGGCGCGAGAAGCGCGCGCTGTTCGACGCCGTGGCGCCGGTGGTGGCGGATTTCTGCCCGGCGCTCGCGCGCACACCCTGGCACGTCAACCGCTACTGTGGGTGCGCGCAATGATCCCGGTGATCCCGTTCGACGGCGTGCGGCAGGGCGACGCGGCGGCGCTGGGCCGCGCCGCCGATGCGATCCGGGCGGCGTGCCTGGACAGCGGCTTCTTCTACCTGAGCGGCCACGGCGTGCCCGAGGCGGTGATCGAGGCGGCGCGGGCGGAGGCGCTGGCCTTCTTCCGCCAGCCCGCCGAGGTGAAGCGGCTCGCGAAGGTGAACATGCGCCATCGCGGCTTCAACGCGCTGGGCGATGCGCTGATGTACGAGGCGCGCAAGCCGGACTACAAGGAATTCTTCAGCATGGGCCTCGATCTTCCGGAGGATGATCCGGATGTCCTGGCCGGGGAGAAGCTGCGCGGGCCGAACAACTGGCCCGCCGGGATGCCCGCCTTCCGCGCCGCGATGGAGGCGTATTTCGACGCGGTGGGCGCGTGCGGCGCGGACCTGATGCGGGCGGTGGCGGTCTCGCTCGGCGTCGCGCCTGATTTCTTCGCCGGCAAATACCGCAAGCGGTTGCAGCGCACGCAGGCCGTCTACTACCCGCCGCAGCCGGCGGACGCCGGCGACGATCAGTTCGGCGTCGCGCCGCACACCGATTTCGGCTGCATCACCCTGCTGTGGCAGGACGGGTCGGGCGGGCTGGAGGTGCTGGAGCGTTCGTCCCGGCAATGGATGCCCGCGCCGCCCATTCCCGGCACGCTGGTGATCAACGTCGCCGACCTGCTGGCGCGCTGGACCAACGACCGATACGCCTCGACCCCGCACCGGGTGATCAATCGCTCGGGCCACGAGAGGCTCTCGATCGCGACGTTCTACGATCCCGACTACAAGGCGCTGGTCGATCCGGCCGATTTCGGCACGCCGCGCGAGGAGTGCCGCTACGAGCCGATCCTGGCGGGCGAGCACATCGTGGGGCGGATCGAGCGGTCCTTCGGGTATAGGAAGAAAGCGGCCACCTCGTAGAACGGTTTACGGGACGTCGCGGCATGCCGTTTGCGGCGGGACGGCGGCGGCGCGGCACCGGTGCTCGCTGCACGCGTCGCCGTCGGCAGGGAGCGTCCGTCGCGTTCATACTTTGTGTTGAATAGGCCCCGCTCGCGTCGCGTGATACTCGGCTCGGGAGGTCGGTCGGGATCGACCCGTTCTGGTCGAGTTGCGCTGCATGGTCGGTCTTATTTCGGAACGATTCGCGAATGCCCCGAAGGATGGGCCGGGCGATGCGGACCCGCCGGCGACGCTCAATCTTGGTTGCGGCACCGATATCCGGCCGGATTGCGTCAATCTGGACAGCGCGCCTCTGCCGGGCGTCGATGTCGTGCACGATATCGGCGACCTGCCGCTGCCGTTTCCGGATAGCCGGTTCGAGACCGTGATCTGTCAGGACGTGCTCGAACACGTCGATATCGTTCCGACGATGCGCGAACTTCACCGGATCATGAGAGCCGGCGGGACTCTCGACATCCGGGTGCCCCACTTCACCTCGGCCAACACCTACGCGGACCCGACGCACCGGCGCGCCTTCTCGATCGACACGTTCGATTTCTTCTGCGAGGCGTCCCGGCGCGGATACTATTTCGACTTCTCCTTCTCAGCCGTCGTCAGGAAGGAGATCACGTTCACCAGGAGCCCGGCCTATTTCCTTGGCTACGCGATGACGCCGATCGTCAACCGCTCGCATCGGATGCAGGTATTCTACGAGCGTTCGGTGCTGCGGATCGTTCCGGCGGTGAATGTCGAGGTCCGGCTACTGAAATAGGCGGCGAGCCTTTCCCCTCCTTGGTTGCGGTCGGAAGGAAGTCGTGGACGGCCCGCCTGCGCGGGCCATGACGGGCGAAGGGGGAAGGCGCCGGGCGCGATGGGCGTCCCTAGACGTCAATCTCCTGGACTCCGCGGGCGTGTTCCTGGATGAAGCGGAAGCGCAGCTCGGGCTTGCGGCCCATCAGGCTTTCCACGAGGTCGTTGGTGCGCGCGCGCATCTCGGGCGGCGCGACCACCTTGAGCAGCGTGCGCCTCGCCGGATCCATCGTGGTTTCCTTGAGCGCCGCGGGAGGCATCTCGCCCAGGCCCTTGAAGCGGCTGATCTCGACCTTGGCGCCCGCCT
>Ga0335069_10008528_pt1 | contig 14663 bp, 11 predicted proteins | sample Lox_Sample_11_FD_206714 | JGI IMG/M metagenome (GOLD analysis project Ga0335069, IMG submission 206714) | Soil microbial communities from Loxahatchee National Wildlife Refuge, Florida, United States - Lox_Sample_1.1 | ecosystem: Environmental > Terrestrial > Soil > Wetlands | place: USA... | reverse complement strand
CCCGGCTGCGCGAACGGCCTCACGAATTCGTTGGGCAGCATGAGATTGCTCTCTCACGGGCCCAAACTGACGATGAGAGCCTCCAGCCGATAGTCCTCAGGCTCTTTGTGCTGTTCGGCGGGACTGAGTACTGCGTGCTGCCGGGCGGGATTGGCAGGCTGATAGACCAGGATGCACTGGGCACCTTCGCCCTGGCGCTCACCGGCGGCAGCAAAGATGTCTGGGTGCTCCCGGAAGTCGGGCAGGAGACGGAGTTGCCCCACGCGGTCGCCACACCCTCGGCGGTGCTGGAACGAATGGCGTCCGACCTGCCGAGCCGCACGGCGGAGAACCTGTTCTGGTTGGGGCGCTATGCCGAGCGACTGGAGCATCTGGTGCGGGTTTGCCGTTCCACGGCGCACTGCCTGGGCAACGAGTCGGCCAATGGGCGGCCTGCGGCGATGGCGGAGTTGCTTCTACGGCTCAAGTTCACGACCAGGCCTGCTAACGCCCCGGCCGCGCCCGAAGCTCTGCAGGCCAACCTGTTGGCACTGCTCTTCGACGAAGCCCACACCGCCGGAGCCCGCCAGCTACTCAAGCGCATCCACACCACCAGCTTTAGCGTGCGCGACCGCCTTTCCGCCGACACCTGGCGCATTCTGAACCGCCTCGGGGCTGACGCCTGCCAGCCATCCGGTCGGCTGCCGCTCGTGTTCGCAAGCGCGGCCCTGCACACCCTGGTGCTCGACCTGGCTGCCTTCAGCGGAATGGAGATGGAGAACATGACGCGCGGCCACGGCTGGATCTTCCTCAACCTCGGCCGGCGGCTTGAGCGGGGCATCGGCATGGCCCGGCTGGTTGAAGGCGCGCTTCGATGCGCCGCACCGCGCGAGCTGCTGTTGGAGCCGTTGCTGGAAATGGCTGATAGCACCATGACCTACCGTCGGCGCTATTTCGCCGAGCCGCGTCTGGCCGGGGTGCTCGACTTGTTGCTGCTCGACCCGGCTAACCCGCGCGCGCTGGCCTTCCAGCTCGCTATCCTGGAGCGGCACTTGGCAGGGCTGCCGGAGGGACCGAATCCGGAAGGACTGGCGGAGTTGAAGCGCCAACTGGGCCTGCTCGTCCAGAAGCTCGACCGCGTGCGCGCCGAAAAGCTCATCCGGGACGACAGCACTGACGAGACCGCTGATTGGCTGGGTGGCCTGGCCGCCGAATTGGGCAGCCTTTCCGATCTCCTCACCCATCTCTACTTCAGCCAGGTCGCGCCCAGGGCGAGTTGAAATGAAACTGCCTTTGGAGACCGCCACCTATTCGCCCCCTCACTCCGGCCCTGTCCCCCTCCGAAGGGGACAGGGAGAAAAACTCGGCAATGCCGGCCTGGCTCCGTCTCCCCACTGGATGGGGAGAGGGCCGGGGTGAGGGGTCTTGAAATGAAGGCCCTGCGCTTCCACATCACGCACACCACCACTTACGATTACCTTTCGCCGGTAACCGTCTCGCACCACATGTTACGCCTGGCCCCGCGGCGGTTAGCGCGCCAATTCGTAATGGCGCATTCACTCGAGATCACTCCCGCAGCCGCGGCGACACACCGGTACATAGACTACTTTGGCAACGAGGTCGCCTTTACCGCGATCGAGGGGGCCCATCGCCGTCTCAGTGTTACGGCACGCAGCCAGGCCGCCGTCGCGCCCTCCTTTATCCCCGATGCTTCGGAAACCCCTGCCTGGGAGAAGGTCCGCTACCTGTGCCACACAGACCTCTCGGAACCAGTGCTGGAGGCCAGCGAATTCATGTTTGCCTCGCCGCTCGTGCCCACAGAAGCGCAGTTTCGCGCTTATGCCGCACCAAGCTTCCCTGCCCGGCGCCCCGTCCTCGAAGGCGTGCTTGACCTTGCTGCGCGCATCCATGGCGAGTTCAAATTCGATGCCGCGGCGACGGCAGTCTCGACGCCGCTGACCCAAGTGCTCGAGCGCCGCCACGGGGTGTGCCAGGACTTCGCGCACTTGATGATTGCGTGCCTGCGCGCGCTCGGATTGCCCGCGCGTTACGTGAGTGGTTACCTGGAAACGCTTCCTCCCCCGGGCCAGAGCAAGCTCCTGGGTGCCGATGCCTCGCACGCCTGGGTCGCCTTCTTCTGCCCCGGCGTGGGCTGGATTGACGTGGACCCGACCAACAACGTTCTGCCCTCGCTGCAGCACATCACGCTCGGCTGGGGCAGGGACTATGGCGATGTCAGCCCCATTCGAGGCGTCCTGGTCGGAGGCGACGAACACACGCTGACCGTTGCCGTTGACGTGGTCGCTTTGGGCGAGGTCGAAGCTAACGAAGGCAGCGGCACCAATAATGCGCCTTGAACTATTTCTTCCCGGTGCCATTCACATCGCTGGGCGGAGACCCATCCCCAAGCACAACCGTTGCAATCTGAGGCCCCTTCCGCCAAAAGCACCCTACCCCTGGTGGTTCTTCTCCTGCCAAAACCACTATGCGTGCTGTACTTTGGTCTGCCCTATCGCCCATGCTCCGAACAACCGGTCCACACGCAGCCTGCCTGATGGCGGGGACGGCACCGGGCTCACCTCGCCATCGGCACACGCCTCCGGGGCTTTTCGAACCGTTCGGCGTCGGTTTGGTGACGGTGGCCGAAGGCCAGTTGCACGGAGCGCTGCTGAGAAAAGACCGGGCTGTCCAGGCGGCTGGAAGGCTTACCCGTTTCTATTTCCTCCACCAGGTCAGCTACGCTATTCAGCACGCGCGTGGGCTGGTACACGTATTCGCACAGGTCCTCCAGGCGCGTTGACCCGGAGAGGACCAGGTAAGACTGCAGGCCTGCCTCCACCGCACCACGGATATCGGTCTCCATCGTGTCCCCGATCACGATGACTTTCTCGATCGGGGACCCGCCTGCCATCTCGGCCAGTTTATGGCGGGCCCGGTGGATCATATATCCGTTGGGCTTGCCCAGGTAGTAAGCGCGCCGGCCAGTGCTCGCTTCGAGAAAGGCCGCTGTCGCCCCGGTACCCGGCCGTGACCCGGTACTGCTGATGGGACACCAATTGTCCGGGTTGGTCGCCAGCAGCCGGGCCCCGTGCTCAATGCACGAATGGGCCTTCGCGAGCCGCTCCATGGAGGCGGCGCCTTCACCCACGACTACATAGCTGGGCCGGATCGTATCGTGGGCGATCTTGCGCTCCTGCAAGGCAACCAGCAAGCCGCCCTCCCCGATGACGAAAGCCGTGCAGGCCGGGTGCGTTTCACTCAGAAAGTCCGCTGTGTTCAAGGCGGAAGTGTAGAAGTGGCGGGCCGATAACCCCGCGATGCCCAAACGCCCCAGGCGGACTGACAGATCTTCGGGCGTAGGCGCCGAATTGTTCGTGAGGAAGATGAAGGGTGCGCCATTGGAGATGAGGGCGCGGACAAAGTCCTTGGCCCCGGGAATTAACTGATTCTCCCGGTATACCACGCCATCCATATCAATCAGGTAACCCGTACTCACTTGAAACCGTCCTTGTTCATGATCTCACAAGTCCTCATGCGGGCGCTCCTGAGCAGGGTTGGGGCCAGACAGGCGCTTGCGGCATACGGGGTTCAGGAACCAAGGGTGCAAAGTGCGCCTTTACAATGGGTTCGGGGACCAGGTGGGCGGAGGTTACATTTATGTGCCGGGTGGCAGCCATCTGCCTTGCTTCCCCGGCTGACCCGCTTTGGTCTGCCTGGCTAAATCAATGCAGCAGTTCTGTGGCTCCCGCGCCTGACGCTGCTTCAATCGGCTGCCGAGGATTCTGTTGCCGCCCAGTGACTTACATCCTAAGCCGTATCCATGCAGTTGGTTTCGGGGAGCACGCGCGCCCTCGCGTGTCCCGGCCGGCGCCCTCGCCGGCCGGAGCCGGGCTGGCATCGGTCACCAAACGGTTAGCCGCGTAAGCCCTGCCTGTTTTCCGCGGGGGCGCGGAAAACCGCACGCGGCGGCGCGTGCGCTCCCCTTCACCAACTGCATCGTTACGGCTAAGGCCTCGGCGGGTTCTCCAGGTGAGAGACCGCCCCTCAACCGTCAGCCACGCATTTGGCCTGGGTGGGCCTTGCGCGGCCCTGCCGAGTGGCCGGTGTGTCTCCCATGTGGTCCGGGCCCCAAGGGAGACACACCGGGGACTCGGCAGGGCCGCGCAAGGCGCACGCCAGGAAGTCCAGGTTTTCGGGGGAATCTGCCCTCAGACCGGCAGCACGAGGCTGACGGTGGTCCCCTGCCCTGGCTTCGACTTGATCCGCACGTCGCCCCGGTGCGTTTCCACAACCCGGGCCACGATGGCCAGGCCCAGGCCAGTGCCGCCGGGCTTGCTGCTGCTGAGGACGGAGTTGAAGGCGCGGCGGCGTTGCTCCTCGCTCATGCCGGGGCCGGTGTCTTTGAACTCGAGCAGCACGTGGGTCGGCTGGACAGCCTGGCGCGGCCGGTGGAGAGCGCGGGAGGTGATCGTGAGGGTCCCGCCGTGGGGCATGGCCTCGGCGGCATTGAGTATCAGGTTAAGGAAAGCCTGCTCGAGCTGGGTGGCCGCCCCGGGGACGGCGGGCAGGTCCGGCTGAAGCTGCTGCACGAGCTGCACATTCTGCTGCTTCAGCTTGTGCCGCACCAGCAGCCCCAGCTCGTCTATCAACTGGTTCAGCCGCACGGGCTTCATCTCCGGCTCCGTCTTGCGGGCAAAGCCCAGAATCTGCTCCACGATGCGGTTTAAGTGCTCGATCTTCTCATCAATCATCCGCGCATCGCGGGCGCGCGGGTCGCCCGCAGGGAACTTCAGGTCCAGCGAATGGTAGAGCATCTTGAGCACGGTGAGGGGGTTGCGGATTTCGTGGGCCACCTCGGCGGCCAGCAGGCCCAGGGCAGAGAGCTTCTCGTTCTGGCGCAGTTGTTCCTCGACGTCCACTACGCGCTCGTAGAGGCGGGCTTTCTGGATGGCCGTGGCGGACAGCTCGGCCAGCGCCGAGAGGATGCGAATCTCCTCGTTCGAGAAGCTGTAGGGCTGGCCGGTGTAAACGCTGAGCGTGCCCATCGCGTGGCCTTCGTAGAGGAGCGGCACGCTGAGAAGCGCCACCAGTCCCTCGGTGCGCGCGACCTCGACGCTCTGGTAGCGGCTGGACACCTGCACATTCTCGACTTGCAGGGGCTTCTTGCGGCGCACCACCACGCCCAGCAGGCTGTCGGTCACGCTGAGCGGGGGCCGCTTGACGTAGCGCTCGCCCGCGCCGTAGCTGGCGCGCAGTTCGAGCCACTCGCGCGTGGGGTCCAGCAACATGAGCGCGCCCACCTTGGCGCGCATCAGGACACAGGCCTCGCGCGTGATGGCGCGCAGGGCGTCGTCCAGGTTGAGCGTGGAGTTGATGGTCTGGCTGACGCCGGCCAGCGATTCCAGCAGGCGCGCCTTGAGCCGCAGTTGCTCGTAAAGCCAGGTATTGTGAATGACGCGCGCCGCGGCCGCTGCCAGCGCTTCGAGCAGCTCCTGGTCTTGCCCGGTGAAGGCGTCGGCGCGGTCCGAGTCCACGTTCAGCACGCCGCGCACCTCGCCGTTGACCTCGAGCGGCACGGCCAGTTCGGAGCGGACCTCGGGCCGGAGCATGACGTAGCGTGCGTCTTTGGCCACATCGCCCAGGCGCGCCGGTTTGCCCGTTCGCGCCACCCAGCCGGTGATGCCTTCGCCCACGCGCAGCTTCAGGTCCGCCGCGCTGCCCGGCAGCCCGCTGGCGGCATGGATTTCGAGCCGGCCCGTCGTAGGATTGATCAGGATGGCGGAGCCGCTGGAGGCGCGCATGAGCCGGACCGCCTGGTCGAGAATCAGCCGGAGCGCCTCCTGCGGATCGAGCGTGGAATGGATGACATTGCCCACCTCGTAGAGCAGCTTGAGCCGCTCCAGGCGCGCCTGCAGCTCGGCCAGCTCGTCGCTCATGGGACGCGGGCGGTCATCCACAAGCCCGCCAGGCCGAACGACAGGTTGGGGAACCACGCAGCCAGCCAGGGCGGCAAGGCGCCGCTGGTGCCCAGGGCCAGGCCCACCTGGAGCAGGATGAAATACACGAAGCAAATCACGATGCTGCTCGCGACTCCCACATAGACGTTTCGCCGCCCAGCCGCCGCGCCGAAGGGAATGGCGATCACCACCACCACCAGGCAGGTCCAGGGCGACGCGAGCCGCCCTTCCAGCTTAGTATAGAGCCAGCAGGCGTCCGTCCGCCCCGGATGCGGGTGCAGCCGCAGGTAATGCAACAGCTCCAGGATCGGCACGTCTGCCCGCCGCGCCGCGTGCACCGACAAGCTGCTGCTGATGCTGATTTCGCTGTTGATCTCCTCGATCGTCTCCGTCAACTCGGGCAGGGCGAGCACGTTCGTCTGGAGTGAAGGCACGGGCGGCAGGTCGCTCTGCGGCGTCTCGCGGAATTCGCGCACGTTGTAGAAGGTCCAAACACCGTTCACGAGCGCGGCGCGGTCGGCCCGCAACTGCCAGGGCCGGGCGCCGCCGTGGCCGGTCCAGGAGACAATGGGCTCGTGCATCTCGCCGGTCAGGGAGTTGTAAACGCCGATGCGCCAGATACGGCCATCGCGCGTGTTGTCGAAGCACAGGTTATGCACGTCCGTCTTGCCGGCGGTGTGGAACACATTCGGCAGATGCCGCTCCTTGATGACTTCGGCCTTCTCCATGCTGTCCGGCGCCCAAAGCTCGTTGATCGCCAGCAACACCAGGCTCCCCACCAGCCCCACGAGAAGGTAGGGCACCGACAGCCGCCACACGCCAACACCCGCCGCGCGAATGGCGGTGATCTCGTTATGCCGCGCGTGGTTGGTCAGGCAGTAGAGCAAGGACAGCAGCAAGGCCACGGGCAGCACGATCACCAGGATGCCCGGCGTGAGCACCAGGTAATATTGGGCGAGGTCGCCCGCCGTCATTCCCCGCTTCTGGAAGTCGCCCAGCGACAGGCAGAGATCGAACGCCGCCCACAGCATGAGGAACCCGCACAGGCAGTAGCCAAGCGGGACAAGCAACTCGCGCAGCAGGTAACGATCGAGCAGGCGCATCTGCCCGCAGCCTAGTCGCCGAGACGCTTGGAGGCAAGTGGCGCGCCGGGATCGCGGCCTGAATGGGCGTATCTCCGCACGGCCGCCAAATAGTAGCGTAAGCCTCCGGCTTGCGCCCGTCCCGGCAAGCTTTCAGCTTGCCGCGTGCATGCCCGCGCCGCGCCAACCTGGAAGGTCGGCGGGACTAAAGCAAGCCGGAGGCTTGCTCTACTACGCAAGGGCCGCAGGGACGAGATGCGGCTGTGCCGAGCGCCAGGAACCGTGGCCCGGATCACTCCGCCATCTTGTGCGTGGCGGGCTTCCGTTGACAGGTGGGCGCCGCCTCCACGGTAGTGACCGTGTAACTGTCCTCGAAGCTCGTGCCACCGGCAGGGCAGACGAGCGAGCCTCGCAGGTAAGAGCGGATGTCGCTGTAGGTAACCGGCTGCTGGTCGTACTTCCTGTTATCCAGTGCCCAGACGTGGATCGCGCCGTCAATCTTCTGCAGGTTCTCTACACAGGTTGCCAAATAAGCCCGCTCTCTCGTCTTCACGTAGTTCGGTATGGCAACCGCCGCCAACAGCCCCATGATCGCCACTACGATCATGATCTCCACGAGCGTGAAACCGCCCTTGCCGCAAGTGTCGTTCTTCATAACTGACCTTTCTCCTGTAGCGGCGTGAACCAGGCGACCGGCGGGTTAATATAATTACGATGGTGTTCACGTATTGCCGGTTGCCAACCGCCAAGGGAATGAACAGCGCAGCGCGGCTTTGGTTGCGCCAGAAAGCCACTGTCGTGATCATTCAGGTAGCGTAAGCCTCCGGCTTGCGATCGTCCTAACAGTCCTTTGGATTGTTCGGGTGGCGCCTTGGGCGCGCCAACGCAGAGGGTTGCCGAGACAGGCGCAAGCCGGAGGCTTACGCTACTACCTTACACCGGTAGGGACGCCTCGCCGAGGCGTCCGTGCTGGAACGGCGGCGGACGCCTCGGCGAGGCGTCCCTACCTTGCAGCCGCTCCGACGCGTGTCCTAAACCGGGACCGCCTCTTCCTTGGCAATCCAGTCGTAGCCCTTCTCTTCGAGCTCCAGGGCAAGCTGCTTGTCGCCAGTGCGGACGATGCGGCCATCCACCAGCACGTGGACGAAATCCGGCACGATGTAGTTCAGCAGCCGCTGGTAATGCGTGATGACCAGTTGCGCGTTGTCCTCACGCCGCAGCTTGTTGACGCCGTTGGAGACGACCTTGAGCGCGTCGATGTCCAGGCCGGAATCGGTCTCGTCCAGGATCGCCAGGCGCGGCTCCAGCACGGCCATTTGGAAAATCTCGTTGCGCTTCTTCTCGCCGCCGGAGAAGCCTTCGTTGACCGAGCGCCGGAGCAGGTCTTCGTTCAGCTCAAGCAATTGGATTTTGTCCTTTACCAGCGTGATGAACTCCATGGCGTCCAGCTCGCTCTGGCCCTTGGACTTGCGGATTTCGTTCAAGGCGGCCTTGAGGAACACCGTGCTGTTCACGCCGGGAATCTCGACCGGGTATTGGAAGGCCAGGAACAGACCCTCGCGCGCGCGATCTTCGGGGTCCATCTCCAGCAGGTCTTTGCCATCGTAGAACACCTGCCCGCCGGTGACCTCGTAGCCCTCGCGGCCGGCCAGGATGGCGGCCAGCGTGCTCTTGCCGCTGCCGTTCGGGCCCATGACGGCGTGCACCTCGCCCGGGTGAACCGTGAGGTTGATCCCCTTGAGGATCTGCTTGCCCTCAACGCCGGCGCTTAGGTCTTTAACGTCCAGTATCGCTTGCTTCATGGTTGCTCACCCTACGCTGCCTTCCAGGCTGACGCCAAGGAGCTTCTGCGCCTCGACGGCGAACTCCATCGGCAGCTCGCGGAACACCTCTTTGCAGAAGCCGTTCACGATCAGGTTCACGGCATCCTGCGTGGCCAGCCCACGCTGATTGCAGTAGAAGATTTGGTCTTCGCCGATCTTGGAGGTCGAAGCCTCATGCTCGACGCGCGCGGTGGTGTTCTTCACCTCGATGTAAGGGAAAGTATGGGCGCCGCACTTGTCGCCCAGCAGCAGGGAGTCGCATTGCGAGAAATTCCGCGCCCGGGTCGCGCCCTTCTGGATCTTCACCAGGCCGCGGTAGCTGTTCTGGCCGTGGCCGGCGGCGATGCCCTTGGATACAATCGTGCTGCGGGTGTTCTTGCCGATGTGCACCATCTTCGTGCCGGTGTCGGCCTGCTGGTAGTTGTTCGTCACCGCGACCGAGTAGAATTCGCCCACGGAGTTGTCACCGAGCAGCACGCAACTCGGGTATTTCCACGTGATGGCGGAGCCGGTCTCCACCTGCGTCCAGCAGATCTTCGCGTTGCGCCCCTTGCACAGCCCACGTTTGGTCACGAAGTTGTAGATGCCTCCCCTGCCCTGCTCGTCGCCCGGATACCAGTTCTGGACGGTCGAGTATTTGATCTGCGCGTTATCCAGCGCGATCAACTCCACGACGGCGGCGTGCAACTGGTGCTCGTCGCGCATGGGGGCGGTGCAGCCCTCCAGGTAGCTGACCGAGGCGCCTTCCTCGGCCACGATCAGGGTGCGCTCGAACTGGCCTGTGTTGGCCGCGTTGATGCGGAAGTAGGTGGACAGCTCCATCGGGCAGCGCACGCCCTTGGGGATGAAGCAGAACGAGCCGTCGCTGAACACGGCCGAGTTGAGGGCGGCGTAGAAGTTGTCGGTGTAGGGCACGACCATGCCCAGGTACTTCTTCACCAAGTCCGGGTGCTCCTGCACCGCCTCGGTGAACGAGCAGAAGATGATGCCTTTCTCGGCCAACTGCCGCTTGAACGTGGTGCCCACGGAGACGCTATCGAACACCGCGTCCACAGCCACGCCGGCCAGCCGCTCGCGCTCCTTGAGAGGGATGCCCAGCTTCTCGTAGGTCTCCAGCAGCTTGGGGTCCACCTCTTCGAGGCTGCGCGGCCCCTCGCCCTTTTTCTTGGGGGCGGAGTAATAGACGGAGTCCTGGTAATCAATGGGCGGGTAGTGCACGTGCGGCCACTTCGGCTCGGTCATCGTGAGCCAATGCCGGTAAGCCTTGAGCCGCCAGTCCAGCATGAACCTCGGCTCCTGCTTTTTGGCCGAAATGAACCGGATGATGTCTTCGTTCAACCCCGGCGGCGCTGAGTCCGCCTCCACGTCCGTGTAAAAGCCGTACTTGTATTCCTTCCGAACCAGGCCCTCAATTGTCTCGGTCGCTGTACTCATTTCAAATCACCGTCTTCCATTTCCGCAGGCGGGGCACCGCCCATGAATGGCAATATCGTATCGCTCCGCCCGGTAGCCGCGCGGCAACGCCAGCGCGGGGGCGGCCGGCAGCGGGACGTCAAAGACGTTTTTGCAGCCGTCGCAGTAAAAGTGCCCGTGCTCGCGCATATTCGGGCAGAAGCGCGTCGCGCCGCGCTCCAGCGTCACCTGCCGCGCCAGCCCGCACTTCACCAGGGCATCCAGGCAGTTGTAAACCGTGGCCATGGAGATGTCCGGCATCTCGCGCTTGGCCCGAATGAACACTTCCTCGGCCGTCGGATGATCGCGTTTGCGCAGCAGCACAGCATAGACCTGCTCGCGCTGCGGCGTGAAGCGAAAACCGCCCGTCTCCAGCCGTTCCTGCAGCCGGGGATCGAGGTCAATCGGCGCTCTCTTACGCATCAAGACGGCAACGTAGCCCCGGGCTGAGGGGCTGTCAATATTTGGAATTATTCTAAGTTGAATTCGAGCCACCGCCGGCGCCCGCATAGGAGCGCAGGCCTTAGCCGGCAGGATGCGTAATAAGGATGGTCCTCATCGCGTAGCGATGGCCTGAAGCTAGCCGTGCGGCTTCAGCCCACGGGAGCAGGGCCAAACAGGTCTTTGCGTCGCGTAGCGACGCCTGAGCTTCCCCTGCGCGCACCGGTTCGGGCGTCGCTGCGCGACGCAGCCGTTCTGTGGGCCCGGGTCCCGTGGGCTAAAGCTCCATGGCTACCTTCAAAACGCCGCTACGCGGTGCCGAACGTCACTTGTACGAACAATTCGGTCGCGTGCCCGGCTACGTTGCCCGCCCCAGTTCCATCTGGCCTGGCCCACGGTTACGGGCTAAGCTGACGCCCTTGAGTTCCTAGTCCACCGTATGCGAGGCCGGCTGAACACATTTCAACTGAGCATGTTGGAGTGGAACGACCTGCACCCGTATAACGCCGTCCATGTGGTGCGCGTCCGGGAGGTGCTGGATCGGCCACGCCTGGAAGCGGCCATCGCGCGCACCCTCGAACGGCGCGGCCTGATGGGCCTCGTGCTGGACCGCCACGCAAGGACCTACCAGTACCAAGGCGGGCCGGCTTCCGTTGAACTCCGGGTTTGCGACGCCGGGCCAGGCTGGTCGCCGGCGTTTGCGCAGGAGATCGAGCGCGAGCTGAATCAGCCTTTCGCGCACGCCGGCTCTTGCAACCCGTTCCGGTGCGTCGTGCTACCCGAAGGGGACGCCTTCTCCCTGGCGCTGGCCTACTTCCACCCGGTGGCGGACGCGCACAGCATAGTTTTCCTGCTAAAGGACATCGTGGACGAATACCGGGGCGGTGCGGACGCCGCTCCGGAGGCAGTGCCCCGAAGCGACCCCGGGTGCGGCGATTCCCTGCTGCGCTCCCATCCCAGCGTGGTGGCCCGGAAGCTGGCCTCGCTCCCGGCGTCCGTGGCGCAGATGCGCCATTCATGCCGGCCCAATTACCGGGACCCCGCCGACTTCCATAATGGGCTCACTCTGTTCACTCTCGGCGCGGAGGCTCTGCGGCGGGTCGTGAGGACGGCCAAGGCCCTTGAAGTCACAGTCAACGACCTGTTCCTGGCCCTGCTGATGCAGGCGGTATCGCAGATCGCGCCCAAGCGGACGCGCGCCGACCGGCGCAGAAACCTTACGCTGGGCTGCATCGTGAACACGCGCAAAGATCTCGGACGCGACAGCGGCGGGGACTTCGGCCTGCACCTGGGCTCGTTCTTCGTGCACCACGAGGCACCGGCCGGCATCGCGCTGGCCGACCTTGCGCGGGACATTGGCGGGCAGACGCGCCGGATAAAGCAAAGCCGGCTTTACTTAGGGGCCGGCGTCGAACTAACGTTGGGGCGGCTGCTGATGTCCTTGTTCGCGGAGCACCGCAGGAAGAAGCTCTATCAGAAGCATTACCCGTTATGGGGCGGATTGACCAATATGAACCTGAACGCGCTCTGGCCACAGCCCGAGGGCGCCCGGGCCGTGGACTACGTGAGGGCGGTCTCGACCGGTCCGGTAACCCCGCTGGTGGTTTCCGTAACCACGATAGGCGCGGTGGCCAATGTCACTGTGACCTACCGCTCGACGGTGTTCGCGGCGCCCGAGATCGAGCGCCTGAAGGCGTGCTTTCTCGAACCGGCGGGACTCCTGGCCACCGCGTGAGCGCGGGCGGCCTACAGGGGCAGCCGTTTGCGCTTGTAGGCCGCGTGCCCTCACGCGGCGCACGGAGCGCGCACGCTTTGCCACTCCTCGCGCTGGCTTCCGCCCTGCTGCTCTCGGGCTGCGGCAAATTCCACCGCCAGGGCCTCGAGGCCGCCCGGCTGCAACAGGCCGAGCACGACTATGCAGGCCGGACCCTGCGCCTTTCTCCGGAACTGGAGGACAAGATCCTGGCCCTGAACCCCGCCCAAGTCACCACGCAAGACGTGCGGGAGGTGCTCTCGCACGCCCCGGCGCCGCGGATCATCAGCATTCATGGCGGCGTGGCGCGGGTCATTCCGCACATGATCTCGTTTGCGGACCTGCTCATTGGCCTGGGCTATCCGGCCGGCAGCCTCACCAATCCCAATGATGGCACCTACAGCTTTAGCTGCTATGAGAGCAGCGAGCGCATCGCGGGCATGGTCGCCTGGTTTTACGAGAAAGAGGGTCTGCGGCCCATGCTGATCGGGCACAGCCAGGGCGGCATGCAGGTGGTGAAGGTGCTGGACAAGCTCGCCCGCAACCCCGATCACCCGCTGCATGTATGGAGTCCGCTGACCTGGAAACCCGAGGAGCGCACCGAGATTGTGGACCCGGTGACCGGCCAGCGCCGGCCGGTAGTGGGCCTGACGCTTCCCTACGCCTCGTCGGTTGGCGCCGGGGGAGCCACCCGCATTCTGCCGAACCAGTGGGATATGAGCTTCCGCCTGCACACGATTCCCAACACGGTGGAGGAATTCACAGGCTACTGCAAAGGCTGGGACTTCACAGGCGGCGACTTGCTGGGCTACGGCTCGATCAACCTTTACCGCGCCAGCGGCACGGCGGTGGTCCGCAACGTCTGGCTGCCGTCCGCCTACCGGCACGGCTACGTGCCCGAGACGAAACACCTGCTGGCGGACCCGCGCCTGGTGGATTGGATCAACAATTACCGCCCGAGCCCGGCGGCGGTGTCCCGCCCAACGTTCGATCTCAAAGTTGATTCGAATACCAGGAACATCATCTGGGCGGCGGATGTGTGGTACAGCATCAAGAAGCATTGGGTGCTGGAACTGCAGCGCCTCATACGGGCGCAGCGCGCGGGCAGATGACACTCGGGCTCAACAGGGCGGTCGTATTCGGCTCGGGCGCGGTCTATTGGGCGGGCGTTGTCGTGCAGGCGCGCCGCGTGCGCCGGCATACTGGCAAGTCCACCAACACGCGTCCACGCAACACGAAAGAGCGCCTGCTATGGGCGGGATGGTTCTGCGTCGTGGTGTGCTGGCTGGCCCTGCCCTTCCTTAGCATGGTGAAGCCCGCTTTGCCCGGCGTCGCGGTGCTCGCGAACCTGGCGCAACCCGTCGGGCTGGCGGTCGGGACCCTCCTCATGGTCGCCGGTTACCTGGGCACGCTCTGGTGCTATGCCGCTATGGGCAACGCCTGGCGGATGGGAATCAACCGGGCCGAGACACCTGACCTCGTGACGCGCGGCCCCTATCGCCTGGTGCGTCACCCGATCTACTTCTTCCAGGTCCTCATGGTTGCGGCCATTGCGTTGCTGCTGCCTTCACTGCTGGCCTGTGTCGTTCTCGTCGTCCATCTCGTCTGCGTGCGCGTTAAGGCGGCAGACGAGGAGAGCCATCTGCGGGCCCTTCTCGGAAAGACCTACGAGAGCTATTGCGCGCAGACCGGGGCCTGGCTTCCCCGGCTGCGGCGCCATGCGCCTCCGGAGGCGCTTCCCTCACCTGAGCATTCCCTCAAATGAACGACCCAGCTACAGCGGCACCCCAGCAGACAAGCGGCCAGCCCCTGGCGGGCAAAATCGCGCTGGTCACCGGCGGCTCGCGCGGCATCGGGCGAGCCATCGCGTTGAAACTGGCGGGCGCCGGCAGCGACGCCGTCATTATCTACCATAACAGCCATGAGGAAGCCGAAGCTGTGTGCACCACGATCCACGAGCTGGGCCGGCGGGCGCAGGCGTTCCAAGCGGACGTCAGTGAACCGGAGCTGGTCTCTGAAGTCGTCGGCTCAGTGCGCGAGCAGTTTGGTCGCGTGGACATCCTCGTCAGCAATGCGGCGGTCGGCGTGCTGCGGCCGGTGCTCGAACTCTCGCTCAAGCACTGGCGCCGCTGCCTCGAAACCAACGCGCTCGCACTGAACCTCCTGGCGCAGCAGG
>Ga0335069_10008527_pt1 | contig 14668 bp, 13 predicted proteins | sample Lox_Sample_11_FD_206714 | JGI IMG/M metagenome (GOLD analysis project Ga0335069, IMG submission 206714) | Soil microbial communities from Loxahatchee National Wildlife Refuge, Florida, United States - Lox_Sample_1.1 | ecosystem: Environmental > Terrestrial > Soil > Wetlands | place: USA... | reverse complement strand
GGAGCATTGGCCTTATCCGATCAACAGCGTGTTCAATGCCGGAGCTGTGCGACTTGCGGATGGAGACACGTTGCTATTGTGCCGCGTAGAAGATCGTCGTGGCATTTCGCATCTTTGCGCAGCACGTTCAACCAACGGTCTCGATGGATGGCGGATCGACCCCGAGCCTACCCTGGTTGCAAATCCGCGCGAATATCCCGAAGAAATCTGGGGTATCGAAGATCCACGCATCACCTACGTGCCGGAACTTGAGAAGTACGCGGTAGCATTCACATCGTTTGCTCGCGGTGGTCCCGGAGTTTCGCTGGCTCTGACCAAGGATTTCCGAAGCTTTGAGCGATACGGTGTGATCATGCCGCCGGAGGACAAGGATGCTGCTCTGCTGCCCAGGAGGGTTAACGGTTACTGGGCCATGATCCATCGTCCGGTAACGACACTCGGAGCGCATATGTGGATTTCCTTCTCGCCGGACCTAAGACATTGGGGAAGTCACAAAGTCCTTCTCGAAGCGCGCCGCGGTGGATGGTGGGATGCGAACAAGATTGGATTATGTTCGCCGCCCATTGAGACGCCGAAAGGATGGCTGACAATTTATCACGGTGTGCGTCACACTGCGTCAGGCAGTATCTATCGTCTGGGTTTGGCACTTTTCGATCTCGAGAGGCCGGATGTTTGCCTGCAACGAGGAGAATCCTGGATGTTCGGCCCTGAGGCACCGTATGAACGCACCGGAGACGTAAACGACGTCGTCTTTCCGTGTGGACAGACAATTGACGCAGATGGAGATGGCATCAAGCTCTATTACGGAGCCGCTGATTCTTGCGTCGCGGTCGCCACCGGAAGCATCAGCACGTTGCTCGCATGGTTGGAGTCCAACCCGAGTTCAGGAGACGGAATTGCGCGTTAAAGACTACATCGGGAGACTGAAAGGACGTTCCAGATGAATGTTGCAGCAAGCACAACCTGGCCGAGTTGGCTGCCGCGGATGCTCTGGTTCCGGCGAGCATGCCCGTGCTGCAACTCAGTCCAATTTAAGCCAGGCGAAGCACGGTCGCTTGACGGGCTCCTCGCCATGTTCGCTCTGCGGCCGGTTCGCTGCATGTTCTGCTGGCGCCGTTATTACTGGTTTTCGCTGCGTGGGGTGGAATGAGGATTTCTATATCGGATTGGATTCACACCTCGAACGATCTTCTGCGACGCCTCATGTCGAAGCACTCCGCGCCAACTCTGAATTATCAGATCGTCGCGCAGAGTGCAGAAGATGTGCAGAACACCGAAAATGCGCCGGCCGTCAGCATGGGACCGTATCTGTTCGCGTCCGGGCAAACAGCCCTTTTGAGGACTATAAGCATCTACAGCTTACGAGGCGAGAGTCGTGAGCAAATACGACTCCTCTATATGAATGCTCCTGCAATACGCGTCTGGAGAAGCATGGGGAAATCTCCACATGTGGTTGGTTCGCAAGCTCGCCCGCCACATACAGCTCTCCTCGCGTTCGGCGTCCCGTTTAGCGAATAGATGGGCGCGATCGACGCTAGACGTCTACACACTGGCACGAATGGAGCAGCTTCAATCCAATCTCCAAGGTCCGAACATCTGCAAAGAGATTGCGTGAACCAGATGTCCTCACACCTGCGGAGTTCCAGTCGTTGCTGCAGGAGCTTCCCTTGCGTGAGTGTGCCATGGTGATGCTTGCAGGCTCTACCGGCCTTCGCCGTTCCGAGATGTTTGCGCTCAGATGGAGCGACATCAACTTCTTCACGATGGAAGTCGCTGTCACCCGGTCATGTGTACGTAATCGTTTCGGCGCAGTGAAGACGGAAGCAAGCGGCAAACCAGTTCCCTTGCATCAATCGATCTGCGATGTGTTGGCAGAATGGAGAGGCGAATCAGACTACAAGGCTGAGAGCGACTTTCTGTTCCCTTCCCTTCGCAAGAATGGTGAACAGCCTTTGATGCCGGACATGGTTCTGAAGAAGACGATCCGCCCTGCCCTGGTTCGAGCGGGGATCACAGGGAAGGTCATCGGCTGGCACTCCTTCAGGCACAGCTTGGCAACCAACCTCCGCAGTCTGGGAGTGGACGTCAAGATTGCCCAGGAACTGCTGAGACACGCAAACTCTCGAACGACGATGGACCTCTACACGCATGCTGTGTCCGCAGATAAGCGGAGTGCGAGCGAGAGGCAGATTGAGCTGTTCTTGGCTTGATGTTGGTACGGGTTAGAAGTTCCGTACCGTAGCGTACCGTGAACCGAACGCTGTCATTCTGGGGACCGTCATAAACCACTCATTATCTGGGGTTTATGGCGGGGACGACGGGGCTCGAACCCGCGACCTCTGCCGTGACAGGGCAGCGCTCTAACCAAACTGAGCTACGTCCCCAACTCCTTCTTCGACATACACCAAGTCGAAGAAAGTACTGTCTATTTCTTCTCCCACTTCCATCGCTTCCGAGGAATCTTGCTGGATTCCAAGCCTCGACAGACAGCATGAAAACCGCCGTCGATCTTGCTCCGGGCGACACGCAACCGGGGAACATCTGTCCATGTCCCACGATTCAAATTGTACCAAACAAACCTGGTTCTGAAGTCGCCGCGCCGATATTCTGTCTTCCTCTACCCGTGCGGATCCGCGCGGCCTCCGAAACCAGCGGCAGACCGCACCGGCCGAACTCATCGGGCCCGAGTTCTCAGTGGGCTCTCGTTTCATCCTTCTGCAGCTCGGCCGTCTCACCCTTGGCCATGGGGTTGTAGCCAAGGCGTCGTGCAGATTAGAGCACTCAGTGGACGACAATCCGGAATGGCCGACAAGTGCAGAATTTCAATTCCTCCGACGACAGAAGAACGATGGCCCCGCACAGCTCCGACACGGCGGGAGGGACAGCTCATCCCTATATCCACAAAAATGAAATGAAGGAGGCCTACGCGAAGCAACGCCCTAGCCGATCAGGTTGCATCCCCTAGATTACTGCAGTCAGCAATTTGGATTTCGATGCACAGAGTCGGGAGGCTCCACCCCCATGAGCGGCCTGGTTCTGGTTCGAGCGCAGCAACCCAAACCACTCCGACAACGACCTTAGTGCATCAAAACGAGGAGCTTGCAGCGATTGTCACTGAGTTCAATACTCTGGAAGAATTCCTCGTCAAGTCCAGTCTGAGCACTTGTCGAACTTCCACGGTTACACAAGTTTTTCGATCATCTGCTTTGGCACAAAAGAGCTATATCAGTCGCTCCCCTGCCCAACCTTACACTGGTTCATTAGCGACGACCCAGACCCCGTGGAGCGCCCGTGCTGGATTGGACCAAACTACCTGATTTGGTGGCAGTCACCCTTCTGACCTGCGCCTTTGCTTCTGTTGCACGGCGGGGCCAAAAGCCTGTCTCCAGACTCTGGCTGACCGGGTGGATCTTGATCGCCGTACACTTTGCAGCGTTCATGTTCCTCAACGCTCCGGGTTTCGCTGGTCTTCTCAGCCTTGATATCGGCACCATCTCCCTGGTCGACGCCGGCCTCCTGTTCGCCTATGCCGCCATCCCATATCGGCAAGAACGTTCCAGTCGATGGATGCTCGCAGGACTCTTGCTGACAAATGCCGGATACATATGTGTCGCCGATGCGAGCCCTGCGGCCGATTGGCTTCTAACGCCCATTGCGTCGCTCTTCGCATTAATCCCGCTACTCGTTTCACTCATTGCCCTGCGCAAGTTCCAGCACACACTCCGCTGGATGATGGTGGTCCTGTATTCTTCGCTCGCGGTGTTTCTGTTGGCCGTTCAACACCGGCCAGAAAATGGCGGCGAGCTGGCGATGAATGGAGTTCTCTTCACCGTCTATCTGTGCTGCGCCCTTCACTTCTGGGCCGCATATCATCGTGCGAGCACAGGCGCTTTCATCACGATTGCAGGTTTTTTGACTTGGGCCTCGGTCTTTGTCGTCGGGCCTTTCATGCAGATTTACTATCCCAATGTGAACGTCGAGAGCGAAGTGTGGAACCTGCCGAAGTATGTCGTCGCCGTAGGCATGATTCTGCTCCTGCTCGAAGACCAGATCGCCCATAACAAGTACCTCGCCTTCCACGACGAGTTGACCGGCTTGCCAAATCGACGGCTCTTCCAAGATCGATTGACTGTCGCATTGGAGAGAGCGCGCCGTTCCACTTCCAAAGCGGCACTCCTGGTGATCGATCTGAACCACTTCAAGCAGGTAAACGACACGTGGGGACACCACGCCGGCGACCTCTTACTGCAGCAGGTGAGCATGCTTTTCGTCGGCAGGGCCCGCAACTGCGATACAGTGGCAAGAACTGGAGGGGACGAGTTCTCCGTGATTCTCGAGGGCATCTCGACACGGGAGAGTGCGAACCTGGTGGCGCAATCGCTGGTTGAGAATCTGGAGGAACCTCTTGAGATTGAGGGGCGGACAATCCGGATCGGAGCAAGTATTGGGATTGCCGTCTACCCCGACGACGCAGAAGAAATGGAGGCACTTTGCATCGCAGCCGATATGCGCATGTACGGGGAGAAAAACATCGCGCGCGGCATGAGGCCCCACCCGTCTGGAAAGATTCCTCCCCAGCCTGCCCTACCGGATTCAGGACCGGGAGAGTTGCGCGTTGCACCGGAGAGCTTCGGCGTGTAGAAGTCTGTAGCGCCAGCTCTTCAAACTCGATTTTGAAAAAGAAAAGCCCAGGCGAAAGGACCTGGGCATTCTTCTTCTCACTTAGACGCTAATTCTGGCTGCCACCCTGGCCCCTGCCTCCGCGTCTGCGCCGGCGCCGGCGATTATTTGGATTATTTGCTGCCGGAGGTCTTCCCCCTCCGCTGGCGCTGCCGGCATGCGGAGTACCTGCGGCTACGGGAGCACCCTCGGCGCGATTGAAGTTGGGCTCGTTTTCTTCGTCGAACTCCTCACCCTCCTCCTCGTCGAAGTCGTCTCCACCTTCAATCAAAATGGTGCTTTGGTTGGAGTGGGGCTGCCGCTCATCGAATTCGTGCCGCGGACGCGCAGGAGGCGCCGGCCGCTCCGACTCAACTTCGCTTCCCTCTGCGGCCGGGGTGCTCTGTGCGAGCTTTGCACGCTGCTCCTTAATCAGGGCCTTGCGGCTCAGCTTAATGCGGTTCCCTTCGATCGCCAGAACCTTCACCATGACCTGGTCGCCTTCGCGCAGTTCGTCCTTCACGTCCTTCACGCGGTGTTCTGCAATCTCGGAGATGTGAAGCAGGCCGTCAGTCCCGGGGAACAATTCCACAAAGGCACCGAACTCAGCGAGACGAACAACTTTGCCGAGATACGTCTTCCCGATCTCCGGAACGGCGGTGATGTCATTGATCATCGCGAGTGCCTTCTTCAGACCCTCGGCATCGCTCGATGCAACATTCACGCGGCCCGAATCGTCAACATCGATCTTGGCGCCTGTCTGCTCGACGATGCCGCGAATCGTGGCTCCACCCTTGCCGATGAGATCGCGAATCTTATCCGGCGGAATCTGGACGGTTTCGATCCGCGGAGCGTACTGCGAGCGTTCCTGGTGCGGACCCGGCAGCGCCTCGTCCATCTTGTCGAGCAAGAAGAGACGACCGCGACGCGCCTGCTCCATCGCCTGCTGGAGGATCTCGCGAGTAAGGCCGCTGATCTTGATGTCCATCTGCAAAGCGGTGATGCCCTTGCGTGTACCGGCAACCTTGAAGTCCATGTCGCCGTAGTGGTCTTCCGCGCCCGCGATGTCGGTCAAAATGGCGTAGTCATCGCCTTCTTTGACCAGCCCCATCGCGACTCCGGCAACGGCGCCCTTGAGAGGGATACCCGCGTCGAATAATGCCAGACTAGCTCCGCAAACTGACGCCATCGACGAAGAGCCGTTCGATTCGAGGATGTCGGAGACGACTCGCATCGAATAAGGCGATTCGTCAGCGCTGGGCAAAACCGCGGAGATCGCACGCTCGGCCAATGCACCGTGCCCGACCTCTCTCCGGCCCACTCCCGTCATACGTCCCGTTTCTCCAACACTGAAGGGCGGGAAGTTGTAGTGAAGCATGAAGTTCTTCTTCTGCTCGCCCTCGTAGCTTTCCAGGCGCTGCCCGTCGTCGGTGGTGCCCAACGTCGCAGTCACCAGTGCTTGAGTCTCGCCTCGCGTGAAGAGCGCAGAACCGTGGGTGCGCGGCAGAACCCGTGTCTCGATGCTGATGGGGCGGATCTGGTCGAAACCACGACGATCGGGCCGGATGCGTTCCTTGGTGACCTGCTCGCGGAAGCTCTGCTCGATCAAGAGTTCGTAGTAACGCGAGAGCTTCTTCTTCGCATCGGGCTCGTCGGCCGGGAGCGCGGCTGCCAGCTCGTCCTTGATTTGCTTGATCAGCGCGTAGCTCTCTGTCTTGCCGTGCTTCTTGGTGTCCTGGGCATCCTTCAACCGCTCGCCGATCTTGGCCTTGAGGTCGTTGTAATAGGCCTCGTCGAATGCCGGCGGGGTGAAGGAACGCTTGGTCTTGCCGGCCTTGGAAACAAGCTCGTCGATCGCTGCAACGATCTTCTTGATCTCCCCGTGCGCGAATTCGATCGCCGCGAGGACAACCTCCTCGGTCTCTTCCTTTGCGCCGGCCTCGATCATGACGATGCCGTCTTTATGCCCGACCACAACGATGTTGACCGTTGTAGCAGCGCGCTCGGCATAAGTCGGATTGATGACAAACTCACCGCCGATACGACCAACGCGTACCGCTCCTACGGTGGCTCCAAAAGGAATATCCGACAACGCCAGGGCGGCGGATGCTGCATTGATCGCGATGACGTCGGGGTCGTTTTCCTTGTCCGCGGAGAAGACGAGAGCAATCACCTGCGTTTCATTGCGGAACCCATCAGGGAAAAGAGGGCGGATGGGGCGATCAATCTGACGAGCGGTCAGAATCTCCTTCTCGCTCGGTCGGCCCTCGCGCTTGATGAATCCGCCGGGGATGCGTCCACCGGCATAGGTGTACTCGCGATAATCGACGGTCAGGGGGAAGAAGTCAACGCCTTCGCGCTGCTCCGGGGAGGCCACAGCGGTAGCCAGGACTACGGTTTCGCCCGTTGTCGCCAGCGCGGATCCGGAGGCTTGCTTGGCCATACGGCCGGTTTCAAACACCAGCCGCTTGCCGCCGGCAAGCTCGACAGCTACTTCATGCTTCGTAGACATAGAGTCCTCGTTTCGTTTTGTTCGCTTGGGAAACTCTCGTGGCAGGATCGCTATCTGCAGCGTGGGAAGTGGTGCCAGTGCTAGCGCGTGGGGCGACTATATTCATCGCCAACCTCGGGACTTCACTGTGGATTGCAGGCTCCCGCTTCGTGCTTTCGCACGAGCAGGATCGCCCTGTCTGGGAAGCTGACAGGGTGGCAAATACACCATGGCCCCACGTCCGAGATCGAACGGAGGCCGTGACCATAATTCGGTCTGGGCGCTTCCAGTTCAAGGTTTTCTTTCTTGCTACTTCCGGAGACCGAGCTTACCGATGACGTCACGATAGCGATCGGAATCATGCGTCTTCAGGTAATCGAGCAAACGGCGTCTCTTGCTGACCAGCATGAGAAGTCCACGCCGGGATGCGTGATCCTTCTTGTGTGTCTTAAAATGCTCGGTCAGTTCGCCGATCCGCTCGCTCAGAATCGCGATCTGGACCTCCGGTGAACCGGTGTCCGTCTCGTGGGTGCGGAAGCGTTCAATCAGGTCAGTTTTCTTTGCAGTCGCCAGCACGGCGTTGCTACTCCTCTTGCGTTCTCAGTCCACTCTCAAGTGTCTATTGTGAGAGTAACATGAATGCATTTTCTGCGCTATCCGGGCCGGCTCTTCGGGGGGACAAGAGCTGCGCCTCGATTGGCTTGTGTGGGTTATGGCCCGTCCCCGAGCCAGTAGTTCGACCGGGCCACAATGCGCGCCCCGTAATCCTGGGTGGTTCGTACGCGAATGGTATGGAGCCCGGGAGTTGGATCGGAAGGGCTGAATGTGATCAGATAGCGGTTCCGAACATGGCGGGCAGCGTCCGCAACCCGTTGTTCGAATCCCTTATCCCCTGTGAACGTTGTGTATTCCCCACCGCTCTCCTGGGCAATCTCCTTTGACACGTTCTTCTTGAGAGACTTGATCAGCATTCCGACCGTGGCCATCAGATTCTCGCCATGAATATACCGATCATCGCCTGAATCCTTCACATCATGAAGAAACTCGGCGCGCGAGGGTGAGAACGAAACACTCAGGACGAGAACGTTCGATCGGCCTATCTTTCGGATTAGCTGTACAGGCTTGGTGTGCTTGCTGCCGTGATCCCGCTCTTCGCTGATCAAGAGCAGGACGCGCCGGTACTCCTTCGGCTCCGTCTCGAGCAGGTCGACGGCGGAACTGATGGTGTCCAGGATCGCCGCACCGCCGTCTCCAGGCTGAAGATGTTCGAGTGCGTCGTTCAACTCATCGCTGGAGTGGGTGTAGTCATGAAGCAGGTGCGGCTGCGAGTCAAAGCCCATCAGGGCGACCTGACTCCTCTCATCGGCCAGGAAGAGATCGAGAAGGGGGCCCAATTTGGCAACCTTGCCGAACTCCAAGGCACTCACCCCGCCCTGTTCAACGGCGATCACAAGCGCAACAGGCGTTACATCCATCTCCTCCTGCACGTGAATCTTTTGCGGCACGCCGTTGTCTTCGAGGACAAAGTCAGCTTGTTTCAAACCATAAAGAACACCGCCGCCCTTTTTCTCCACGAGCGTCGGCACAATGACCTCGTTCGTTGTCACGCGAAGGGTTGCTGAGGACTCCTGCGTCGGCAGAGGTTTGGGAGGCTCGATGGGAGGCAGTTCCTGGCCAGCACCGATATGGCCGGGCACGGTAGCGAAGAGAAACAGGACGCTTCTGAAAATCCGCCCGCATGCCAGTTGTGCGCGTCCGCGCTCGGCGAGAATTGGAATCGTCATCCTCGCTTACGCGCCTCCTTCTCAAGGCGTGACGTCCATCCGAGAAAGCTCAGCAACTCCCAGCGCGAAGCCCAGCAGAAGCTGAAGACGTCCTTGGCTCGGAGAGACTCGGCTGGTTTGCCCGAATAGGTCTCAACACGCCAGCGAAGAAATTCACTTCGCCAAGGGGCCAGACGATGCCCTCGTGTGGCATTCCAGAGAAATCGAACAGGCGCGAACAAGTCTTTTCCTCAGATCCAAGTATAGAGGAGACAAGGCGCCTGATCTCACAGACACCCCTAGGACAGCTTGTCGAACAGACTGTTCGAGCCGAGCTGCGCGATGACATCCTCCAGCGCTGTCTGCTGCGATTCGGCAAGCGAAAGTTGCGTTGAGAGGGTCGGAAGATCGGCTTGCATCAGGGTCGTCTGCAATGCGGTCAACTGAGTCTTTTCACTCGTTGCAGCGCCGGAAGCAGACGAGAGCCTGGTCAGTGAGTTGTCCAGCGTGACCCGTTGCTGGGAAAGAAAGCTCAGCGCATCATTAAGCGTCTGGGTGTCCTGGACCGACGTGGCAACCGGCGCTCCAGTTGAATAATCTGTAATCAGGTTGTTCAGTGCCTGAATCGCACTGTTCGAACCGCTCGTAGGAAAGATCTGATTTCCAGGCAGGTTCAATTGAATCGTTTGCCCGTCAGGGGTATTGAGATAGTTCACCACCTGGTCACCGTTATAGCTGGTGGTGGCTGGGCTCGTCGCATTCGATGTACTGAACGGCAATGTCGAGGTCTGACTACCGGCAAATATGTACTGCCCTTGATAGCTCGTGTTCGCCAAAGAGACGACTTCGTCGCGAATACCAGACAGCTGATTGGCCACCGACCCCAACTGGCTCGCGTTGAGCGTCCCATTGTTCGCACCGGTCGCAAGAGAAATTGCTTGTGTCAACTGCGAGACTACACTTCCGAGCGCCGAATCGGCCACCTGCAGTTGCCCTTGTACAAGATTCGAGGATTCGGTAAAGGAATCATCTTCCTGAATGCGATTAAGAAGTTGGACATTCTCTCCTGCGGCCACCGGGTCCTGGCTGAGCGTCGTGACTCGCACCCCACTGGACAATTCATTGGTTAATTGCTGCTCGGTTGCTTGAGTCTGATCAAGCGATCCCGCGAGGCCTGAAACGAAAAACGGATCGACGCGCATCTCTTTCTCTCCCTGGGGCCATGACCGCCGCCCTCCCGGTTCGGTTTCTCAACCGCGCGACTATGAGACCGCGGTCTCAACCCCGAGGTTTAAAGCCGAAGCCATCACCGTGTTCAGAATTGCGAATACCTCCGAAGCCGCCTGATAGCTTCGTTCAAATTGCTGCATCGAGGCTGCTTCGTCGTTCAGATTCACTCCGGAAAGCGCGTTCTGCTGCGTCTGGAGTTGAGTCACGGAGGTGCTCAGGGCGGTGTTTTCGGTTTGAACCTCTGAAACAGTTGAGCCAAGTTCGCTCACAAACTGCGAGTAGTAGTTAGAGGGGTTCTGCCCATTCACAATCGGCAGGGTCGACAACCCCGCCATGGAAACAGCGTTCGAATTGTCGCCTGTTCCGTTTCCGAAGCCTGCGGCTGCAATTTGATTTGGGTCGGTCATGATCACACTCATCGCCAAGGCGCTTCCTGCCACCTGCGTCGGTTGGGCAAAGATGTACAGCGGAGTACTTCCTGTGCCTGTCACACCCGCAGAGTTCGTCCCCGTGCCTTCAACCCCATTCAGATCGGTTCCCGCATTGTTCCCAGCATTGACCGCGGTTGAGATGCTATAGGCCAATTGATCCAGACCGGCCAGCACATTCGGAATATCCTGATCGCGCGCGGTGAGGTCCCCCCCCAGTTGCCCACCGCCGCTCGCCAGCTCTGTCGTGATGTCATTCCCGTTTAGAACAAAGTGCGTGAGACCGCCAATCATCCCTGTTGTGATCGCGAAACTTGAAGCGTCGGAAACGAGGATCTGTCCGGACGTGGTCGTGATCGAGAGTCCGTTGCCATCGACCGTCGCCTGGTTGATGCCGATCAGTTGCGAAAGCTGAGCGATATCCCGCGCGCGTTGATCCTCCAATGTGCCGGCATCATGGTTCGATGAAACCGACCGGATCTGGAGATTCATCTGCGCAATCGCAGTCGTGAGAGCGTTGACTTGGCTCGCGACACCATTTGCCTCCTGATCGAGGGCATTCTTTTGCGAAATAAGGCTCGCGGCCGCATTCGAGATGTCGCCTGCCAATATAGCTCCGCTCGACAATACCTGCTGCCGGAGTGCATCATCACCGGCATTTGCCTCAAGGGAAGAAAGCGATTTGAAAAATCCCGTGATGTCGCTTCCGATGTCTCCCGCCGCTGCGCCTGAAGCTCCGGAGTCAGGAGTGAAGATCGCTTGCGCTGCATTCAATGCAGAAAGCCGCGCGCTCGATGCCGAAGCGAGTTGTTGCTGCTGGTCCAACCTCTGGTTGAGCACGCCATCTCGAATCGAACTTGGCCCCGTTTCCGTTACACCTGTGCCGTACGCGACGCCACTGATGGTAATCGGTGCATTCTCGCTCCAGTTCGCGACTTCGCGCGTGTAGCCTGGAGTATTTGCGTTGGCCACATTGTTCGAAACGATGTTGAGTGCAGACTGATCCGCATCGAGGGCCGAGTCAATCACATTGAGTGCCGAACTGATAGTAGCCATGGAATTCCCTGCCCGCGATCCTATTCCCTTCCCGACGCCGGGCCGTACTCGGTTCTTCGGCTTCGCGCACGGTGCAGGACGTTCAGATTGGTCTTCGTGTAATCGAGCATGCGTCCAAGGCTCCTCAATTGAAACTCAATGCCTGATGGACTGGCTCCGTCTGGCCCAAGTGCATCGCGTTCTTCGTGAACCAATGCCGCACAAGAGAATGCGAGTTCCTCAAGCCTGGCGGCGTCCAGACTTGCCAAAGCCCGCGATGCCTGCTTAACGATCTCTTCGAGACCAGCCCCCGCCGCCAGTCCACCGTCTCCCTTCCTGCTCCCTCCGCCCATATTCAGACTCCCGAAGCTGTTTCACCGCCCAGCATTGTGTTGACGATCCTCGCAGCTACGGCACTCGCTGGGACATGATAGGTGCCGACGGAAAGTGCCGCCTGAACCGCCGCGACCTTTTCAGCCCGCACATCCGGACCGGCCGTCGACTGAGCGACTTCAGCTCCGGCACCGCTCACTGTGGCTCGGTCCCCGTCAAGGCCGGTCGCTTTCAAAGACGTTTCCTTCCTCACCGGTTGGGTCGAGGGCGGAGACGTCGAAGGCACTCCTAGAAGAGTCTTAAGATTGTCGACATTGCTCCGAATGTCCATTGCTTCACCTCATGGTTTGGTTATCGACGTTTCTACTGATCAACCTAGTCATTTAGTCCTCTTGAGAACAGATCCCGTAAGCAAATCCCCGATCTCCTCTCCCGGTTGAGAACAACCCCGATCCGGGGAAAGGCTCCGGACGATTTCATTGGCAATGCCAAATCCACCGTTTGCGCTTAATGCACGGCCCAGGGTCTCGGCTCCGAACTCTCCCAAAATGCTGGCCGAGCCGGTGTCAGCGTCTTCCTCCCCCGCATCCGTGCAAGAGGAGAGGGGCTTCAGTAACTCCTTCATCATCTGTGCCTCAAACTCCTCGGCGGCGCTTTTGAGCCGTGGAGGCGCCGACGATGGAAACGGAACCGACACCACTGCACCTGAGAGTCGGAACATCACAATACCTCTACATCGGCTTCCAAAGCTCCGGCAGCCTTCATGGCCTGCAGGATCGAGATCACATCGCGCGCACCGGCTCCGGTTCGCTGCAACTCCTGGACAAGATCTTCCACGGTCGCGCCCTCTTTCAGGTCAATGCGATTCACAGGTTTGTCCTGTGCTTGTACAGTTGTCTGCTGAACCACCTGCGTGGTCCCCGTCGAGAACGGCTCCGGTTGCGACACCTCGATCTTCGAAACCACGTTGATGGATAGCCCTCCGTGCAGAATGGAGACTGGCTGCAGATGCACGGTTCCACCGATCACAACTGTTCCCGTCCGTTCGTTGACCACAACACGCGCTCTTGGATAAACGTCCACCTTCGCTTCCTCAATCTTGTCGAGCAGTCCGGTTACGTCCTCTTCTGATCTGGTTTGGATCTCAACCCGCCGGCTGTCTACGGCGCGCGCACGCGCATCGCCGAGCACCGCATTAATGTCTGTGGCCATCCGCTCGGCGGTGTGAAAATCGGCATCGTTCAAAACCACACTGATGGTCCGAAGGTTCTGTAGATCGAATGGAACGACGCGCTCCACCAAGGCGCCATCCGGTACTCGACCGGTCGTCGGGTGATTCATTTGGCGAACGTTCCCACCCCCCGTGGCCATATACCCACCGAGAACAAGGGGCCCCTGCGCCTGCGCGTAGATCTGGCCGTCCGGACCATAAAGCGGTGTCATCAAGAGGATGCCTCCCTCAAGGGACCGGGCATCTCCTGCCGAGGATACGGTTACATCAAGCCGGTAGCCGGGACGGCTGAAGGGCGGCAACGTTGCGACGACAAATGCCGCCGCCATATTCTTCACCTGCATGTTACCGGCGCTGTTGGCTCCGGTTTGCGGCACAGTAATGCCCATTCGTTCCAGTGCCGAGAGCAGTGTCTGCGCCGGAAAGACCGTTTGCGAGCTGTCGCCTGTCCCGCGCAGTCCGACAACCAGGCCATAGCCGACCAATTGGTTATCGCGGATTCCTTCGATGGTCGCCACATCCTTGACACGCGCCTGATGAGGACTGACCTGCGCAAAGGCAAGCCCGTGGAGAAACAGCAGGCCTGCCAGAAGCATAGGCCGCCGCAAGGCGGATCGTGCCCTTCTGCGAGATGGCGTTGTGTTCTCCCTCATGACCCAACCCATACCTTCAACTTCCGATGCTGCGATCAAGCTCAGAACACCAGAACCCGCTCAAGGAACCGCACCAGAGGGTTTTGTCTGTAGGTCGAATCATTGACAATGCCCTTACCGGTAACCTCAAGCTCGAGATCCGTCATTGCAGTCGATTGCACCTGGTTTTGCGCGCTGACATCCTCCGGTCGTACCAGCCCTCGCAATTCGATCAACTGTGTTTGCTGCGAGAAGGTCAGCTGCCGGGTGGCCTGGACGACAAGCATGCCATTCGGAAGCACGTCGACCACCTCAGCACCGAAGGTCGTCACCAAGCTCGAATTGGTTGTGCTTTGACCCTGCGCGGTCAGCCCGGATGCTGAGTTTTGCCCGAGAAGGTTTTGCAGGTTGTTGGAGGCCTTCAGAGCACCGAAGAGAGAAGTCACACTCGACCTCGCATTGGATGCGCGGGAGTTCTTAACCTGACCGTCGGTCGACGCAGCCAGACTCTCGCTCACAACGATGGACACCACGTCATGCACGCGAACTGCCTTGGCATCCGTTCCGAGGCGGACCAATCGGCCTTCGGGGCTCCAAATGGACCCGGCCGTCAGGGTTTCAGAGGCCTGCCGAGCCCGGACGCGGCCGATGTAGGCACGCAGGGCGGTTTCAGGAGGGGTCGCGTTGGCCGTCGGAGAGGACAGCTTCACCTTGGCCGCATCGGTTCCTGGACATGTACCAAAGAGGATGATGCAGAACGCGGCGCCAAAAGAGCGAACGTGCGAGGAAGTCATCGGCCCTCCCCTTCCAGAGAGGTGAGTACGGCGCGCTGATTGCTGATCAAGATCGCGTGCACCGTCGCGCCT
>Ga0335069_10008526_pt1 | contig 14668 bp, 9 predicted proteins | sample Lox_Sample_11_FD_206714 | JGI IMG/M metagenome (GOLD analysis project Ga0335069, IMG submission 206714) | Soil microbial communities from Loxahatchee National Wildlife Refuge, Florida, United States - Lox_Sample_1.1 | ecosystem: Environmental > Terrestrial > Soil > Wetlands | place: USA: Florida... | reverse complement strand
CTGCTCGGCACCAGCATGGCGAGCGACGTCCTCGCCTTCAACGGCGACGGTACGATGCAGCGGCCGATGTATGCCGGTAACGTCGTGGCCACCGTGACGATCGAGGGCTCGCCAAAGGTCGTGAGCGTGCGCGCGACAGCATTCGACCCGGCGACCAAGAACGGCAAAGGCGAGGTCGAGAAGGTATCGGTGGCTATCGACGCTGCCGCCAAGAAGACCAAGTTCGTCGAGTTCAACGAGATCAAGTCGGACCGGCCGGTGCTGACCGAAGCGCGCATCGTAGTATCCGGGGGCCGCGCACTGAAGTCGGGTGAGAACTTCAAGACGGTTCTTGAGCCGCTCGTCGACGCGCTAGGCGCAGCGATGGGTGCCAGCCGTGCTGCCGTCGACGCGGGTTTTGTTCCCAACGACCTTCAAGTCGGCCAGACCGGCAAGGTCGTGGCGCCGCAGCTCTACATCGCCGTCGGCATCTCTGGTGCCATCCAGCACCTCGCCGGCATGAAGGACTCGAAGATCATCGTCGCCATCAACAAGGACGAAGAGGCGCCGATCTTCCAGGTCGCCGACTACGGCCTTGTCGCGGATCTGTTCAAGGCCGTGCCGGAGATGAAGGAAGAGGTGGAGAAGCTGAAGCACTGAGGGAAGAGTCCCCAGTCGACGGCTAGCTCCCTCCACCTCCACCGAGGGTGATCGTTCCATCTTCCCCCGCAAGGGCGACCTTGTTGCCCCTGGAATCACCTCCGCTGATCTTGGACAGATTTACAGCGTAGCTCCCCTTTGCCCCCGCAGGAATCGGCACCATGAGGGTGCCAACCTGCTTTGTCCCGCTCAGCGGGGGTGACATGGTGACCCCCGCATAGCCGATCGCCAGCTTCGCCTCTGCCTGAACGGCCGTTGAGAGATCAGGGGCAGGCACTCCAGCGGCTGTCTTATAGGTGAGCTTGTTGGCTATGGCGGGAGCGCCCTCTCGCGCCACGACCGCAAAGGTCACCCCAAAGAACGCCACGTTGCCGGTGCCCGTGTTGATCGTAATCGGCACCGCCACCGTGTGCCCCGCCTGGCCGTTCACGCTCCCGGCGCTGAGCCGGCCCTGCGTCACGGGCGAGCTCGGCGAGCCGCTCAACATGGCCGGCACTTCACACGATGCGGTGAAGGCTACAGTCCCCAGCCCCAACACCGTGTAAAGCGAATACCTCCAAAATCCGGTGCTCGTGCTCGTCTTCATGTCCTCTCCTTTCACGTCGAACTCGCTCACGGCGCTCCCTATTGTCGTGCAATGGGCGTAGCCTGCGCGGCAGCACGCCGCAGCGGCGTTCTCTACAGCATCCCCGGCACCACCACCAGGTAGGGTAACTCGATATCGAGTTGGCGGACCGGGCTGACAGCGGCGCATGACATGCGTGTTTTCGATCCAGAGGGTCAGCGCATATTGTCCGCGACCAACTCCATCACATCAAGCGCCTGCACCTTCTCTTCCATCCCCTTGCCCTTGATGCCGTCGTCAATCATTGTCATGCAGTACGGGCACGCCACGGCGACAGCGTCAGGATTGGTCTCCAGCAACTGCTCGACGCGGCGCGTATTCACCCGTTGCGTCGGCTCCTCCTCCATCCACATGCGGCCGCCGCCGGCGCCGCAGCACATGCCGAACTTGCGGTTGCGCTCCGGTTCCTTGAGCGTCACACCGGGGATGAGCTGCAGGATGTCGCGCGGCGCGTCGTAGATTTCGTTGTACCGGCCGAGGTAGCAAGAGTCGTGGTAGGTGATGGCCTTGCCGCCGTTGAGATTGAACTCGATCTTCCCCTGGGCAATGAGCTGCCGCACGAACTCGGTAGCGTGCACGACCTCGTAGTTGCCGCCGAACTGCGGGAACTCGTTCTTCAGCGTATTGAAACAGTGCGGGCAGTTGGTGAGGATCTTCTTCACGTTGTAGCCGTTGAGCACCTCGGTGCACATCTGCGCCATCGACTGGAAGAGGTACTCGTTGCCGATGCGCCGCGCCGTCTCGCCGTTGCACAGCTCCTCCTTGCCGAGGATGGCGAAATCGACGCCGGCCTTCTTGAGAATCTTGGCCACCGCTTGCGTCGTACGCTTGGCGCGGTCGTCGAACGAGCCGGCGCAGCCGACATAGTAGAGGTACTCGGCATCCGGCTTGTCCGCCATCGTCGGGATGTCGAGCCCCGCCGCCCACGCATCGCGCTGCGATGCATCCACGCCCCACGGGTTACTCTGCGTCTCCATGCCTTTGAACGTGCGCGTCAGCTCGGTCGGAAAGCGCGCCTCCTCCTGCACCAGATGGCGGCGCATGTCGACGATCTTGTCGACGTACTCGATCATCACCGGACACGCCTCCTCGCAGGCGCGGCAGGTCGTGCAGGCCCACAGGACCTCGTCGTGGATCAGGCGCTCGCCAACGATATTCTCGCCGACGTTGACCGCTTCGCCGCCGTCCCCGGTCGGGCCCTTCATCGCCAGCACGTCGCTCTCGTGTTCGTAGAGGTAGTCACGCAAGTTCAGCAGCAGCTGCCGCGGCGCCAGCTCCTTACCGCTCTGCGTCGCCGGGCAGTGCGAGGAGCAGCGGCCGCACTCGGTGCACGAGTACATGTCGAGCACCTGCTTCCAGTTGAACTGGTTGATGTACGACGTCCCGAAGGTGGTGCCATTCTCCAGGTCCATCTTGCTGAGCGCGCCCTTCGGTTCGGTCTTGATGAAGAACACGTTGGGCAGCGAAGTGATGATGTGGAAGTGTTTGGCGAGCGGCAGGAAGTTGAGGAAGACGAGGACGACGCAGTTGTGCAGCCACCAGCCGAGATTGCTGCCGAACGTCGCCACACCGACACCGCCGATGCCCGCCAGGGCCAGACCCACGAGGTGACTGAATGGTTGCCATGCGATCTCGGCCTGAACGCGCGGATCGGCCGCCGCGTAGATCATCCGCCCGCCGTCGTACAGCAGACCGCCGATCATGATGCAGGCGATGAAGCTGAGGATCAGGTACGCTTCCCAATGCGAGTGTCCCGCGAGTCGTTCCTCGGCAGGCTTGTAGCCGTAGAGCCGCGCTGGATGCGACACGCCCCAGCGATAGAACGCCACGCCGATGGCGCAGAGGACCAGCACTTCCATGATGTCTTTCAACAGCAGGTACGGACCGCCGAGCAGGCCAGGGGTAAACAGCGGCAGGTAGAAGTCGGGGAAGAAGCCGCGCGCAAACATGGTGATCACCTGGATCGCCAGGATGGTGAATCCCCAGAAGATGAAGAAGTGCATCCAGCCCGCTTGTTGCTCGCTGAGGCGCGTGTCCGGCCGCGGTTCCCGTTGGACGAACTTCTTCTGTCCGAGCGCGTACACCAGCACTGCGGTGACGCGGTCGGCGATATGATCGAAGCGGTTGACCGGCACCGCCTTGAGCAGCACCCCAAAACGGCGATACATAGTGCGGCCAAAGTACCCCAGTGCAATGACGATGATGACGCTGAAAATCAGTGCACTCATGGCTCTTCCTCCGGGGATGATCGATCGGCGACCCGCCCCGAGAGGTAGGGCAATTCCGGGCCCAATTCAAGGTAGCGCCACCCGCCGTCGGCGCAGCTTATGCCATCGAGAAGCCACACTGCTGCTGGCATTTACGGCGCTCACCGCCTGCACACGCGGTCCGCGCGTCGTCGTGCATGCAGCGCACGGACCGGTCACCGTCGCGGTCGAGATCGCCGACACGCCGGAGCGGCGCGAACGCGGCCTCATGTACCGCAACGACCTGGGTACCGACGCCGGCATGTTGTTCCTCTTCCCGCAGGACAGCGACTTGCGGTTCTGGATGAAGAACACGCCGCTGCCGCTCGACATGGTCTTCATCGATGCATCGCACACCATCGTCGGCATTGTCGCCGACACCCGGCCGTTCAGCACACAGGCGCTCGGCGTCGGCAAGCCGTCGCGCTACGTGCTCGAGGTCCACGCCGGCTACTGCACCAGACACGGCATTGCCGCCGGAGACAAGGTCGACTTTGTGGAGGTGCCGGCGGGGCCGCCGGTTTGAAGGGGCCATGAACAGGCCGTCATTCCCGCGAAAGCGGGAATCCATACCTCCGTCTGCCGCTCCGCCCCACACCTGGATGCCCGCTTTCGCGGGCATGACGAGACTGGGACCTGCCGGTTCAGGGGCAGGAGGGACCATCTCTTCAAGCGCCATCCCGAAGCGCGTGCGATCTTGGCACACTGCCCCTTCGGAGCAGTCCAGCGAGATGGCGACTCAATCGCCACCCCTGCTCAGGGCGCCGCAGGTGCTGCGGGCGGCTCCTCGGGAACCAGCCGCAAAGTCAGCGGATGTGACATGAAGCGCACGAAGATGTCGCTGGTGTACTTGTCGGCCATCGCCTGCGCGACCCGTTCGGCGAACTCTGGTACGGGCACGCCGCGTACACGATCGAAGCGCTGTCCGGCCACCTCCACGCCGAGATACGGGGCCGTCGTGTTTGCCTGCACCCGCTCGGCTGCGCGCGTGCCGAGCCGAACATACACCTGCCCGTCAATGACCACGAGCCACACCTTGAACCAGTACTCGCCCTCCTTCGGCCCGATCGTCCGTAGTTTGAGGGTATCCTCCTTGGCAAAGGCCCCCGGATCCCAATGCGCTGCCGACACTCCCACAGAGGCCACACAAAGGGTGCACGCTAGTGCCATGAGGCCGGCAAGCCACCTACCATTGGCAGTGCTCAGCGAACCCATAGAGCCCGTCCTCCTCTCGCAGCCTACACGTTCTCGCTAGAAGCTTCAGCGCCCGTATCTCTACAGGAAAGCATGCCAGAAACAAACGCGCCGGTCGCGCCGTGCCCCAGGAAAGGCTATGCTCCGGCTAACCTGGGCAGAGGGTCGTACGGGAGCGTGCCAGTGGAGGCCTGCGGCAAGACTTGTCGCGATTTCCCCAGTTGATAGATTTGCGAGACTTGCGGCACGCTAGCCGCGGACAAGAGAACGACCCGCATCGGTGGAGGGGGGTGATCTGAGATGGCCACACAGACGAGTGCCACAGCGAGAAGTAAGGCAGGGACGGCCGTTGCCGACGCGGTCATCACGCCGACGCTGGAAAACCCGCTTGCAACGGCTGCAGGCGCGGCCGGGCAGGAGGAGGCTGTAGTCGCGCACGGCGGTCCCTACGACCAGGCGTTGATACAAGGCGAGGAGCTGCGGGGCCGCCCATTCGCCGCCGCCAGCACCCTGCAGATTCTGCGGCAGCACGCCAAGGGTCGCATGACCGTGTGGGAGCGCATCGACGTGCTGCAGGACAAGGGTTCACAACCGGCCGTGCTCTACCAGAACTGGGGCCGCAACCTCGACGGCGCCTCCATCGTGACGGCCGTCGTCAAGATTCGCGGCCGCGACGTGGCGCTCTACGGGCACGACTTCACCGTCCGCGCCGGCTCGATGGATGCCACGAACGGGCGCAAGCTGGCCAACCTCATCTACCTGGCGGCGCAGCGTGGCATTCCCCTGATCGGCATGAACGACAGCGCCGGCGCCTTCGTTCCAGCCGGCGTCGGCGGGCTGGACGGGTATGCCGAGGCGTTCACGGCGTTGCGCAAGATCAACGGTGTCGTGCCCAGTATCATGTGCATGTTCGGCTTCAACGCCGGCGGCGGCGCGTACCTGCCGCGCCAGGGCAGCTTCATGATTCAGCCGGCGAACACGTTCTTCGGCCTCACCGGACCGGTAGTCGTGAAGAGCGCCCTGGGCGAGGACGTGACGCCGGACGATCTCGGAGGTCCCAAGGTGCACGGCGCCAGCGGCGTCTCGGATCTCACCGTCGGCGACGAGGTGGCCGCGCTGCGCACTGCGCAACGCCTGCTCAGCTATCTCCCCGACTCAAACAAGGTGGCGCCGCCATTCGAGAAGACCTCGGACTCGATTGAACGCCGCACGACGGAGATCGACACGCTGCTGCGCAAGGCATTCAACTCGCCAACGGGGTTCAACACCCCGGTCGAGGTCGCGATCCTCATCCAGCAGGTCTGCGATCACGGTGACTACTTCGAAATCCAGCCGGATCGGGCGCGCAACGCCATCACCGCCTTCGGCCGCCTGGGTGGACACGTCGTCGGCTTCGTCGCCAACAACAGCGCCGTTGCCAGCGGCCAGATCGACATCGACGCGGCTTACAAGATCGCTCGTTTCGTGCGCTTCTGCAGTATCTACAACATCCCCGTGATCTTCATGGAAGACACGACAGGGTTCCTGCCGGGGCGCGATCAGGAAAGCCGCGGCATCGTGCAGGCGGGCCGCGCCATGCTCGATGCGATCATCGATCTACGCACGCCGCGCGTCTTGCTCATCATTCGCAACGCCTTCGGCGGCGCCTACGCCGCATTCAACTCCTACGCAACGGGGGCCGACATCGTCCTGGCCCTGCCCACCACGCGCGTCGCCGTGATGGGCACGGCGGGCAAGGAATACACGTACAAGCGGGACCTGCAAGAGGTGCGCGCCGCGGCGGCGGCAAAGATCAAAGAGATAGCTGCCGCACATACGACCGCGGGCAGCCCGCCGGATGTTGCCCGCAAAGAGGCCGAGAAGGAAGCAGCCGAATGGCTGCGGGCGCAGGAGGCTGAGTTCAACCAACGCTACGAGCGCGAACTGATGAATCCGCGGGAGGCGCTCAGCCTGGGATCCATTTCGGAAATCGTCATGCCGAGCGACCTGCGTGCTGTCCTCGCACGCAGCTTGGAATTCCTGCTGCGCCACTACGAGCCCGGTCCCTGGCAGTCCATTCAGCGGGAGTTCCATTGATGGCAACATCAAGAGCCGACGATCCATACACCAACAACCCGCTCATCCACCGCGATCGCCGGCTCGGCCAGTTGCCGTCGGAGTGGGTGCGCTCGTTCGCCTGCGACGACATGGGCATCCTCATCGTGTGTCGCGGTCCCATCCGCAAGGAAGCCATTGACGTGTTTCGCGAGATGGGCATCACCAACGTCGGCATTCTCATCTCGGAGCGCGACAGCATCGTCTACCCCCGCGCGCTCTCACCCGAACTGCGGATCATGGATCCGCGCCACGTCCACGCCGTCCCCGACTACACCGGCGCCACCAAGGAAGAGCGCGTCCAGCGGATCCAACAGATCATCCAGATTTGCCGCGCCCACGGCTATGGCTACGTGTTCGCCGGCTACGGCTTCATGGCCGAAGACGCGCACTTCGTGCGCAGCCTCGAGGACGCCGGCCTGCACTTCATCGGCCCCTGCTCGTACACCCAGGAAGCGGCCGGCGCCAAGGACGAAGCGAAGCGCACAGCGATCGAGCACGCGGTCTCCGTCACTCCGGGTGTGAACAACGCCACAGCGCGCACGTTGCTCCGCAAGTATCCAGACCGTGCGGCGCTGGCAAAGCTCGTCAGGCAAAAGGGGCTCGACGTCCCGCAGGTCACCGATGAGAAGCTGCACCTGCGGCTCGAAGACCTTGCCGATCTCGTCCTCACTGCGGCCTACGAGAAGCACATGGATCTGTACACGCTCGATGAGCTGGCGGAACAGATCCAGCGTGAGGCCGAAGAGCTGCTGCGGCAACATCCCGGGCGGCGCTTCCGCCTCAAGGCCATCGGCGGCGGCGGCGGCAAGGGGCAACGCATCTTTTCCGACGCGCAGAGTGTGCCAGGCCTCGTCCGCGAGGTGCTCAGCGAAGTGAAGGCCACGGGTGTCGGCGACAACAAGAACATGCTGATCGAGCTGAACGTGGAGCACACCCGTCACAACGAAATTCAGATCGTTGGCAACGGCGAGTGGTGCGTCACACTGGGTGGACGTGACTGCTCGCTGCAGATGCACGAACAGAAGCTGGTCGAGGTCTCAATCACCGAGGAAGGGTTTCAGGTCGCCATCCAGCAAGCGCGCACTGCCGGTAACACGCAGCGCGCCCGAGAACTCGAGGCGGACCTCGCCGTGCTGCAGCGCATGGAGGCTGAGGCACAACGCTTCGGGCAGGCGGTGAAGCTCGACTCCGCCTCCACCTTCGAGTGCATCGTCGAGGGCCGCAACCACTACTTCATGGAGGTGAATACGCGCATCCAGGTCGAGCATCGTGTCTCCGAGCTGTGCTACGCGCTGCGTTTCACCAATCCAGCCGACCCCGACGACCACTTCGACGTGCACTCGCTCGTCGAATGCATGGCGCTCATCGCGCGACACACACGGCGTCTGCCGAAGCCGACGCGCGTCCCCCGCGACACCGCGGCGATCGAGGTGCGTCTCAATGCCACCGATCATGCGCTCAATCCGGCCGCTGGCGGCGTGATCATCTCATGGTCGGATCCGATTGACGGCGAGATCCGCGACGATCAAGGCATCTCGATCAAGAATCCCGACACCGGCCTGTACATGCGCTACCGGCTGGCGGGCGCCTACGACTCCAACGTCGCCTTGCTGTTGGCGACCGGCGCCGACCGCACCGAGAGCTTCACACGTGTTGCCGAGATTTTGCGGCGGACGACGCTGCGCGGCATCGATCTGGCCACCAATCGCGAGTTCCTCTTCGGCATCGTCACCTGGTTCTTGAGCCGCGATGCATGGGCGAAGCCGACGACGAAGTTCGTCGTGCCGTACCTGACGCTCGTCGGCGAACTGGCACAAGAGGCACAGTCGATCAACTTTGACTACGCCTTCCAGCAGATCGCGCGACACGCGACGACGACCGCAGCAGCCCACAGCGAGAGGGCCGTCGGGGCGACGCGTCAAGTGACCGATCTCAAGGAAACACTGCTGGAGCGGCCGATGATGATGCTCATCGACGCGCCGCACCTCCTCTCGGCCTGGCTAAGCCAGCACCGGCTCGACTACGAGATGCGCCACGGACGTGTCGTGTGGAAACGCAATCCCGTCGAGGTGCTTGCGGAAACGTATCACCTGTTGAATCTCGACGTGCAGCCGGGCGAACCGGCCGCCCACCGGATCTGGGAACACGACCGGCAACTGCTGGAAACCGCCCTCGCCTTCTACGCAAGCCTCACCGACTACGTACCGTCGGAAACGGCGTGGGCCGATCTCGATCATATCCTCCGCAGCGCCCACCCAGCATTCGGTTTCGACGACATGATGTGGACAAAGGTGCGCGCCGCGCACCGCGGCCACCAACTCGGCCTCGAAATCCTCACCATGCTGCCGATGATCGCCGCAACTGTCGGGTTCTACGACCTCACGCTCAACGATGACCTCGGCATCACCATTCCCGATCGCCTGCTCGACCCGGCACGTCAGGAGGCAATGCGCAAGGTCCTGGCGCCGCCACCCGCAACCCGGGCGGATGAGATCGTCGCGGCCATGGGTGGCACGTACTACGCGCAGGAAGCGCCCCACCTACCGCCGTTCGTGACCACGGGGGCACACTTCAACCAGGGTGACCCGCTGTACATCATCGAGGTCATGAAGATGTTCAACAAGGTCTACGCCCCGTTCTCCGGCACCGTCGATGCGGTGCTGCTCAAGGAAAGCGGCGTCGTCGTACGCAAGGGGCAGCCGCTGTTCAAGGTCACACCCGACGAGACCATCGTCGAGGAGGACCCGGACGCCAAGGAGCACCGCATCCGCGTCAACACCGACTCGTATCTGGCGAAGCTGCTGTGAACCAGTGCCGGCTACTGGTCGCGTGAGAGGTAGGTATACTCCTGCAGCCCCTGCTCATAGTGGCGGCGCAGGCGGGCCGAGTCCTCCAAGCTGATCTGCCCGGCGCGCATGGCGACCTCGATGGTGCGGCGCACTTTCTCGATCAGCGTGCCCTTGTCGTATTGGACGTATTGCAACACCTCGGTCACCACGTCGCCTTCGACGACATGCTCGATTTCGTAGCGGCCGTCTTCTCCGAGGCGGACGTGGACCGCGTCCGTATCGCCGAAGAGGTTGTGCAGATCACCGAGGATTTCCTGGTAGGCGCCCACCAGGAACACGCCGATGTAGTACGGCTGGCCGTTGAGCGGGTGTAGCTCCAGCACATCCTTGACGTCGCGCTGATCGATGAACTTGTCGATCTTACCGTCGCTGTCACACGTCAGGTCGGCAAAGACGCCGCGCCGCGTGGGCTTTTCCTCGAGGCGATGAATGGGCATGATGGGAAACAGCTGCTTGACCGCCCAGTGGTCGGGGGCTGACTGGAAGACGGAAAAGTTGCCGTAGTAGGTGTCCGCGAGGCCCTTTTCGAGCGGCTCGAGTTCGTCGGGTACGTACGGTAGCTCGCGCACGATGCGGAGGATCTTCTCGCAACAGTCCCAGAACAGCCGCTCGACGCGCGCGCGCGCCCGCAGATCCAGGTAGCCGAGGGAGAACAACTCCGTCGCTTCCTCTTTGAGCTGCAGGCTGTCGTGGTAGGCTTCCAAGACGTTCTTCTGGGAAATGGACATCCAGATCTCGGCGAGATCCTTCAGGACCTTGTGATCGCCTTCGGCCACCGGCTCCGGTGGCTTCCCGGAAAGCATCTCGTGGACACCCAGGACATCGAAGATCAGCACCGAGTGGTGGGCGGTCATCGCCCGTCCGGCCTCGGTGACGATGTCTGGATGGGGGATCTGTTCCTTGTCGCACGCCTCCTGCATGGCGGCGACCACGTCGTTGGCGTACTCCTGCACCGTATAGTTCATCGACGAGTGGAAGTTGGTCTGCGAGCCGTCGTAATCAACTCCGAGGCCACCGCCCACGTCCACCAGCCGCGGCTTGGCTCCCATTTGATGGAGACCGACGAAGATCCGGCTGGCTTCGCGCAGGGCGTCCTTGTGTGCGCGAATCGCGGTGATCTGCGAACCGATATGGAAGTGCAGCAGCTCCAAGCAATCGAGCAGACCCTCGCTGCGGAGCAGGTCGACGGCTTCCACGATTTCGACCGCGGTGAGGCCAAACTTCGACCGGTCGCCGGTCGACTCAATCCACTTGCCGGCCCCCTTTGTCGTCAGCCGCGCACGCACCCCAATGTGGGGTCGAATATCGAGGTCACGCGATGTCTTGATGATGAGATCCAATTCGCGGAAGCGGTCGACGACGATGATCGGCGTCCGCCCGAGGCGCTGTGCCAACAGCGCCGTCTCGATGTAGGCGCGATCCTTGTACCCGTTGCAGATGATCAGAGCGCCGGGCGTATCGAGGATCGCCAAGGCGATGAGCAGTTCCGGCTTGCTTCCCGCTTCCAACCCCACCTTCTCGGCAGCTCCGTACTCCACGATCTCTTCGACCACGTGGCGCTGCTGGTTCACCTTGATCGGATAGACGCCGCGGAACCCGCCTTTGTACCCATAGTCATTCACAGCACGCGCGAAAGCAGCGCACAGGCCGTGCACACGGCTAGCCAGAATGTCCGAGAACCGGACCAGCAGGGGCGTACGCAGGCCGCGCTGATTGAGGTCCTGCACGAGATCGAGCAGATCGATGGTCGGGCCTTGTTCGCCGCGTGGCCGCACATCGACGTGTCCCTTGTCGTTCACCGTGAAGAACCCGGCGCCCCAGGCGCTGGCGTTGTACAGCTCAAGACTGTCCCGAACAGTCCATCCTCGCATGTGCTCGCATCTCCCCTTCAATCACGCAGGCAGGTTTCTGCAGCATCTTAGCGGCGCAGCGCTGGGCCGCAACCATGCGCCGGCAGCCGCCACGTAGCGTACGTGCGAAGCGCGCCCAAAAACGGCGAAGGGCCGAGCAACCTCGCTCGGCCCTTCGCCCTGAAAGATCCGCTGCTGAGTCGTTGGACGTAACGGCTACGGCGCGGTCGGGTTAGACGATGGCGCGTTGGCCGACGGGAGGTAAATGTAGTCGTTCTGCGGGGTGCCGTTCGGCGTAGTGCGTACGCTACCGCGCTGTTGCGTAACGAACGCAGCCGAGAATCCCTTGCCGTTGTCGGTTCCACAGAGAGGATCGACTCCAGTGGAGTCCAGCGGATCACTGCAGTGGAACTCCTCGGCAATTGCCAACAGCCCATGGCCATACGTAGTGGCCGAATCCGCGACGCCACGAATGAGAGTCTGGCCGGTCAAGCTACCCTGCACGTTCACGTTGAAGATGGACTGCGCATCCCCGGCTGGTCCCGGTCGCGTATCGATATCCGACAGTACGATCTCGCTGAAGCAGCGTACCGAACGGCTCGTAGAAAAGCGCTGTTCAAACTCGTTGTACACCAGGTACTGCACAACCGTAGTTATCGGCGCCTGTAGGTTGAAGTCTTCGGAACACGGCACCAACGTCAGGTGCGTACGCACCCTCCGCGCGACCACGCTGGGCTCGACGGCGTCATCGAAGAAGTGATCGAGAATCAGAATGTTCGGGCAGGAGTCGTACTCTTGGTCCTTGCCGAGAACGAGCGTGTCGTCTCCGTCGTTATCCCCGGTCGCCCGGATGCCGATGGCATTGTACCCTCGGCTGTCTATCGATGGTGCGGCGCTCACTTTCTCGATCGTTGCCTCGCCTTTAAGGTCGTTGGCGGAGACGGGCTGCTCGTTCTCGTCGCTGCTCACCTCGATGCATTTGAGTTCGCCAACAAACGGGTCTTCACCGACCGGGAGGATGCTACCGCGGTTGAATTGCCCATTCCCGTTGGCTGGCGTTGTTGATAACGGCAGGTCGGGCAATCCCTTGCTCGCAGTGAAGTCAATCGGCTGCTTGGCCGTGAGCTGAAAGGCGAAGTCGCTCTCCGTCCAGCCAGGAACACAGAACTCGAATTCGCCGCATGTCGTGGTCGCCGGATCACCGACCGGGTTACAGATGGTTCCCGAGTTGGAACAGTGGCCGTTGGCGTCAACCCAGAAACACCGCACATTCACTGGAACGTCGGCGGTGTTGGTGATCTGAATGATCGTATCGGTTTTCTGGTCCGTGGAGGTCGTCGTGTCCACCACAATTTTTGGGAAGACCAGGATCGCAGCCGCATTGGTCGACCGCGGCAGCTCCGAACGGAAATCATCGGCCCGGACTGCGCCGGTCCACAAGAGCACGCTTCCCAGGAAGAGAAGACCGCCAGAGAGAAAGGGATTCCACTTCACCGTACGCATTGCACTTCTCCTTTCACCTATCAGGGAGAAACCAGCCACAACCTTTTCCCCTCTTAGCCTCCGCTTCACCGCCCTACTCCAGAAGCGGTAGGACGATCTCATCAGGCGGTGTGCCCTCCGGAACGACGTCCACCAAATTCCCCGCGGTGTGCAGGTCGTACGCGGCGCGCGCCGCGACCGTGCCGCCGGTGGCCGTCGATACAGAGACGATGCGCTCGACGACGCCGAGAAGACCGCCAGTTGTCCCGTCGAGATTGACGACCGGTGTGATCTCGGTATGAGCGACCTCAGTACCCAATTGGTTTATCGAAAAGGCCGAGCGTGTCGGAGCGCCCGGGCTGTCGATATCCGTCAGTTCGACCGAGAGGAAGCAGGTCACCGTGGTGCTCGCGGAGAAGCGTTCCTCGAACTGGTTGTAAATCAGGAATTGCACCGTGACGCTCTTCGGCCTCTGATTCTCGAAATCCTCGCTGCACGGAACCAGGGTCAACTGCGTGGCAACCGAAGAGCCGCTGAGGGCGCTCCCCAATTCTTCAGCGACTGGATCCGTGGATCCGGTCGCAAAGTGATTCACGATGAGCTTCGCCGGGCAGGAGTTGTAGACACTGTCGTCAAGCGTCAGCGGGTTGGATGGTGTCGCATCCGGATTCGCGCGGATGCCGATGGCGTTGTACTTCGAGACATCGCCTTCTTGGGTGCCAGGCTCATCAGGAAGCGCATCTGCTGTTGTGGCGGTCACCTCGAGGGTCGCCTCGCCCTTGAGGAAATTGCCCATAACCGGCTCTCCTGATTCCGCGACTTCGATGCACTTCAGTTCACCAACGAAATCCGGTTCAGGCGGGACACGCCCCGGATCGAAGCCGGAGCCGTCGCTCGCAAAGCCATCGGTGGGATCGACGTTGCGTCCCTTACTCAAGAGCCAATGGGTGGGCTGCTGTTTGGTGAGCCAGATGAGGAAGTCGGTCTCCTGCCAGATCGGGAGACACGTCGCGCTGGGAACGGAACACGGCAGACCCGACAACGTGCTGCGCAGCGAGGCGTCGACGTAGAAGCAGTGGGCGTGCAGGATCGAGTTGCTGGTGTTGGTGATCTGGATCACCGTGTCGAACGTGCCGTTGGCTTGAATCTTTGGAAAGACGAGGATCGATGCCCCCTCCTCCGTCGTGACGTCAGCCCGGGCACCAGCCGCCACCACCCCCAAGGCCAGAGCGAAACCGCAGAGGCCTGAGAGAAAAGCGTCCCACTTCACCTTTCGCATTGCCCTCCTCCTTTCCAATCGACCGATCGTGTTCCCACTCCGCCTGCCCACCACTCGTGAGCGGGTCTCCTACCTAGAGCACCGCGGAAGTGCGCGCATACATACTCAAAAAGCCGGCGCATTGTCAAGGATTCTCGTCCCGAAAAGTTCCCGGAGCAAGGCCAAACCAGTAGAAAATCAGCCGCCGGGCCAAGCGCAAAAGATTTGTCTTGGCGCAAGCCAGAGGCGCACGACCCAAGCGCCGCGCCCTGCCAGTCCACGCTTCGGCCGTGCCGCCGCCCAAAGATTGCCGTTTGATCCGTCTCAAGGGCCATGAACAGGCGCTCAAAGGCAAAGAGCGGGAGCCCCCATTCGGAACTCCCGCTCTCTTGCGCAGCTCGCGTTGTTATTCGAGCCTATCGTCGTGG
>Ga0335069_10008525_pt1 | contig 14671 bp, 14 predicted proteins | sample Lox_Sample_11_FD_206714 | JGI IMG/M metagenome (GOLD analysis project Ga0335069, IMG submission 206714) | Soil microbial communities from Loxahatchee National Wildlife Refuge, Florida, United States - Lox_Sample_1.1 | ecosystem: Environmental > Terrestrial > Soil > Wetlands | place: USA... | reverse complement strand
GTATTGTCCGGCTCGAAGCGGCCAAAACCGGTGATGCTTCGATCCACACCCATTACCGCTCTCCACGGGATTTTTTTCTCGGGTCTATGTTTGGCAAAGATCAGCCCGCCGATTGTTTCCAGTTCGGCAGGATCAGTGTCGAACGCGGGTGCTGCGAGCTCGAGGAGTTTCTGTCGTGCATCCTCCGCGGCCCTGATTACAGCGCTTCCTACGGCCCACGTGCCGCGGGAGCCCGCAAATCCGAACTCGTAGGGGTTGATCAATGAATCTGGCGACGTGATAGACACCTGTTCCAGGGGCAACTGGAGCACCTCTGCGACCATCTTGACGATATTGCTCCGCTGGCCTGTGCCGTGCTCGGTGACACAGGAAAAGAGCAATGCTCTTCCATCGGGCTGAAGGCGTACGTGCGCCTCCGATGCGTCCTCGCCGATATCCGAGTCGCCATGCACGCCAACTCCCACGCCCCTCCTCTTCGTGCCGTACACTGCTGTAGGCTTCAGCCATCCCTTCCACTTTTCTTTCCAGCCGAACTTTTCCGCTCCGCGATCCATGGCATCCGCATAGTCAACGCCCCTGTACGTGTACCACTTCCCGTCCCTCCAGACGAAGCCGCCGCCGGGCTTCACGTAATTCTTCTTGAGGAACTCGAACGGGTCGATTCCTGCTTTTTCCATGGAAAGACTTAAGAGGGGAATGAGCGCGCACTTCAGCTCCTGACCGCCGAACCCTCTGACGATACCGGATGCATTCCGGTTGGTGCAGACGATGACAGGCTTCAGGTCCCAGTTGGGGCACTGAAAAGCGATCTGTACCTCGCCGCAGCCCACTGCCACCTGCGCCTGCGTGGTCATCGAGTAATAGCCTGTGCCGACCAGCCACGTGCCTGATACAGCCGTGACTGTCCCGTCCTTTTTCATGCCAACCCTGGCGTGTATGCGTGTCGCGGGGCGCAACGTGAATGCCGCCAGGTGCTCCTCCTTGGTGAAAATGATCTTAACCGGTTTTTTTGTCGCTTTGCTCAGGAGTGCGGCGTAGCATTGAACCTGCCAGGACATAAACTTCGACCCGAAACTGCCGCCGCAGGGCCCGCCGATGGTTCTCGCATCGATGGTTCGGTTGGTAACGTGGAAGAGCGTCACTTTGTCCATGTATGATGCCTGGTTTGTTACCCAGACTGTCACTTTATCAGGCTCTTCCCACATGGCGATCGCACCGGGTGGTTCGGGTGGTGCAGGGTTGGGTATGTTCTCGTAGCCGAAGGTCCCTTCGGTTATCACGTCTGCCTCTGCGAAACCTTTCTCCACATCACCCATCTGCACTGCCTTGAGGCTTTTCGGTCCGAAGAAGGGCATACCGGCAGTTACCACGTTGCCGGGAAACTCGTCGTACAACTGCGGTGCACCCGGCTTCAATGCATCTTCCATTTCAAACACGGCGGGCAGGACCTCGTACTCGACATCGATCAGTTTAAGGGCCTGGATTGCCGTCTCCTCATTTAGCGCAGCGACGAGAGCCACTGCATCACCTACGTAGCGCACTTTGCGGTCGAGCACGCGCGTGTAACGGGGAGTGCCCCCTTTCCAGTCGGGCACGTCTTCCCATCCGAGTATAGCTTCTACACCGGCGAGCCTCTCTGCCCTGCTCTTGTCGACATGCTTGATGATTGCGTGTGGATGAGGACTCCGGAGCACCTTGCCATGGAGCATGTCCGCAAATCGTATGTCGTTCAGAAAACGTGCGTTGCCCGTGACGATATCCCTGGCGTCGATACGCGGGACTCGCTTTCCTATAAACCTGTGATCAGTTGACATGATCTGCCGTCACTTTCAGAAGCACTTTGCCGGTATCAAAATTATAAAACCATAGTTCCATAAGGCGCACATCCAGATAATAATATTGGGCCAGGTAGTCGCGCGGTTTTTCGGGCGTGGGTAGTTGCTGCACCGTAGCAGACGTGACATAGGGGTTTACCAATTTGCAGACAGCCAGTACTGCGACGCGTTCTTCCACCTGCGGCGCTTCTGCGGGCGGCACGAAAAGGCTCCCTACCACGGCTTCCACTTTCAGAATTTCTGTTGCACCCGCACTCGACGCAGCTTTTGCATTCTTCTTTTCAGCCGGTTCTATTGCGCTGGGAAGTTCGACTTTTTCTACCGGAAGTTCTCCATAGTTAGAGAATGCGATGAGGTATTCCCGAAACTTGAGTTCCTCGAACTCAACTTTTTGACCGGAATCATTCGTGCCGATGTGCCTGTTGTCGACCCGCGGTATGTATTTGACCCGAAGGGCCTTTCTCGACGCGTCCTCCTTTCCGTCTTTCAGAACGGTAGAGAAGGAGCAGTAGACTTTCAGAGTCATATACCGGGAGTCATAATGACGTTCCGGGTAATTAACGCGGAACGCATATATACTCTGGAGGTCCAGGCTCGGCGGTACGGGAAGAAGAGGGCTCCGCTCACTGCGATCTTGAGGCTTCGAAATGGCTGCAATCTCTCCCCTCCTGCTGCTTTCAATGCCGTTTCTTATCCTGGTATACACCAGCTCCGGATCACAGCCGAGGTATTGGGGAGGCAATTGGGCAACGGTATTGTCGAAAGGTTTGTTGTCAAACTCCGGAGGCAGCATCATTCTCGGCGGCCCGCCTCCGGGTCCCGCGCCACCCATCCCCCCCGGCGGCCCGCTTCTTCCACGGCCCCGCTGCTGCGCGTGAAGCGAGTCAGTCGAAAAGATGAATAAGAGGACTAAGGAGAGGGCAGCAGTCGCTATGCCGACAGAGGTCTTCAATGTTATCACCGCGAATTTGTTCTCAGAAGTTTTCTATTTTTTTCAAAAAATAGCAAGTAAATGGTGTATGACATTCCGACAACCCCCTCTGTGAACTCACCTGGCATACAGATTGCACTTCTTATGTACACAGTCTTCCGGTGCGGCAAGCCCGATGGAATCGGGCCCAGGAAGCAGCGCTGCGCTGCGAAGCTTGACACTTTTGTCACTCGTCGTTAAGATGACAAGCTGCACCATGTCTCACCGAGCAATCCTAATCCTATTAGCAATCGTGCTCATCGGGGGACTCTTCAGAATTTATCATCTAGGTACACAAAGCATTTGGTTTGACGAGGCAGCGAGTATACGGGGATCCAGCCAAAGCCTCGTGCTCGTGGTGCAATCCTCCGGCAGGCTTCACAATCAACCCCCGCTCTATTTTGCTCTCCTTCATCTCTGGATGCGTTTGTTCGGAACCAGCGAAATAGCGGTAAGATCCTTGTCGGCAATCTTCGGTATTATATCCCTGTTTGTCATGTATCAGGTGGGATGCAAGCTGTTCGACCCGCACGTGGGCCTGATAAGCAGCTTCCTTTCCGCAATCTCCTGCTTTTACATTTACTATTCCCAGGAGGCCAGGGCTTACAGCCTGCTTCAACTGCTTACGCTGCTCTCTTTCTTTTGCTTCATTGAAGCATTACGCGCAGACAGAAGAAGAGGGTTCTATTTTGCTCTGCTGTTCCTGATCAATGTCAGCGTGGTGTACACCCATCCCTACGGCCTTTTTGTGATACTTTCGCAAACTATTTACTTCTTCCTACTGTGGGCGAGGTATCACCGGCTGAGGTATTGGTTCTTTGGCGTGCAACTGGGCGTGATTGCTTCTTTTGCGCCCTGGATACCAAATTTGTTTGAGCGAATTCCGCAAATATCGCAAGATTTTTGGATACTCAGACCTTCCTTCGTAGATATAGTCCACACCATCAGGGACTACGCGAGCGGCAGCTACTCCCTGACTGCTTTTCTGGTTTTCTCCATTCTTTGTTTCATCGGTCTCGTTGCTATCAGAAAAGGCGACGACGGATGGAACCCGCGAAAGCTTCTTCAACGCATTACAGGAAAAGGCGGGAGCGGTTCCGCGGAATATATTGAAGAAAATCTTCTGTTACTGATATGGCTCGCCTGTCCTATCGTCATACCATTTGTCATATCCCAGTTCTCCACTCCCATTTACACCCTGAGGTACACAATCGGCGCGTCACCCGCATTCTATCTGCTGGTTGCACGGGGTATAAGCGTCTTCAACAGGAGAAGGGTTTTATATGTTTCCATCGTCGTACTTCTGTTTCTCTTATCGCTACCGGGATTGGTGAACTATTACTCGTACTACACGAAAGATCAGTGGAGGGAAACGGCAGGTTTCATTGAACATAACAGCCGGGCAAAAGACGTCATTATCATGTGGCCGGATAACTGGGGCCTTCCCTTCGCTTACTATTACAAGGGGAACCTGCAAATTGCAGGGATAGACAAGGATGTGCACGATTCTGAGAAGATAAAGAGCGCCATAGATGAGGCTGTCGCGGGCAAGGAAAGGCTTTGGCTGGTTCTTTCCGGCGGGGGGACTTTCTACCCGAAATTCTTACTGGAGAGATTTGGAAGCAGGTCACTGAAGGGTCACAAGAACTTCTTTCGTGTGATTGAAGTTTATCTGTTTGACATAGGCGCGGGCCCCAAACATAGTGACTGAAGTGGAGCTTGTTTTGATGAAAAAGAAGCGGATATCATAGCCAGAGCACACGAGTTGGAAACGTCTGTCATACTCCCTACCTTTAATGAAGCTGCAAACATCCCGTTGATTATTCCAAGAATCTGCGCGGTACTTGCGTCAGAGAACATACAGGGAGAGATTATCGTAGTCGATGATGCGTCGCCTGACGGAACAGGAAAAATCGCACAATCCTTGTCGGACAGATATCCGGTTCGAGTGCTAATGCGGACCAAGGACAGGGGCCTTGCAGCATCGGTTTTGGACGGCATCAGCGTATCGGGAGCAAGAACCTGTGTCGTGATGGACGCGGACGGAAGTCACCCGGTCGACACGATACCGGACATGATACGGCCGGTCTTGAATGGATCTGCAGACATTGTCGTGGGAAGCAGGTACTCCGGAGGAGGGAAGATAATCGGTTGGCCTTTACATAGAAGATTACTTTCCAGGGCTGCAGGGCTGCTTGCACGAGGTTTAACGAACATGTCGGATCCGACGACCGGGTTTATGGCAGTGAGGAGAGACTTGGTCGATGGATTGCAATTGAACCCCACGGGATGGAAGATCGTTTTGGAAATTGTTGTGAGGCTCGGCTTCAAGCGGATGATAGAGATACCCATCACTTTTGAAGATAGGCGCTATGGGCAAAGCAAGATGAGCCTTAAAGAACAATGGAACTATATACGACATCTTTACCGTTTGTATCGCTACAAATTTTTCTCGATGGAATAATTCGACTGCTCGCGCCCTTGTTCGAACCAGGATAATTTCTGGTTGCATGCCGTTCTTGATTATTTGAGAGATTCTGATTTTTGCGGTACGTGAATTGCTAGTACGAACTAGGTTTTCAGGTGTTCCACCGTTAAGACGGAGTCGTTAAGAACGGAGCAGCGCCCAGTGGAAGACAATGGCAAGCCTATAGCTAACCCATATGTCGTACTCCGGGAAGAGTTTGACGACTGGGCCGTGCTCTTTAACCCCGATGACGATTGTGGTTTCGGCCTGAGCCCTGCCGGCGTCTATGTGTGGAAACTGCTTGATGGGCGCCACAGTATTGATGATGTCTTTGAGGAGATCCGCAAGCATGCTGTCGGTGTACCGGAGGGTGCGAGAGAACACATCAGGGCGTTTGTTGAAGAGCTGGTCACGCAAGGGCTCGCCGCGTTAGGCGACTCGGGATCATACGGGGGGAAATCTGTTCGAACCGTTGCGACAGTCAACCACGTGGGGCCGTTTCCCTACGAGCCGCCGAACCTGGTCAATCTTAACAGCGGGTCGAGAGTCCTCGGGGCTACATGCAACAAAGGGTCGAGCGCCGGCTGCTGCAGCGCTACCGGTAATGTGGCAACGGGGAGTCCGGGGAAGTGCTACAACGGCACTAGCGGTACATATCCCAGTAACTGCACCTGTGATCCAGGCACGTGCGGCTATTTCGACAATGGTACTTGCAACTGTTACGGAGCCTGTGTAGATGGTTCATGTAACGGGGGCAGCGACGGCAGCATTTTCTGCTATACCGGGGGCTGCGCTTATTACCATATCTGCAACAATGGTTCCGGACTACAAATCTGAGAAAGAAGAGACGCGGTCTCGTTTTGGAGACGCACCTTCATTCGTTAATGGCGGATTTTTCGAGGCCGGTCGCGCGAATGCCGATGAGTCGTACCCTCTGTTTAAGTTCGATCCGGCCAAGGCACTCAAAGGCAGTCTTTCTCACTAATTCAATATTATCCGTTGCAGCTTCGATTGTCTTTGCCCTGGTGTGAGTCTTGAAATCGCTGAACCTGATCTTTATGCCGATTGTTCTGGCCCTGTAACTACTTTTCTTCAAGTCCTGAGTCACGAGCTTGGCCAGGTCTGCGAGAGTGCGGGCCAGTGCCTGCCAGTCATCCACGTCCTCCTCAAAGGTTGTCTCCCTGCTCACCGATCTGGGTTCCCAGTGGGTCACAAGCGGGCTCTCGTCGATGCCTCTGGAGGAGCGATGGAGATAGCTGCCATAGGATCTTCCGAATTCCTCAATTAGCTGTTCTTCGGTCATTGCCGCAAGCGCACCAATCGTGGTCACGCCGAGATCTTTGAGACGCAGTTCTGTTTTTGGGCCGACACCCCACAGCTTTCTGGCGGGCAGTGGCCAGACCATGCTCTCAATGCTTTCCCGGTTGATCACTGTAAGGCCGTCCGGTTTTTGAAGATCTGAAGCGATCTTGGCCAGGAGCTTGTTAGGGCCTATTCCTATTGAACAGGTGAGGCCTGTCTCCTGTCTGATGCGTGATTTGATCTCCCGGGCGATCTCTTCGGGAGGTTCATCTATGGCGGATACATCAAGAAACGCCTCGTCTATGCCGACGTCTTCGATCAATGGCGTGAACGCGGCGAGGACCTTCTTCACCTTTCTTGAGACCCGTAAATACTCCTGATAGTCAACCGGCAGAAAGACACACTCTCGACAAAGCTTATAGGCTGTTCGCAAGGGCATGGCAGAACGTATGCCGTACTTGCGCGCTGCGTAGGATGCCGTCGAAACCACGCCGCGCTTATTCGGGTCACCACCGCCGCCTACAGCCAGCGGCTTGCCTGCGAGTTCCGGATGCCGCAGCTCCTCGATGGCCGCGAAGAAAGCATCCATGTCCATGTGCAGTATGTACCTGTGCCGGGTCTGCTCTGTGGTCATGCGCCGATAGAAGAGTATACCTCAAAGTTCACTTCCGGGGGGTCTGTTGACAAGTGGCGCTGCAGTGCGCTACTCTAGGTCTCGTATCCATCGGTTCATACCTGAAACACAGAACAAGGCCGCGCATTCATGAAGGGATCCATCCGTATCGACGCCGAGCGCTGCAAGGGCTGTTCCTGGTGCATGGAACACTGCCCCAGCCACGCGATAACGCTCTCGAGCAGGCTCAACCTGAAGGGATACTTCGTTGCGGATTTTGAAGCAAACAAAGGCTGCACGGGCTGCGCGGTGTGCGCGGTAATGTGCCCCGAAGTAGCAATAGAGGTGTATCAACTTGAAAAGACTGATGAGCGGTAATACCGCCGTAGGGGAAGCTGCAGTGCTTGCGGGCTGCACCTGCTACTTCGGGTATCCCATCACGCCGCAGAATGAGCTTACCGAGTACATGGCCAGGCGCATTGCCGAAGTTCCGGGCGGTGTCTTCATCCAGTCGGAGAGCGAGATCGCAGCGATCAACATGGTGCTGGGTGCTGCGGCTGCGGGTGCGCGCGCCATGACCTCATCCAGCGGCCCCGGCATCAGCCTGAAACAGGAGGGCGTCTCCTACCTCGCTGCAGACGAGCTTCCTGCGGTCATCGTGAACATGATGCGCGGCGGGCCGGGCATGGGCAATATTTCTCCGGCCCAGTCTGATTATCTGCAGGCCACGCGCGGCGGCGGCCACGGAGACTACCGCACGATCGTTCTTGCGCCCTCATCCGTGCAGGAGGCTGTGGATCTCGTCTATGTGGCCTTCGACCTTGCCGACATGTATAGAAACCCCGTGGTCGTGCTTGGTGACGGCATGCTCGGCCAGATGATGGAGCCTGTGACCTTCACCGCTCCTCCGCCGAAGAAGGAATATCCCAAGGACTATGTGTTGACAGGAGCCAGCGGGCGCCCGTCGAGGATGATCCGCTCCCTCCTTTTCGATACGAAGGAAGAGGAAGAACATAACTGGAAGCTTTTCAGAAAATATCAGCTCATGGAGCAGAATGAAGCGCGTTACGAGACGTTTATGCTCGACGATGCTGACATGGCCCTGCTTGCCTACGGCATTGCCGCACGGATCGCAAAAGGTGCTATCAAGAGACTCAGGCAGGAAGGTCTGAAGGTAGGATTGATCCGCCCGATTACCCTCTGGCCTTTCCCCAGGAAGATCATCCAGGAGGCAGCGAAGGAGCTCGCCGACTTCTTTGTGTTTGAAATGAGCACGGGCCAGATGATTGAAGACGTGAAACTCGCCCTGGAGGGCAAGGGACATGTCCATTTCTATGGCAGGCCGGGAGGCGTGATACCCACACCTGTCGAGCTTTCCCGCATTGTTGCGCGCCATTACTACCAGTCGCAACGGAGTAAGAGACGATGAAGATCGTGTACTCCCGACCCAAATCGATGAAAGAGGCGCATTTTCACTATTGTCCCGGTTGCGGTCATGGGGTGATTACTCGTCTCATCGCAGAAGTGGTGGATGAAATGGAGCTTCGGGACAAAGCCATCTGTGTTGCACCCGCAGGATGCGGTATGCTCGTCTATAACTATTTCGACATCGATACGATCGAATCGGCTCACGGACGTGGTGCAGCAGTAGCAACAGGCATCAAGCGCGTGCTTCCTGAAAACCTTGTCTTCTCTTACCAGGGAGACGGGGACCTCGCAGCAATAGGCACTGCGGAGGGGTTTCACGCTGCCAACCGCGGGGAGCCTATTACGATAATCTTCGTCAATAACGGTGTCTACGGCATGACGGGCGGGCAGATGGCGCCGACAACGATGCTGGAACAGGTAACCACCACGTCGCCTGCGGGCAGGGACTCCCTCACCCAAGGCCACCCTGTAAAAATTTGCGAAGTGTACGCGACGCTTGACGGTACGTCGTATCTGGAGCGGGTGGCTGTGAACAAGCCTGCGGCGATTATCAAGACTAAGAAGGCCATAGCGAAGGCTTTTCGGCATCAGCAGCAGAAGACGGGTTTTTCACTGGTGGAGATTCTTTCTCCCTGCCCCACGAACTGGAAAATGAATCCTCTTGATGCGTGCAGGTGGGTGGATGATGTCATGACAAAGATTTTTCCTCTCGGCCTGATCAAAGAGACCAAGAAATGCTGATACGGACGATATTCTCGGGTTTCGGCGGCCAGGGCGTGCTCTCGATGGGCTACACCGTGGCCAACGCAGCGATGCTGGAAGGCAAGTACGTGACGTACCTGCCGTCGTACGGCGTCGAGGTGAGGGGCGGCACTGCCAATTGCACGGTAGTGGTGTCGGACGAAGAGATTGCCTCTCCTGTAGCGTCAGAGCCGGAATTCGTCGTCGCCATGAATCAGCCCTCCTTCATGAGATTTCAGAGTGTCCTGCAGTCGGGCGGGCTCATCTGTGTCAACTCATCGATTGTGGACACCTCCTGCGCACGTGGAGACATCGAGGTGGTGGCTGTTCCTACGACTGAGCTTGCCGAGAAACTGGGTACGATTAAAGTCGCCAACATGATCATGATGGGCGCATTCGTGAAAGCAAGTAATATTGTTTCATTCGATTTTCTGATGAAACACCTATCAGAGATACTCGGCGAAGGAAAATCGAAGCTGACGAAGATCAACCGCGAAGCTCTGCAGACAGGCTTTGACTACATAAAGGAGTGAGTGCTGATGGTCATTAAACAGATTTCGGTGATTCTCGACAACGTTCCGGGCGCACTATCACACGTGAGCGAGCTCCTCGGCCGGGAAGGGGTGAACATCCGCGCAGTATCCGTAGCAGATACTTCCGATGTGAGCACTGTCCGCTTTGTCGTGGATGATCCGGTGAAGGCACTCAACATCCTGAAGGGTAATGGTTATTCAACACGGGAAACAGATGTGCTCGCCGTGGAGACGCCTGACCATCCCGGAGGCCTCAACGCGGTGCTCAAACCCTTGAGGGCCGCGGGTATCAATGTTCATTACCTCTACCCGCATCTGGGCAGGGTGAGTGGCCAGGCAGTCGTAATACTCGGCGTCGATAAAACCAAAGAAGCGGAAGAGGTGCTGAAGCAGAATTGGGTTAAGACGCTCGGCCAGGAAACCTACTCCATATAGCACGCTGATTCGAATTCAAACGTATACCTTCGTTGTCGCTACGTCGCTTTTCCTCGACGTACTTTTAGTACGCCTCCGGCAAGCTCCTCGCTGCCGCCTCGGTCTCCATTTTGACTTCGAATCAGCGTCAGTATGTCTTATCGAATACGCGACCAGCATCTTTGATACAGCCTCGGCGCGCCCGGGGCACCCGGCCGAAGGTTGGGTCGTTCATCTTGAATGCAAATCGCCATAAGAGTAGCGGCTGTTAGCAATACTAGATGATGCGATTCTCTGTTTTGACCTTTGCTTTATAACTGTCTCAGCCTTCTTCATCCTTATCCTGTGCTTCTGCTACCGGTCTTCTTCATCCATCTCATCCCCCAATTCTATCTCACCGCGTAATACCTGCACCATCCATTCCATTTCGACTTCGCCAAGCGCAGACTCGCCCAAATGTCGTGTCACAGGTGTCGTGGGATGCGGGTCTCTCCATTCTGCTGCATATGTATGAAAATAGCGTCCGAATCTCTGCCAGAAGCGGGGTGCTATATCATTCTCGATTCTCATGTTGTCACCAGACACAAGAGCTTCGTTGTACTCGTCACTCAGTTTCTCCAGAAGCTCATCTTCAGGTATTAACTGCTCTTCCTTCGTCATGACACACCTCCGCAGGATTTGTAGCAACCCGTTCTGTCCTGCACATAATATAATTCTCTTCCGCAATAATTCAGGGAAACCTTGCCAAGCATGTCCTTGCAGGCCCTCTTAGATGGCACCGTGGTGCCTGATAAACTCGATTTCAGTTCTGTCTCCTTGTAAGGCTCTTGATGAGCTCAAGACCTAGAAGCACAATGAAACAAGTATTGACAATATCTTCGGGGCTAGTGTAGAAAGGAAAAAACTAAGGAGGGGACCATGAGTGAGCCGGGACTGTACGGGAAGAATCTTTTCGTCGCGAAAAGGATGGTCGGTTTTACTTTTGTTGTTGCGTGCCTCCTGTTATGCCCCTTGCTGTGCAGCGGCCAGACCGGGCCCCTTCGGCTCGGTGTGAACCTCGAAGTTACCGGCAACATGGCATGGCTGGGCGATCCTCAATTGAAGGCCCTGCAGATGCTGACTGAAGACGTGAACAGGCAAGGGGGGATAAACGGCCGCAAAATAGAGCTGATCACCTATGACAACGAGAGCAATGTGGAAAAGGCCGTCAATAATGCCAAGAAGCTTATCCAGCGGGACAAGGTGGTGGCGGTTTACGGTCCGTCGACAAACGCCCCGTGCCGCTCCACCCAGCCTATCATGCAGGAAGCCAAACTCACCTCTTACTCGCTCTCCGCTTCCTTTGACCCGAACGGGAAGGACTCATACTGGTTCGCGGTTCTCGTCAGTGTCTACAGCAATATTGAGAAATTCTTCGACTGGTACAAGGCACAGGGCTTCACACGCATTGCCCAGATCTGTTCCACCGATTCTTCCGGGCAGACGTGGTTCGAAGATTCAAATGAGATCGCAAAGAAATACCAGATGCAGCTCGTGAGCCAGCGATTCAGCGTGAGCGACCTCGACGTCACGCCGCAGCTGACCAACTTGAAATCCTCAAACCCGCAGGCGATCATGATCGGCTCTACCGGCAAATCCGCCGGTGTTGTCATTAAGAATTTCATGCAGATGGGTTTCAAGATCCCTGTATGTACGGGGGCCGGGAACGTCTCTCCCTCATTCCTCGACATGATTGCAGGTAATGAGCCTGAAACGTTGCTGCTCCCGGGATCGAGGTTCGTGGTCTACCAGGATCTTCCTGAGAAGGATCCGTTTAAGTCGATGATCAAGAAGTTTGTCGATGATTACCAGAAGAAATTCAACAAAGAAGCTGACCTCAATGCTGCAGTCGGATATGACGCGGCCCGTATCCTCTTCGAGGCATTCAAGGGGATCAACCCGCGCGGCCCGGAGGATAGCACAAAAATCAGGGACTACATCGAGAAGATGCGCAACTTTCCAGGGGTGTACGGCGCCAATTATAACTTCTCTGCGACTGACCACCGCGGTTTGAATAAGACGGCGCTCGTGCTGCTCCAGGCAAAGAATAAACGATTCGCACCTTACGAAAAGCTGCAGTAACGGGAAAGAGAGCACGCCGTGAAAACCCTCATTAAAGGCGGTTACGTTGTAGGCTTTAACGGCCGGAGCCACGAAATCCTTAAAGACGGGATGGTGGTGATCGACGGGAGTTCTGTCTCCTTCGTCGGTTTTTCTTGTGCAGAGCCGGTTGACCGTGTGATTGATGCGAAAGGCAAACTCGTCTCCCCGGGGTTCGTAAACACGCACATCCACGCGAGTTCCAATGTGGGCGATTATTTTTTGAGCGATCCGGACAAGGTCGACTATTTCGGCTCGAACTACCTGACGTTTCTCACGCCGCGCAAGGGTGCAAAGGGCCCGGTCGGCCTCGAGAGCTTTCGCGTCGGTGGTAAATTCTCGCTCCTCCAGGCAATCAAGAATGGCTCAACCACCATCCAGATTTATGGCGGCGGAGCCGAAGGAGGGGATGAGTTTGTTGAGATGGTCGGCGAGGAACTGGGGTTACGCGCCTATCTCGCCCCTTCTTTCCGGAACGTCAATTTCTATTACGAGGACACGGGCGCACTCCGCTACGTATGGGCCGACGAGATTGGTGATAAAGGACTTGCCCAGGCAATCGACTTCATCAAAAAACATCAGGGCCGTTGCAACGGCCGCATTCAGGGTATGCTCTATCCCCGGCAGACAGACACATGCACGCCCGAACTCCTTAAGAAAACAAAGGAGGCTGCGCGTGACCTCGGCGTGGGCATTCAGATACACGCTGCCATGAACATGATAGAGTTCCACCAGATCGAACTGAAATACGGAACAACGCCTATCGGGTTCCTCGATCGGCTGGGCTTCCTCGGGCCCGAGGTAATTCTCGGCCACTGCGTATTGCTCAACGGCCATTCGTGGACCAGTCTGCCCCGCGGCAATGACCTCGGCATGATCGCAGACTCAGGGACCTCTGTCTCGCATTGCCCCTTCAAGTACTCGAAATTCGGCATCTGCCTCGAGTCTCTGGATCGATACCTTGCGCGCGGCGTCACTGTCTCGCTCGGAACCGATTCTTATCCTTTTGACATGGTGAATGAGATGCGTATGGCAAGCCTTATGAACCGCGTCGCTGAACGGGATTATCTTGCGGGCCCCTACCGCGACTGTTACAATGCGGCCACACTCGGCGGCTCGCGCGCACTTGGCCGCGATGACCTTGGCAGGCTTGCCCCGGGAGCGAAGGCCGATGTTTTCATCGCGGATCTTCGGAAGATAGACTATGGTGCCGTATTCGATCCGATAAAGGCATTTGTCGAGTACGGCTCAGGACGCGACATCGAGACGGTGATCATCGACGGTAGGGTGGTGATGGAGGAACGCCGATTCCTCGGGATCGACGAGGAGGCACTGCTCGATGCAGTTCAGGCTGAGTCAGAGCAGATCTGGGCAAGGATTCCGGAATGGGATGTCTTCGGGCGCCGCGCGGACCAGGTTTCTCCCTGGGCCTTTCCGCTGAAGACCGGCGACACGTGATGCGACCGCTACACTCACGATGCAACACGTTCGCTTCGAGCGCAAACCCCGGGTACCCGCTTGCGGGTGTCTGGCGGCTCCGGCGAACCAAGAAAAAACAATAACAAAGTCGGCAATACTAGAAGTTCGACAAGGAGGCATGAGATGAAAGTCCTGATCACCGGAGGGATGGGCGTCATTGGAGCGATGACGACGAGGAGGTTCGTGCAGGAAGGACACCGGCCTGTCGTCATGGCGCGCCACATGGACAGGAATCTCATTGCGCCGGTGGAGGATAAGATCGACGTGGAACTCGGGGATGTACAAGATTTCCCCCGGCTTGTTTCTGTCATTCAGGCCCATAACATCACCCACATCGTACACACGGCAGCACTCGTTGGCGCTGTCTCAAACAAGAACCCGCCACAGAGCATCCACGTCAACGTGGTCGGCGCCCTCAATGTGATAGAGGCGGCGCGCCTTATGAAAGTGAAGCGGGTCGTCTACACCAGCGCGAAAGGGGTCTACGGCTACATTACCGGGGAGTACGCCCATCCAACCTATAAACCCGTGCCGGAGGATCACCCGAAGAACCCGGTCAGGATCTACGAGTCAGGCAAACTCATGGGCGAGCATATCGGCGAGTTCTACCACCGGACATACGGCCTCGAATTCATCTCGCTGCGGTTTGCCATGACCTTCGGACCGGGCAAAATGGTGCGCCACGGCGGCATGGCCGTGACAAGCCAGATCGTCGAGCTGCCGTTTGCGGGTCGACCGGTGCGCATCGAA
>Ga0335069_10008522_pt1 | contig 14673 bp, 12 predicted proteins | sample Lox_Sample_11_FD_206714 | JGI IMG/M metagenome (GOLD analysis project Ga0335069, IMG submission 206714) | Soil microbial communities from Loxahatchee National Wildlife Refuge, Florida, United States - Lox_Sample_1.1 | ecosystem: Environmental > Terrestrial > Soil > Wetlands | place: USA... | reverse complement strand
AGTGGTGTCCACCGAGATCGTCCGCACGCACCTTGAGACCATGCTGCGGCTCAACGTTGAGTACGACGTGCTGGCCCAGGAGAGCGAGATTCTGAAACTGGAGTTCTGGAAGTCCGCCTTCGAGTTGCTCAAGAAGAATGGAGCCATCCGCTTTGAGGACGCGGGCAAGAACGCCGGGTGCTGGGTGATGGATCTGGCCGACGCCTCAGGCGAGGAAGAAAGCGAAGCTGCGGATGCCGAGGACATCAAGATCATCGTCCGCTCGAACGGCACGGTGACCTACGTCGGCAAGGACATCGCCTATCACCTTTGGAAGTTCTCGCTGCTCGGAAAGGACTTTGGCTACGTCCCCTTCTATCGCTACCCGGATGGCCACGAGGTTTGGCGAACGACGGTCCAGGGCCAGCCGGACGCGCCGCCTTTCGGCCACGCCAGCGCCGCTTACGCGGTGATCGACACGCGCCAGTCGTACCTCCAGAACATTGTGAACGCGGCGTTCCATACGCTCGGCTATCACGAGCGCGCCCGGAACCTTCACCACTTCGCTTACGAGGTCGTCGGACTCACTCCCGGTTGCGCTGAGGAAATGGGAATCGCGCTCAGCGACGAGGACCGTCAACGGCCTTATGTGGAAGTCTCGGGCCGCAAGGGTCAAGGCGTAAAGGCCGACGACCTCATCAATACCCTCATCACGCGCGCCGCCGCGGAAGTGGGAGCGCGCGGGATGACGCAGGACCCCGCCGAACAACAAGACTACGCGCGCAAGATCGCGGTCGCGGCGCTTCGCTATTTCCTGCTGAAGTATTCGCGCCGCATCATCATCGCCTTCGATTTCAAGGAAGCCCTGGCGTTTGAGGGTGAGACCGGTCCCTACCTGCAATACAGCGTAGTGCGCGCGCGGAACATCTTCCGTAAGTTCCAGGAATCTCAACCGGAGTTCCAGCCTGAGAGCCTGCCAAGCACGCTCACTCGTGATGAACTGCAGGGCTTTTTCAAAGGAGAAGATGGCCTCGCGTTCTGGGAACTAGCGCTACTGGCGGGACAACTCGAGATCGTCGTGGAACAGGCCATCGCCAGCGAAGAACCTGCCGTGGTCGCGAAATACGCCTTCCGGCTCGCCCAAGCCTTCAACAACTTTTACCATCACTTCCACATCCTGAGCGAAACGGACCCCGCCCGCCAACAGTTCCTGCTGTACCTCGTCTACCTCGCGGAACGCACACTCAGTTTGGCGGTGGAACAGATGGGAATTGAAATTCCCGAGCGGATGTAGTGCCGGTCCCGCACGCGGGAAACTCATTTCGCGACGCTGAGTTTTCCGAAACCAGACTTGAATTCACCTGCGTGGAAAATGAAGCCTAACAGGGAGGACCGTTGCATAGGTTCTGAAGTCTGAATCCGTGGTGAATACCGTCCATCGGCGGGCGATTGCTACGGCGCATATCAGGATGTCAACGCCGGACACTGTGATTCCCTTTGACCGACACACATTACCGGCTTTTGCAGCCGCTTCATAATCTGGCGTTGTAACGGGTTCATCGGGGAAGGCCCGAAGCGTGAGGCGAAGTCTTTCGTATTGAGCCGCCATTTTGATGCCCGACAGCAACTCCTGCCGCACAGGCCCAAGGATGCGGGCGCGGCCTTCTTGGATTACCTCGGTCAATTCCTCAATAATCCGCTGTTCCTCCGCACTGAGATCCTCAGGCCCGCGGCGCAACGCCAGTGACCAGACGGAAGTGTCAATGAGAGTATTCACGCTCGTTTCCAGCGCCGCTCGCGTTTGTAGTCGTAAGCGCGGTCATATTCAATCGTTCCAAATAGCGGCAGAATGCTTCGCTGCTTCCGGCGCTGAATATATTCATCGAGAGCCGCAGTCACCGTATCTTTCTTCGTGCGGTGATGCCCTAACTTCTGGGCTTCCGTAATCAGACGATCATCGATAGCAAGATTCGTCGGCATAGATTACTCCCTCTTGCATTCTACACATTGCATTGTGTGAAATCAAATAGGCCTCAATGTGGGTAGTGGGCTAAAACTGTGTTGCTTAGCCGGTTGACTAATGGGAGGCCCCGCTGTAGTTTTGCAGGATGGCACTTAAGTATCCCCACTATGGAATCTGATCCCCAACTCCGTTGCGGCAGCGCACGCCGGCAGTATCGGCGATAAACAGACGCGAAACCCGGTCCAGGGTATTTCCGCCAGCCCCAGGCCAAGCGCAAAACGACAGCTGGCAGAAGACGTAAGGAAGGGTAGCAGAGGTTTTTTAGAATCCTGGAGTAGACACATCAACCAACGGGAATGGAGCGGCATGCAACCGTCTGAACTCGAAATACAATTTCTAGAGTCGGTCACTCGCGACTTCATTAAAAGTGAATTTCGGAATGGGGTGGATAAGAAGTTAGATGAAGAAACCGTACACGCCGTTAGGACACAAGACATGGAACGTAGGGACCGCGAAGCGCAGCTTCGAAAGTGGCTGAACTTCATGAAAGTCATCCGCTTCTACCCGAAGGAGATACACGCAAAGATAGTTGGCCAGATACTCGCGTATGCTGACGGACCGCGGCCGGGCGAGCCGCTTGGGGGCAAGGCCGCCATTGTATCCGAGTACGAAAGGTTAAGGGAGTGTATTGAGAAAGCCTTCGACAGGCCGAGGGGAGTTACCTCGCTCGCCTCGAAGGCGTTGTGGTGCTGCTATCCAAATGACGTTCCCATATTTGACGGTAATGCGTGTAAGGCCCTGGCGGTGATGAGCCGACTTTGGCGGATGGTACCCGAACCGGATGAAACAGCCTACACGCTCTTCGTGGACCTGTGGCTTCAACTTTACGAAAAACTCAAAACGGTCATACAACAAGCAGATATAGAAGGCTATCCTTACAGGATCAGAGTGTTGGATCAACTCTTGTGGTATCTGGGAGGAGATCTGTAGCTCGAAGGAAAGCAGCCCGACATCCCTCCAGTTGACCCCAGGGCGCCCGAAAAAGCAGCCAAGGAACCCGAGGGCGGAGATCAGGACTAGTTGCCATCTTGGCCAGCAACACAACTTTAGCCCACTGCCTCAATGTGTGATACGACCGTCTTCGAAGGTCTGGGAGTCCAGACGGACAACAGCAGCCGCACAGACAATCAATGTCAGGAGGACGCCACGACCCCGCCGTGCCATCACGCCGCGAGGTCCGTTAATAGTCGCACCAGCGTTCGCAAGCCGTGGCCGGTGGGGCCTTTGGAGCGGTAAGGTTTTTCATCGTTGGCCCAGCGGGTTCCGGCGATGTCGAGATGGACCCAGGGCGTGTCGCCGGCGAACTCTCCCACAAACATCGCGCCCGTAATCGCTCCCCCGGGGCGGCCTCCGGTGTTCGCGAGATCCGCAATCGTGCTCTTGTATTGATCGCGATAGTCCTCGTCCACAGGCAACTGCCACATCTTTTCGCCCGCCGTGCGGGCGGCGGCCAGCACGCGGTCCACCCATTCCTGGTTCCAGCCAAAGACGCCCGTGGTGATGTTGCCCAAGGCCGTCGTGACCGCACCCGTCAGTGTCGCCAAATCAATCAGCGCCGTGCAGCCAAGTTGCTTCGCAAACGTCAGGGCGTCCGCCAGCACCACGCGGCCCTCGGCATCGGTGTTCAGGATTTCGATGGTCTTCCCTGACATCGAAGTGATGACGTCGCCAGGCTTGTAGGCCTTGCCGCTCGGCAGGTTCTCGGTGGCCGGAATCACACCGATGACGCGCACCTTCGGCTTGAGTTGCGCAATGGCCTGCATCGCACCCAACACGGTCGCGCCGCCCGCCATGTCGGTCTTCATCTCATGCATGCTTTCGCCGGGTTTGAGCGAGATACCTCCCGAATCAAACGTAATTCCCTTCCCGATCAGACCCACCACAGGCTGCTCAGGCGCGCCTTCCGGCCAGTAGCGCACCACCACCATGCGTGCCGGCTCCTCACTGCCCTGCGCCACCGCCCACAAAGCTCCCATCTTCAAGCCTTGGATTTCCGCGGGCCCCAGGATCTGGCATTCCATACCGAAGCGCGCGGCCATGGCTTCGGCGCGTGTGGCAAGCAGGGTGGGAGTCATACGGTTCGCCGGCTCATTCACCAGCTCGCGCGTGAAGTTCTGGGCCTCGCCGATGACTCTTCCTCGTTCGAGTGCAGCCTCCGCATCGGGAACCAGCGCCTCTCCGCCGGTCGCCAATTCCAGGTGGTCAAGGTGCTTGCCGTTGTCCCGCTCCGTCCGGTAGCGATCCGGATCGAAATCAGCCAGAAGGGCCGCCTCCACCACAGCTTCCACTTCCGCAGCTTCGCCGAGAACCCAGGCGAAACCCCGCACGCCGCGGCCCCGCAGGTATCGCGCCGCCGTGCCGACCACGTGGCGAAGCTGCCGGCTGTTGAACTTCTCGCTCTTACCCGCTCCCACGATCAGGAGACGCGTGGCAGCCAAACCCGCCGGCAAGTGAATCAGCGTGCATTCGAAGGCACGGCCCGTCAGTTCACCCACCGATTGCAATTCTTCCAGGAAACCGCGTGTTTCCGCCGGCAACCTCCCCACGGAGCCTTTCGCGGCAGGGGATCCCTCAAAGCCATACACCACCAATGCAGGACAAGCGAGCTGCGACAACGGTTCATGCCGGAATTCGGTCTTCACGGGTCTGGTCTCCTTCCTTGATGGGTCCTTTGCACTGGCGCTCCAGGAGCGCCGTGCCTTCGGCGGTCATAGACCGCCGCTACAGCAACAGCGTGTTGTCAGGAATGAAGCCGGCGGTGTTCGTGAATCGCCTGCTGGGTCTCGCGCTCGATCGTGCGGCGCCGCGAGGTTTCCCGGTGGTCGTACACCTTCTTGCCTTTTGCCAACGCCAGCTCGCACTTGATCAGGTTCTTCTTCAGGTAAACCCGGGTCGGAATGACCGTCAGTCCCTTCTCCTGCGTGCGCCCGGCCAGTTTGTCGATCTCCTGGCGGTGCAACAGCAGGCGCCGCGTACGCAAGGGATCATGGTTCGAATAACTGCCGGCCGTGTAGGTGCTGATGTGACAGTCAATCAGCCACGCTTGGTCTCGCTCGAACTCCACATAGCTATCCTTCAGATTGACCTTGCCCTCGCGGACCGATTTCACCTCCGTGCCGGTCAGCTCGATCCCGGCCTCGAACTTTTCCAGGAGGTGATAAAGGTGCGACGCTTGCCGGTTAACGGCGAAGTGCTTCACTGCGGGTTGTGCTGATTTCGACATGGCGTGTTCAACAAAATGACTATTTTAGCACAGGCCAATCTGCCCACCGCAGCAAGACCGGTGAGATTCGGCCGCGTGTCAATGCAAGTTCCGCTGAGGCCTGCACGGACTGTAGCGGCGCTCTATGAGCGCAGAAGACGGCGGTCATAGACCGCCGCCTGGAGTTTGGCCTTTTATAGAACAGCGCGCGTTGAAGTAGCGAGACAAAACTGATCTTCTGCGGCTTCGTGTCGTGCTCTATCCGAGCGCCCAGCGCGAGAAAAGGGTTCGACATTCCTAGCCCCGAAGGGGCGTCCTAACGCAGCCCAGGCCAGCGGCCTGGGTGAACGGTGCAGGATCGGCTCTGAGAAGTCAGCCCTGTAAGGGCGGAATATCGCTGACCTCCGCGACCGTCCGGGCCGAACACAAGCGTATCACGCCCCTTCAGGGCTGGAGGGGGCACCAGGCACTCTACTGACCCAGGCCGTTGGCCTGGGCTGAGATATTTCGCCCCGTTGGGGCTCACCCGTGCGAAAGGGCTAATCGCCAGTCGCCGGTCATAGACCACCGCTACAGCACCGCCCGCAGGCTAAAACGGCGGTTGGAGCTTCTACATTTCCTGCCGGGACCACCCGGCGCCAGGGGCGCCTTCCCTCCTCATCCGAGGAGGGGAGCCCGCCTCGAAGACTCCCCTCCTGATTCAGAAGGGGCCGCGCGGAAGCGCGGGGGTGGTTACGGTTCGCGCGTCCCTGCGTCGCCAATGTACAAACTCGAGACTCCTGCGAAGCGGGAGGCTGTGCATGGCCGTAGGTGAAACCTACGGAAACCAAGGCAAAAGGAAGGGGCCGACTTTGCGCAGGGGCAACCCCTCCAGGGTTGGGCCGTTCCTGCGGGCCGCGGTCCGCAGGTTAAAACCCGCGGCTATTCACGGTCGGCCCCCGCCGGGGCCGGGGACGCAAGCAAGGCGGTCTGGGATGAGCCAAGTAAGTCAATCCGCTTTCTAGGGTGTCCCGGCCGTCGCGGAGTGAGTCTCCGTGACCACAGGTTTAGGAGGGCGTTGCGGGCGTGCGGCCAGCACAGGTTGAAAGTTGGAATTAATCTCAATCGGAAGCGGCGCCACGTCCACAATGCGCTTCGCGCGCACCGTGACTTTCAGGATGAGACCGCGATGCGTAACGGGGCCCTTCTGATCGAAAACAAAGTTCCCAAGACTGTAGGCAATCCACCGGTCGCGATAGGACTCAAGCGGCTGGACAACGTGCGGATGCGTGCCCACGATCAAGTCCGCTCCCGCGTCGATCATCTGGTGCGCAATCTCCACCTGCTGCCGTGCAGGCTTGGCGGCGTATTCTACGCCCCAATGCGGACTGACAATGACGAGGTCCGCAAGCAACCGGGCAAAACGGATGTCCGCAAGCACCTGCGGGAGATCGAGCCAAGCAACGCCCGGCCGGTCCACCTGCGCCGTGGCCTGCTGCGGATCGATGTTCACATAAGCGAGGAAAGCCACGCGCAGGCTGCCGACTTTCATAATCGCCGGATAGTGGGCCACCAAGGCGTTCTCGCCCGCTCCTACCGGGCGGATGCCCTCTGCCCGCAGCCTCGCGAGAGTATCGACGAGCGCCTCGGGACCCCAATCGTACGCATGGTTATTGGCCTGAGACACAATTTCGAATCCGGCCTCCTTCAACCCGGCGAGCGCCCGGGGATCCGCACGAAAGGAATAGAGATGATGCCGGTCGTGGCCACGGTCTGAGACCGGACATTCCAAGTTGCAGAACCGCAAATCAGCGTTGTGCAGCGTGTCAGCAATCGGCCGGAAGGGCAACAGCCAGTCGTGCTGGGATTGCATGCGAGCGCCCACTCCGCGCGACAGCATGACGTCACCCGCAAAAAGCAGGGTGTATTCACTTTTCTCCGGTGGGATCGCAGCGGTCGAAGAAGTCGAGGAATCGCCCGGCGGAGGCCACCGCGTCTCCAACCGGGCAAAGGGGAAGAAACAACACGCTCCAAACACCAGCACCGCAGGGAAACCCCAGCTCGGCCTGCGGTTTGCGTCGCTCATCGTCGGGCCCAGGACCTTCCGTACCGGCCCGGCATCCTGCTCTGAAACACCGCCATGGTTATTTGGACTTACTTCAGATTCTCGGGGATCAGGAACTCCACCAGCACAAGGTCGTGCCACTGGCCGCCGAGTTTGCCGTGTTTTTCGTGGATGCCGACTTCCTTCCACCCGGTCAACTGGCAGAGCTTTCGCGCGCCCTCATTGATGGCCATAATACGCCCGACGATCTTATAGAAGCCTTTTTCGCGCGCCAAGTCCTGCGCGGCTTTCATCAAATCCTGAGCCACGCCGTGGCCGCGCAAGCTGCGCTCAATGTAGATGGAGAGTTCCGCAATCCCGTCGTAACAGTGGCGCGGGCTGTAGGGATAAAGCGCCGCCCATCCCATCAGGGTATGTTTGACTTCGGCAACCAGCACCGGGTACTTGTCGGGCCGCGCCGCCAGCCACAGAAACCGCTCCTCCGGCGTCACATAGGAGTTCTCAAACGTGGCGGCGCGGTCCTGTACACCCTGGTTGTAAATGCGGGCGATCTCCTTGGCATCATCCAGCCGCGCCGCACGTATCTTTAAAGGACCACTCCACTCCGCCATGAAATTCCACCTTAAAATGAAGATGAACTACCTCCCAGAATTTTAACCCGACGCTTCGTCGCGCGCAATGAGAGGATCAGATGATCCTGGTCGGACCATGCCGCCGCCCTTTAAGACAGCACATGCCAGGCCACAGCGCGTGGTGAGGACTCCTTGTTGCTGTCGTTCCCGCGTAGGCGGGAAGGTGGATTCACGTTTGAAGTGCAACAGTCGAGCAAGCATAAGCGAAGGCCTCGTGAGGGGCCAAGAAGCGGAGGCATTTGCGTGGGGTATGGTTGTAGCGAAGGACCTCCGCATTCCGGTTTCAAAGCAACTACCGGGGTCCTCCTTCGCTTCGCTCAGGACCGGCTTTGCCTGCTCAGGATGACATACTTTTTCCTCAGCCTCTTCAGCCCGGCAAATGCCGCCCTGAAGGGCGGCCCTACTTCAAATCAGGGCACTACCAAGCTTGAACTTTCCTTGACAAATCACGCCCTGCCCGGTACGATTTAGGCGAACAAAAGGCGAACTCCATGCGCAAGTCCTTCGCCGGCAAGATTCTTGTGGGCCCGGCGGGTTGGTCCTACGCCGACTGGGAGGGGATCGTCTATCCGCACAACAAGCCGCGCGGCTTTCACGAGGCCGCTTATCTGGCACAGTACTTCGACACGATTGAGATCAACACGTCCTTTTACAATCCCCCGCGGGCGGAAGTCGTTCAATCCTGGGTTGAGAAGGTCCAGCACAATCCCGAGTTCAAATTCACAGCCAAGCTTTGGAAGCGATTCACGCACGAACGGAATGCCAATCTCCAGGACGAGAAGACCTTCAAGAAAGGGATGGACCCCCTGCTCAAGTCGGGGCGTCTGGGGGCCCTACTCCTGCAGTTTCCCTGGTCGTTCAAGAACACACGCGAGAATCACGAGTACCTGAGCGGCCTATTCATGCAGTTCATGGAATATCCCCTGGTGGTCGAAGTCCGTCACAGCTCGTGGAACCAGCCGGAAGTGTTTGATTGGCTGCGCGGGCTAGGGGTCGGTTTCTGCAACGTCGATCAGCCCGTCATTGGCAAGTCGCTTCCGCCGACCGAGCAAGTGACGACACCGGTTGGCTACGTGCGCCTGCACGGCCGTAACTACGAGCACTGGTTCACTTCCGGCGAACATCCCGAAGAGCGCTACAACTACCTTTACACGCCGGAAGAAATCCAATCCTGGAGCGACCGGATCAACAACATAGGGCAGAATGCCGACGTCACCTTCGTCATCACCAACAACCACTTTGAAGGGAAAGCGGTCGCAAACGCTTTTCAACTGATCGCGATTCTGCGGCGCGAGCCGGTTCGCGTGCCGGAGCCGCTGCTTGCGCATTACCCGGAACTCAGCGAGATCACCTTGCCGCCCGCCAAGCCCTCCGAGCCCCAACAAGGCGACCTCCAATTCGAATCGCCGCCCGCCAAGAATTAGCCTTCCGGTTTGCCTCGGTGGCCGCAAACCCGCGCCAGCCAGCGGCAATGCAAGGTGAAGTCCATCTCAGGCCGCGACGCGACTCACCACGAAGAAAGTTCAAACTCCATTGCCGCTCCCGTTTGAATCTTATAGAATCAGCCCTTGAAACCCTGGTTCATGCGCGGTTTGCTTCAACGTCGGCGCGAAGGCGGACGGGCCTTCGGCAGATCCGCGTGGCGGTACGCTTCGAAGTCGCCGCTCTCCGCGGTGTTGCTGTTTCTTCTGGCCTGTGTGGCGATCCTCTGGCCGGGACGCCAACTGCGCAGCGACAACTTCATTCTCTATTTTCCGTCAAACCACGCTCTGCTTCCTTTTGAGACCCTCGATGGCACCAAGTACCTTGCCGTTATGCACGTCCTGAACGCCGTGGGCAAGGTCACGGGGCTGCAAGAGAAAAAGAACGCGTTGCGGGTCTGGTTCGGGCCGAGCCTCATCGAACTCCGCCCGGATGACAAGCGGGTCCATCTGGAGAAGAACGTCATCAACCTCGCTCACCCGGTGCGTGTCGCGAACGGTCAATGGCTGGTGCCGGTGGATTTCCTCACCACGGTGTTGCCGCACCTGACTCACCAAGCGGTGGAATACCAGGAGGGAACCAATCGAATCTTCCTGGGCGATGTGCAACCCAGTTCGTTCGCCGTGCGCCTGGATCCTCTGGCCAACGGTGCGCGTCTGACTTTGCAATTCACCAGCAAAGTTGCGGTGCATACAGCTTCCAGCAACGGCAAGTGGGTCCTATTCCTGGGCGACCGGCCCATGGAGCCCGCCGAGGTGGCCTACCATTTCCAGAACGCGTATGTGAAGGACCTGGAATTCGACGACCAGGACGGCCTGCCCAAGCTGGTTCTCACACCCGCTTCCGGCGGACTGAACTTCTACCCCGTGCAAGCCGACGGTGGAAGGGTGCTGGTTGCCGACGTCGTGAAGCCGCAGCCGACCGTCGCCCAGATACCGAGTGCCCCGCCCCCGAGCACGCCCGCGGCGGCTCCTGTCACAGCACCTTCCGGCGGGACGGCCGCGTCGGTCCCGGCCGAACAACCCTCCGTTGCACCTCCCGGACCGCCCCTGCCGGTGGTGGTTCTCGACGCGGGGCACGGCGGCGGGGACACCGGAGGGCGCAGCCGCGATGGCGTGCCGGAAAAAGAACTCACCGCCCAGTTTGTCGCGCGCGTGCGGACTGCATTGCTCGCCACCAACAAGTTCCGTATCCTTCTGACGCGTAACGGCGACACCGACACCAGTGTGGAGCAGCGCGCTCTGGTGGCGAACCTGTCGGGAGCGCTCTGTTTTCTGAGTTTCCATGCCGGTGACCTGGGAACTTCCGCCCGGCGCATCGCGGTGTTCAGTTTCGGACCGCCCTCCGCCCGTCCGGCCGAAGCTTCGGGGGCCTTCGTTCCTTGGGAGCAGGTGCAAGCGGAGCACCTCGACCAGAGCCGTCAACTGGCCGCAGCGCTCCAGCAGGAATTCTCCCGTCTCAGCGGTGTGCAGGTGGATGCTCCCGCGGCAGCGCCCGTGCGCGTTCTGCGCAATGTGAATTCCAATGCCGTCGCCGTGGAATTGGGCCGGTGGTCGGCCGAGGCCGCCGCTGCGCCGCTCACGGACCCGGCCTTTCAACAGCAAGTGGCCACGGCCGTGGCGCAAGCCCTCTTGAAGCTCTATCAAGGAGGGACGTAGAGCGTGACGCGGCGCGCCAAAATCCTGCTCGTCATTCTTCTGCTGCTTCTGGGAGGCGGCAGCGCTTACTTGCGGACCCTGGGGAGACGCATCTTTATTGAGCCGGCGCAGCATGCGGAAGAGGCGGCGCGCGCTAAGCTGAGTGAGTTCGCACTCCAGTCCAAGCCCGGACCCGGCCAGACAGCCACGCTCTATTTCCCCTCGCTTGAGGAAGGCAAGTTGATTCCCGAAGCCCGCTCGGTGAACTGGGCGGAAGCGGACGTCGACCGCGTTCGCCAGGTAGTTCTGGCGCTGGCGGAGGGCTCCCGCCAAGGTGGAATACACATCTTCCCGCCCTCGATGACGGTCCGCGGCGTCTTCCTGACCGCGGAGGGTACCGCTTACGTGGATCTTCCGGGCGACGCCCTCAAGGAGTTCCCTTCCGGGATCCAAACGGAGACTTTGGCCATTTATTCTATTGTTGATTCTATTACAGTGAATATCCCCTCGGTAAAGAGAGTACAGTTTCTCATCCAGGGCCAACAAGCGGAGACCCTGGACGGGCACGCGGACCTGACCGCGGCCTTCGCCCCGGATCCTTCCCGCATCAAATCTAACCCTTGAGGTTTTATGCCCACACATCGAGTCTTAAGCGGTCTGCTCTACACCGGCGGCAAGCTGGTTCGTCCGGACCGGCGCGCCTCGGCGGACTTGCGACCCGTCGAAGTTATTCCGCACTACATCTCCTCGGCTGAAGGTTCCGCCCTGATCCGCCTGGGCGAGACGCAGGTGATCTGCACGGCTTCGGTGGACGACGGCGTTCCAAGTTTCCAGAAAGGCAGCGGGCGCGGATGGATTACGGGTGAATACGCCATGATCCCGCGCGCCACCGAGACGCGCACGCCGCGCGAATCCACCCGTGGCCGCCAGAGTGGGCGCACCATGGAGATCCAGCGCCTCATCGGCCGCTCGTTGCGCGCCGTGATCGACCTCGAGGCCCTGGGCGAAAGGACCGTGTGGGTGGATTGTGATGTGATCCGCGCCGATGGCGGCACGCGCACAGCCTCCATTACCGGATCGCTGGTGGCCGTGGGCCTGGCGTTTCAAAAGCTGCTCGACCAGCGCGCGATCACTCGGCTGCCGTTGCAGGATTACCTGGCCGCGATCAGCGTGGGCCGGGTGGGCGGCGAACTGCTTCTCGACCTCAATTACGCCGAGGACTCCGGCGCCGAGGTCGATATGAACGTCGTCATGACCGGCTCGGGAGATCTGGTCGAGACGCAGGCCACCGCCGAGGGCCACGTGTTTAGCGTGGATGACCTGAACCGTATGATTGAGCTGGCTCGCACGGCAATCGCCAAACTGGTTGAAATCCAAAAGGGCATTCTGAAGTTTTCTCTGCCCCGTAAGGCGGCATCTTAACAGGACCGTTACGCAGTCACCCGCGCGGACCATAGGCGGACCATCGGGATGCCTGCCGGGGGGCACCTCTGTCCGGCGCCGCTCGCTCAGCGGAAGGATGATGGCACATGGAAACACAGGTTCTCTATCTCGCCTCCTCAAATCCGGGGAAGCAACGCGAATTCTGCGAAGCCGCGGCGCCGCGCGGAATCACCGTCACCATGCTCCCGGACTTCCGGAATCTTCCGCCCTGCGTCGAGGATGGCGCCACCTTCGAGGAGAATGCCGTTAAGAAGGCCGTCCACTACAGCCGGGATTTCTCCGGCTGGGTTTTCGCCGACGATTCCGGCCTTGCCGTGGATGCGCTGGGCGGCGCGCCGGGAGTCCATTCGGCTCGCTTCGCCGGGCGCGGCGCCACCGATGAGGAGAACAACGAACGCTTGCTCGCGGAATTACGGCGCGCCGAAGTGGAGCTTCAGGCCAAGGCCGGCGAGGGCGCCGCCGAACCGCTCAACCGTGCGGCGCATTATGTGTGTGTAATCGCCCTGGCGCGGCGGGGCCAAGTGATTACCACGGTGGAAGGGCGCGCGGACGGAGTCATCATCGACGAACCGCGCGGCCAAGGCGGCTTCGGATACGATCCCTACTTTTTCTACCCCCCGTTCGGGAAGACTTTCGCCGAAATCTCCGCCGATGAGAAGTTCTCCGTCTCTCACCGGGGCATTGCCTTCCGCAGACTGCTGGACGCCCTTTGCCGCGCCTGAGGCCTACGGCGCTCCCACACCTCCGCGGGTCATCCAGGTTGTAGGGGTAGGGCTTGCCCTGCCCGGTCTCGGGGACCGAGACCAGGGGACAGCAAGCCGTCCCCCTACAGCATCGGAGGCGTTCGAACGCCGCTTCTTTGCAAGTTGAGCGCTACAAACCGTGGGTGGCGCAGACATCGTTTTTGGATGTCTGCGACGAGGAATCGGCGGTTTTGAAGCCCCGAAGGGGTGCGCTAACAAAGCCCAGGCCAACGGCCTGGGAATGTTTCTACGCAGTTCACGGTTATCTGGGAAAAATCGATCGCGGGGATGACGCGTGGCGCAACTATCGGTGGTGCTTCAATAGCCAGTCGTAAATCTCGGACCCCTCGTAGAAGTCAGCAATGGAGTGGTCTCTCCCCGGAAGAACGATAAAATCGATGGTACATTTGGCTTGGCGCGCAGCATCAACCAGTTCCTTGCTGTCACCGATGGGTGCGGAAGTGTCTTGGTCGCCATGCACAATCAGCACAGCGGTAGTGCCGAATCCCTTTGCCCACGCGGTGATCGGAGAATACGGCGCCAGAGCTGCTACCGCAGCAAATCGACTTGGACATTTGTATGCCAGATACAGAGCCCCTCTTCCCCCCATGCTGATGCCAGTCAGATAGATCCTCCGGGAGTCGATTCGGTACTGGCGCTGGACCAGGTCAAGCATGGCCATCAACGCCTCTGTATCTGTCCATATTTCACCTTCGGGGCATTGCGGTGAAACCAGAACAAATGGGAAATCCGCTCTCTTCTCGGCGACGACTGGCGGACCGTAACGCCTCACTAAAGCGATATCCGACCCACGCCCGGATCCACCGTGCAGAAAGACAAGTAAGGGCCACCGCTTCTGCCGCTCGGTCTGGTATTGGCCGGGTACCTGAACAAGGTACTGAAGGCGCACGGTTCGGGTGATTGTCGTTTCGAGGGTCTTCACTTCAGTAGAAGAAGCGCCAGCGCTGGCCTGAGCAACCACCGTCACGAGCAAGCCAACCAGCATTGAAATCCGCGTCATCTTTCCATCATAACTCGGACTAGCCATGGGGGATGGTTTTCCCTCACCCGCTCGGGAAACGAGCCTTGACCGTGGGTGGCGCAGACATCGTTCTTGGATGTCTGCGACAAGGAATCGGCGGTTTTGAAGCCCCGAAGGGGCGCGCTAACAAAGCCCAGGCCGTGGCGCGCCAAGGCCATAACACAGACCCCACTAGAATGTTTGTGCCACCCGGCAGCCCCGTAGCGCGGTCATGCTTTTCAATGTCCGCGGATTTTGGGTCGGGTGCCGCCACGCATGACGCGCGTTGAATCGCGCCCTGTGACGCCCGCGCATGGGGCGCGAAACGGGGACAAGAACCGGTCGCGGTAGGGATACTGGTTACCCAGCACCCCCCGCACAGATCCGTACGTGCGCTGATTAGCGCATACGGCTCTTAACTCGGATGGATAGCGGCGAAGCGACGAAAGGGCCAGGGGTGCAGCACG
>Ga0335069_10008519_pt1 | contig 14675 bp, 22 predicted proteins | sample Lox_Sample_11_FD_206714 | JGI IMG/M metagenome (GOLD analysis project Ga0335069, IMG submission 206714) | Soil microbial communities from Loxahatchee National Wildlife Refuge, Florida, United States - Lox_Sample_1.1 | ecosystem: Environmental > Terrestrial > Soil > Wetlands | place: USA... | reverse complement strand
CCTTATACTCGCTCATCATTTCGGTGTGCATCCTCGTCTCTGGCTTGACACCTTATCCATGGCGCGACTGGTTCTGGGTAATCATATATCTGTCTCTCTTGACTCTGTCCGCGCTCAATTTGGTATCGCCGCCAAAAGAACCCCCTATGAAAGATTCAAGAACAAGCACTGGTGTGATCTCGATCAAGACACGCAAGCCGCTCTAGCTGACGGCTGCTGCGATGAGGTCGAAAGCATTTGGACGATCTTTTGCAAGCTGGCGAAAGTCTTTCCGCGCGAGGAGTACGAGGTCATAGATCTGACCGTGCGCATGTTCACCGAGCCAGTGCTTGGCGCCGATGTCGAGCTGCTAGGCAAACTGTGGGAGCAGGAGAACGATGCTAAAAGAGATCGTCTCGAAAGGCTGGATGTTTCCAGTGCTGATCTGGGCAGTAATGAAATTTTTAAGTCATTACTGGAAGCTGAAGGAGTTGAGGTCGCCTATAAACAAGGAAAAAACGGACCCATCCCCGCCTTCGCCAAGACTGACGAGTTCATGAGGGGGTTGTTGGAAGATGACGACGAACGTGTGCGTGGACTGGCGGAAGCTCGCCTTGGCGTTAAGTCGACATTGCTGCAAACCAGGGCAGAAACTCTCGGTTTCATGGCTCAGCGAGGACCCCTCGCAGTTTACCTTAGGTACTGTGGAGCGCACACAACTCGTTGGAGCGGTGGAGACGGTTCGAATTTCCAGAACTTCAAACGGGGCTCTGACCTTCGAAGCGCAATACTCGCCCCCGAAGGCCATCTCCTCGCAACCGTCGACCTAAGTCAGATCGAGTGTCGCATCCTCAACTATTTGGCAGGGCAGAATGATGTCATTGAACGATTCAGACAAGGCGAAGACCCCTATGTGGGAATTGCTAGTCAGTTCTATGGCCGAAGCATCACAAAAGCTGACGCGGCTGAGCGAGGAACTGGAAAGCAAGCTGAATTGTCTTGCGGGTTCGGATGCGGCGGCCCCAAGTTTAAGCGAACTGCTCAGCTTGGTATCTATGCTCCGCCAGTTAAATTATCAGACGAAGACGCTCAACGCGCAGTGGACCTTTATCGCCGATCGCATCGCGCAGTTACCGCCTATTGGTCCGAAGCCGGCAACATCCTCCCCTGGCTCGCAGGCGGGCTCGAACGCGAGTGGGGACCGATGACCATCAAGGACCATAAGGTCTACGCGCCCAACGGCGTGATGATGGACTATTCGCAGCTCGCCTGGCACGTCGACGACGAGACCGGCGAGGCCGGCTGGCGTCTCAAGCTGCGCAACGGCTACACGCGCATGTGGGGCTCCAAGCTCGTAGAGAACGTCGTCCAGTTCCTCGCCCGCCAGGTCAAGAGCCAGGCCATGCTGCGTATCGCACGCGCGGGCCTGCGCCCGGTGCTGTCCAGCCACGACGAGCTCACGCTCCTGGTCAAGCGCGACGGGCACGAACAGGAGGCGCTGGACTTCTGTTTGCAGGAGATGAAATGCACGCCCGAGTGGTTGCCAAACCTGCCGCTCGATGCTGAAGGTTCACTTTCACCGAGGTACGCAAAATGAAAATTACGATTGAAACGGTGGCTCATGCTGACCAACGTTACGATACTGTGGGCGACTGGCAATGGTGTGGCAACGATCTCGTTGTGCGCGTCAGTTACATGGATGATTGGCGCCATGTTGCAGCTATCGCTGTTCACGAGCTGGTAGAAGCGCTGTTGTGCCGCGATATGGGCGTGAGCCAAGAAGCCGTGGACAAGTTTGACACCGCCTATAAAGGCGACGGCGAGCCTGGCGATGACCCGCAAGCTCCTTATCGGGATGAACACTGTATAGCTACGGCTGTCGAGCGTATGCTGATAGCGACGTTCGGCATCAGCTGGGCTGACTACGACGCAAAGGTGAACGCCCTATGACTTTCGAAAAAGACCAACCCGTCATCGTCCACCACATGGACGGCCGCGGTCAGCCGTTGCGGCTCGAAGGCAAGATTTGGAAGCAGGCGGACAACGCTCAATACTGGGTCAATGTCGGTCCCGTAGCGATCCTAGTTGACGAGAAGATCATTGAGGAGAAAGGCAATGCCAAGCAAGTCAATGAAGCAGAAAAAGTTCATGGCAGCGGCGGCGCGTAACCCGAAGTTCGCCAAGAAGGCCGGCATACCGACATCGGTGGCCAAGGAATTTCACAATGCCGACCGTGGCAAGTACGGTCACAAGGGCAAGAAAGCCCGTGCAAAACGACTGGAAGGAAAAGCGCTATGAACGAACCGACCCAAGCTCCCTTTGCTTTCATGCCGGCGCAGCCGAAGCGTACCGACGACTTGCCGACTCCCGAAACAGGACAAGCTGCGCCAGCGCCCAAGCGCACCCGCCGCACCAAGGCCGAGCTCGCCGCGGCGCAGGGCGAGAAACAGATCGACCCGTTCGATGCGTTCGACAAGGTCTACGCGACGCTCGACGCGCTACCCAAGCCCGTGCGCGATCGAATCATGGGGACGTTGAATAGGATATACGGTTAACTGGGGATCAACGGTGAACAATTTCACAAACTTTGTCGCATTCGGGCCTCCGGTGTCGATCGTCCCGATTCCAGACTTCTCCAAGATGGCCCATGAACCGACGCATTGGATGCCGTTAAGGCCGGTTGCAAAACGGCATCCACACTAACAGGGAGAATTAGGCCCCGGCCTCTGCCAACTCTAGGTACGCCAGCGCGTGAATTAACACGGTCGCCGCCAGCCTCCTAGGAGGGTGAAACGGTGGGGTCATCTACTAACAAGGACATAAACATTTGAAATTCCCAGTTTTATCGTACACGCTTCTGAACACTTGGGACATCTGCCCGCACCAGGCGGCGCGGCGTTACATCATCAAGGATCTCCCGCGCGAGCCTGAGACCAAGGAGATGCGCTGGGGCAATGCCGTGCATCGCGCCATGGAGAACCGGGTCAAGCATAAGACTGCGCTGCCCGACGAAATGCCTTACGAGGTCCACGCGGCTCCCCTCGACCAATGCACGGTCATCGGCGTCGAGGAGAAGTACGGCACGACGGCCGGCGGCCGTCCGTGCGGGTTCTTCGACAAGGACGTCTGGTTCCGCGGCAAGGTGGACTTGACCGTGCGGCTGCGCACCGACGCCGCCTGCGTGCTGGACTGGAAGACGGGTAAGGTGCGCGAACAGCCGTTCGAGCTAGAGACGTCCGCGCTGTTGCTGCAGGCGCACAAGCCCGAGATCACCTACCTCGTCGGCTATTACGTCTGGCTCAAAGAAGGCAAGCGCGGCGAGCAGCATCTGCTCAGCAACACCGCGCAGACGTGGCAAAAGGTGCAGCGGATGGCGCAGGAGATTCAGTTCTCGATCGACAAGCAGCACTTCATGAAGACGCCGGGGCCGCTCTGCGGATGGTGCCCCGTAAAGGATTGCCAGCACAATGCAAACCCCAGAGGCTAAGGTCAAAGCTAAAGTAAAAAAGCTTCTTACTGAGGCGCGCTGGTATCAATTTTGGCCTGTGCAAACCGGCTATGGTGAAACAACGGTAGATTGTCTTGCGTGTTCAAACAGTGATGGCGGGCAATTTGTGGCTATCGAATGCAAGCGTGAGGGCATCCGCACGCCGACGCCGCGACAGGCCGCGGTCATGGCGCGCATCCGCGCGGCCGGCGGGGTGACGTACCTGGTGACGATGAAAAACGGCGAGCTTGAGTGGATCGAGATCAAATGACGCTCGAAATAAGCCAGTTGGACATTTGTCCCTGTTGCAAACGGCCGCTTATCAAGCCGTCTATTTTTCCTAGCGTAACCGGGCGTACGCGACGCAGGCTCGTGCATTTGATCGCAGCTAACCCTGGTATGAAGGGTCCGCAGCTGATGCAATTGCTTTACGCCGATAATCCGGAAGGGGGCGCACTGTGTCGAAAGATTATATCGGTGTTGGTGCATTACGCTCGTCCACAGCTGGCGAAGGACGGCTACAAAATTGACTACAGCGTAGGACGCGGCGGTGGTTATCGCCTACGGAGGATCAAATGATCTGGTTCGCTATCATCGTCTTCACCGTCTGGCTCGCGTTCGTGAGCGTGCTGGTCTGGGGCCTCTATCTCAAGTGCATAGGCGCGCTGTGAACCTCTACCACGACCGTGCCAGAAATCTGCTCGTTTATCCGGCCAACCCTCGGATCGAGCAGTACGTGCCCGAGGCGAAGCGGGTCAACGGCGCCTACCTGGCGGTGCCCAATACGCTACGCAACGTGCAGCTCCTGCGCATCCTCGACATGCCCGTGCCTGGTATCATGGAGGCGTCGGGTTACGACTGGCCGATCGAGAAAGGCCGCAAGCCGCTGGCGCATCAGAAGCTGATGGCCGAGTTCATGGTCAGCCACCCGCGGTGCTTCAACCTATCCGATATGGGGACCATGAAGACGTTGTCCACGCTCTGGGCGGCCGACTTCATCATGCAGAAGGAGAACTGCCGTGCTCTTATCGTCGCGCCGCTGTCAATACTCCAGAGAGTATGGGGCGATGCCCTCTTTGCAAACTTCCTTTCGCGAAGAACTTACAGCATTGTTCATGGAAGCAGAGAAGACCGCCGCAGACAACTCGCTATACCCGCTGATTGCTACATTATTAATTTCGACGGACTTGGTGTTGGAGCCACTACCCGGAAGCGATTCGAATTATCCGGCTTTGCGAAGGATTTATTCGAGCGCACTGACATTAAGCTGGCCATTGTCGACGAAGCGAGCGCGTACCGCGATGCTCGCACAAAGCGCCATCGTCTCGCTCGCCTTCTCATTGGACGACGTGACTACCTATGGCAGCTTACCGGAACACCAACTTCAAATGGACCTACAGATGCGTACGGACTCGCCAAGCTAGCTAACAATGCAAAAGGAGAAAGTTTCACCAGTTTCCACAACCGGACAATGATGAAAGTCTCCACCTTCAAGTGGATCCCGCGGGCCGGCGCTTACGAGGAGGCACGCAAACTGCTCACGCCCGCCATCCGGTTCGACATCCGCGACGTCTGGGACGGCCCGCCAATGACCACGCAGCAGCGGGAGGTAGCACTGACCGACGAACAGAAGCGGCTGATGGGGGCGCTCAAGAGAGATTTGCAGATCGTCATGAAGTCGGGTCAGCCGATCACGGCGATGAACGAAGGGGCGGCACGGCAGAAGTTCATCCAGATCAGCCTGGGGGCTGTGTACGACCAGAATCATAAGGCGCATGCACTGGATGCGGGTCCGCGGATCAACGAGCTCAAGACCGTCATCGATAACGCGCCCGGTAAGGTTTTGTGCTTTGTGCCCTTGACGAGTGTCGTCAACCTGTTATATAAGGAGCTAAAGGACAAAGTTTCATGCGAGGTCGTCAATGGCGACGTGAGCTCAACCGAGAGAAGCCGGATATTTTCGGATTTCCAGCAGCGAGAAGACCCTCGGCTGCTTATTGCTGATCCCGGGACGATGGCGCACGGAATTGACCTTTATGCAGCTTCGACAGTGGTATGGTTCGGACCCACAGACAAGACTGAGCTATATCTGCAAGCCAACAAAAGAGCGCATCGGCCTGGACAGCTGCATCCGGTCACCGTCGTCCAGATCGTGAGCAACAAGCTGGAGCGGGAGATATATCGCAGGCTGGAGAGTAATGAGAGCTTGCAAGGTGTGTTGCTGCAGGCAGTCAGGGAGGGAGCGATATGAAAAAGCGCAAGCATCGGCTTTACATCGACGTCACTTACAGCCGCCCCGTAGGGATGCGCGAAGCCGCAAAGGGGCTCGATCTCGTATTGCGCGAACGCCTAGACTTACAGAAAGCACCAGTGTGGGATTACGACAATGCGCCGTACATCGACAAGCTTGTTGTCACCGAGAAGGCACTCCGATGATAACCGACGCCCAACTGGTCGAGAAATATCTCGCACTCAAGGCCAAGGTCGCCTCTATGACCGAAGCCTTCGACGCGCATGTCAAGCCGTACAAGGACGGCATGGCGACCATTGAGAACGCGCTGCTGGCTCTGCTCAACGAGCGCGGGGCGGACAACACCAAGACCGAGAACGGCACGGCGTACAAGTCGACGCTGCTCAACGTCAAGGTCGTCGATCAGCTTGCGTTCCTCAAGTTCTGCACCGAGCAGGGCGGGTCGATGGAGATGCTCAACATCGGCGCGCTCAAGGAGCCGGTCAAGGAGTGGATCGAGGAGACGGGCAACCCGCCGCCGGGCGTCGAGACTTCGCAATTCACACGAGTCAACATCAGGAGAAGTTAAGTGAACCTTCCAGCACATATCGCCAACCGCCAAGGACGCAAGTCCATCGTCGCCGCCGTGTCCGCCGGGCTCGGCTCGGCCTCCCCGCCTTACGTCTCGATCAAGGGCGGCTCGTTCACCCTTGTCGACGCCAATGGCGAGCAAGAGCCGATCGACTCTAAGTATCTCGATTGCGTCATCTTCGACGTTAACGAGACGGTCGCTATCCAGCGGGTGTTCTGGGGGAAGGACAAGCCGTTCGATCCCAACTCCGACAGCTACCAGGCGCCGGTCTGCTTCTCTGACAACGGCGTAGGCGCCTCAGTCAACGCGCAACAACCGCAATCGACTAACTGCCAGACCTGTCCGCAGAACGTCTGGGGCTCGGCGATCTCCAAGGTCACCGGCAAGTCGACCAAGGCATGCGGCGCCATCAAGAAGGTCGTCGTGCTGGTGCCTGGCTACGACATGCCGTTCCTGCTGCGCGTGCCGGTCATGAGCCACGACAACCTGCGGGCCTACTCCTCTAAATTCCAAGGCCAGCAGTTCGACGTGTCCGACATCTACACCCGGATCTCGTTCGTCCATGGCCAGGTCGGGCAGCTCGATTTCAATCCGATCCCGAGCAATGCGCCGTGGATCAGTGAGGCCGACGCCAAGAAGATCGAGGACATGCTGGCCAAGCACGTCACTGACAGCCTGGTCGGCCGTGGCGACACGCCGGTTCAGGGACAGTTGGCGGCGCCCGTTCAGGCACAAGCGTTGCCGAGCACTGTTGCGGCTGTACCTGAGCCCCTGCAACGGATGGCCAACCAGGCAACGGAAGCTACGCCCTTCCAGCAGCCTGCCAAGCCTAAGCGCACGCGCCAACCGAAGGCCGAGCCTGCCGCGGTACCCGCGGGTGACGAGAGCATCCCACCGTTCCTGCGGCGTGAGGCGCAGCCCGCGCAAGCGCCGACCCAGAAGAACACCGGCATCGTCACCGATGCACCGGCTCCCAGTGCCGAGCTCGATGCGGCGCTTGCCAATGTGTTTGGGTTGCCGACATGAACAGACGCCCAGGGAGAGCGGACGTAGAGTGGGAAACTCCCCAGACCCCTTTTAACTGGGAGCACGTCGCTGTTGAGGTCTTGATGGATATTCGCTCTGAGTTGCGAAAGATACGGAGGCTTGCGGAATGTAGCCGCATCCCGCGCGGTCTCGACGCAGCGGTTCGAATCGACCGTCGCCTCGCGAAGCGGATCAAGTTGCCATGACCCTGTCGTTCAACGAGCGTCTCGCACGAGCAAAGAAGGATGGTAGGCTCTCCACGTCGGACTTGTCAATTTGGTTTGGCCGGTCTTACCATACGATCCGAGGGTGGCTTGTGCCTCGTGCCGATCGTGACCGCAAGCAGGGTTACGAGCCGTGGGGGCCGCAAGCCGACGCCGCGTACAAGTCTCTTGAATTGCTTGAGCAGTCCATTCGCCGAAAGCGCGGGTTTCCCGTGCCGTTAGAGTTGTCGCCGATCGAGCGTCAGAACCACGTCAAGCGAGTGCGTCATGGCCTCAACGGCAGACTTTCTAAAACACGTTCTGCCTGAGAGTGGCCGCTATGGAATCTTTGTCCTCGATTATAAAAGACACCGATGGTTTGCTTCAATCGACGAAGCAGCTGACTATTGTCTTGCTGAAGACGATGCCGGACGTACAGTATTTTTTGCCTGTGCAACATTTGATGAAAGCGGCTCTCGAACTCAAAGGAGCGCTACAGGTGCTCGAAGCTTTTGGCTCGACATCGACGCAGGACCCGAAGCAGTAAAGAAAAACCCAAAGGCGTACACCGATGCCGTTCAAGCTTACCACGCGACCGAAGCCTTCGTGCGAGCTGCCGACTTACCTGCCCCATGTTACGTGGGGTCAGGTACGGGCCTTCATGTCTATTGGCCCCTGGTGGATACTCTGGATCCGGCAACCTGGCGTCGCTACGCAGAGGGCCTTAAGCGCTGCTGCGTACAACGCGGCCTTGCGGCGGGTCCGGAACGCACCGCTGACATCGCCTCTATCCTACGCCCACCGGGCACCCATCACCGAAAAGGAGTGGCGCGACTCGTTGAGTGCGGCGAGCTCACGGGCCCCTACCCCATCGAGCGGTTTGAAGGATTCCTGAAATATGCCGGACATGATCGAAGCGAAGGAACTGTACGAGCATCTGTTTCACGACTTGCAGCAGCGCTTGGCGATGTCTACGAGGACGAACCACGTTTTGGTGAGCCTATTGCAGACGCATGCGCTCAACTTGGAGCATTGCGAAGCAGCCGTGGAAACCTTGCTGAGCCCCTGTGGTACGCCTGTCTCGGCGTCCTCTCTTTCTGCGACGACGGAGAGCGACTGGCGCACGCCTGGTCCGCAGGATACCCCGGATACACTTACGAGGAAACTCAATCACGCGTTGACCGAGCTTCGAATTTGTCGGGAGCAACTCTCTGCGAACGGTTCGCAGGACTCAATCCCGAGCCTTGCCGAAGCTGTCCGCAGCGTGGACGAATCAAGTCGCCGATCTCCTTGGGTAAAAAGCAAGCAGATCGAGAAGATGCTAGACAAACGAATATCTTCGGTGAACCTCAGGCCAAAGCGTCGCAAGAGAAAGACCTAGACCTTCCCGACCTGCCTCATGACTTTTTCTGGAGGAACGACGGTGCGCTCATTACCAAGACTGGGACCAAAGGCGGTGATGCTGACATCGTTGTCTCTCGTTACCCTATTTTCCTCTCCAGTGTCCAAACAGGAGAGGTCCGTGGAGAGTTTAATCTTATTTTCAAGCAACGTCTGCCTGAACGTGGGTGGATGGAAATTAACCTTGCAGCAAAGTCGGTGTTCGGATCGGGATCGAGTGCTGAGCTGGCAGATCGCGGAGCCAATATCCACGAGCATTCCCACTTTCTGCGTTATACGCGAGGGGCTATCGACCTGTTCTATGGGGCGAACAAATTGACCACGCGCTTCGACCAGTTCGGTTGGAAGGATGACGACCATGCCTTCCTCTACGGCCTCAACCTTTACAACGGGGTCGGGATGCGGCGCGTCATGGGTAATGACGAGATCCAGATCAGATGCAAGGAGGACTGGGTCGGTCCTTGCAAGGGAGGCGACATTGAAGGGTGGAAACAAAGCATTAACGCGCTCTTTGCTCAAGGATGTGAACCACAATCTGTCGCGCTGCTCGCATCTTTCGCAGCGCCTCTCATGCGCTTTCAAGAACGGGATGAAGGCGGGGCAATTATCCACCTTGTCACGCGCGAATCGGGAACTGGCAAGAGCACGGCGCTCATTGGGGCAGCTTCTGTATGGGGACGCAGAGAGGGGCTGGGCCTCACCAACGAAGACACCAAAGTTAGCAAGGCGCTCACCCTTGGAGCGCTCGGCAACCTTCCCGTCATCTACGACGAAATCTCGATCCGTGACCCGGAGGCGATCCGCGCGTTCGTCCTGAACTTCACCAACGGGCGCGACAAGATGCGTGCGACTCGCGGCGGCGAGATCAAGCACACGGCATCGACCTGGCAGACCATCCTGATCTCGGCGGCCAACACGTCCCTGGTCGACGTGCTTTCTGCGCAAGGCACGCCCGAGGCGCCGGCCATGCGCGTCCTTGAGTTCGGCCTCAACCTCCCTGACGCGCTCAAGCATGTGCAAGGCGACAAGCTGCGCAAGGCATTGCGCAACAACTCGGGCTACGCCGGGCAGATATTCCTTACTTGGCTGACGCAGCCGGGCAACTTGGCGTGGACCAAAGCGACGCTTGAGACGGTGACAGCGCAGACCTGGACCAAGACCGGCTTCCGCTCCGAGCATCGGTTCTGGGTACGGACGATCGCCGCGATCGCCGTTGCCGGCGTTATCGTCAAGAAGCTCGGCCTAGTCGAGTTCTCGGTTGAGCGCATCATGAACTGGTTGTTCGAGCAACCCCAGTTCGCTGTCAGCGCCGCGGTCGCACAGGCCGACTGGGCGCTGCCGGCACTGGCCGAGTTCCTCAATGAGTCGATCGGCAACGCACTGGTGGTGCCCGACGCCTGGATCCCGAGCCAGACCATGCGGCCAATACAGGAGCCACGCAACAAGCTGACGGTACGGTACGAGCTCAAGACCCGTCGCATGCTCATTGCTGCCTCGGCACTGCGCGAGTATCTCATTAAGCGAGAATTGAGCTATCGCGAGTTCATCAACGTATTGGAGCAAGCCAAGGTCATCACCAGGAAGAAGTTGCAGGCGACACTTGGCGCCGGCACAGGGATACCTGGCGGACAAGTGTGGTGCGTCGAGATCAATGCTGCACACGAGGCTGTTGCGGGTGTGACACCGCTGGTGAAGGATAACGTGGTGACCATGCGATGAAAAATTTTACGCCTGAGCAACTGCGGGAGTTTGCGCTGTTGTATATAGCCAACGCCAAAGATAGCCAAGGTGTCTTGCATGCACCGATGCGGAAGCTCGGATTGGAATTAACCGCGCTTTTGCGCCGTTAATAGATGGGAGGACGAAATGGGAGTGATTGATGAGATCGCCGCCGAACGATACCGGCAGCTAACCGACGAAGGATGGGACGCGGCGCACGACGACGGTCACGGTACGGGCGAGATCGCGCTTGCGGCAGCCACCTATGCCTATGCGGCGACAATCGCCGACGAGGAAGTGAAGTTTCACCACAACGCGATGTACGGCCGCGCCAAGGGCTGCTTTAGCGTTATCTGCCACATGTGGCCTTGGGAAAACCATTGGTTCAAGCCGCAGGGCAAGCGCCGAAACCTTATCAAGGCGGCGGCTTTGATCGTGGCTGAGATCGAGCGCCTAGATCGTAAAGAGCAAAAGCGGGCCGCGTGACCCGTTAACGCGGCGATAGGCAGAGAACGTGGACCGACAATTCCCAATCATGCCGCCGGACAAGCACAACGAGCGCCAATATATAAAGGCCCGCGGCATCCGCATTATCGACGGCGTGCCGTGGGCTATGATGGAAGAACACGAAGCGCAAGCCGAAAAGAGCCACGATCAATCACTTCGCGTTCTTGCTGGTCGCCGTGGCTTATCAGCGTGTGAGGCCGTGGCGGAGATTTCTGATGGCAAAGGTCTGTTTCACCAATGCCTACGGCGCCGCGGCCATGGTCCTGGTAATCGATTTTGCAAGCAACACGCCAAGATCGCGGTGCAGCACGCGGAAGTTCTTGGTCTTGAGCGTTAAGCGTCAGTTAAGCGCTTGCTCAATCAACTTCGCCGGCAATCGTTTCTCTTCCGCGGCAATCAGCGCCAAGAGTTCGGGCAGCTTGTCGAATCGCTTCTGTCGGAACTTCTCCTCGCTGACGCGCAAACTGGCATTGACGCACGCCGCGATTACCGAGCATTTGGCTCGCACGATGACACCGAAGGTTTTGTCTTCATCAGGATCTTCACGCATCTCAAGGATGCGCTTGGCCTCGTCGAGCGAGAGGTTGGTGACATCGTCGAGCGCTATTGCGAGTAAAGAAGGTTCGTCGCGTAGCCCTGCTTCTGAATCTGCGGTAGTTGCTTGGCCAGCTTCTTGCCGATGTCCGTCCGGTACATCGGGGAGTTCGGCAGCGTCAAGCGATCCAAGCGACGGTAGCACATAAGCGCTGCGTCCTTCACCGTGTCCGCCACTGCCGTCATCACCATTACGTAGTCCCCCGCCGTTACCGGTTGCAGCGTGTTGATGACCTTGCCGTCGATCGCTAGCGGCGCCATCTGCATCGCCATCTCGCACGGGTGAACGTGCTTCCACAAAGAGTCCTTGAGCCCATAGATCGGTATCCCGCTCGTCTCCTTCCCCGTCGCTTTCGAATAGGGATAATCCGGTATGGACATGACGACGCCGCAGGCGACCTTGTCCATGAGGAGACTTCGCGAGTCCCTCCCAGAAGCCAGATCCATCAGCCATTGCGCAACGTCTCCTTGACATAGTGCGACCTGCAGGTTGAACGCCGGCCAGCCGAGACGGGTGGTGAATTCGAGCGGCCAGGGGTGCCCCTGCTCGTCAATGATACAATTGACATCTATGTCGCCGCAATAGTTGGCTTTTTCGAGTTGCGCGGTGAGCGGGAGCAGAACTTTCCTTGCGAGCTTCGATTGCTTGACGTAGCGCAGGATGGTGCCCTGTTCGCCGGTTGCCGGGCCCATGTCGCCGTTCATCAGCTTCTTGAACTCGAAATTCTCCTCGAACCCTTCGTTCCAGCCGCCGGGGCCGAACCACCCGGCGACGCCCATCTCTACGCCTTTTACGAATTTTTGGAGGATGAAGGGGGTCTTGAGCTTGCCGAGCTTTTTCCAGCGCTCGAGCATGAAGACCATGTCGTCGGGACTTGAGGACACGTAAGAGAGAGACTTGTCAGCTTCGAATCCTCCTGTTGGCTTAGAAACGTACCGGCCCATTGTTCGTTTAACGTAGGAAATGGCAGCGTCATAGTCGTGAAACTCCGTCACCTGCAGGACCGGGATGCCTGCCTTCTTGAAGACTGCCTGACCGACCTGCCGATCAATCTCCCACGCTGCCGTTTCCTTGGTCGAACCGATGACTAGACCACCCGCGGCGCGGTGGCGCTCGAGGTCCTGCAGGTACATGGCGTTGTCGCAGCACACCACAAGGTTCGACCAGCGCAGCCACTCGCGCGGGTCGGGGACGACAGTGACGAAGCCCTTGCCGCGGAGCGCGTTCTTCTCGGTCGGCTTGATGGCGAGCTTGACCTCGTGTCCGGCCTGCTGGGCGCGGAGCGCGAGGTCTAAACCAACAGACCCTTCCGGGTCGATAACTAAAAGTCTCACACGCTCGCCTTGCTCAGTCGCTTCTCCCGCGCCTTCGACGCCCGCGGGTTGCCCATGGTCTTGCCTTCCGCCATGGTGTCGGGCTGCTTGAACGGGCCGGTCAAGGACTTCGGCATCGACTTCTTGCCCTTTTTCATCATCTTACCCTTAGCCATTGCGCACTCCTTGGTTGGGATGGTTTTCCTGCTCTCTGAGCAGAACGCGTTTTGCTTCTTCGGTAAAGTGAAAAGCGACGGTGGTGAGCCCGTCCTCGTCGGCAACGATCTTGCCGGGGAGCCAGCCGTGCGCCGTCTCAAGCCAGACCGACCTACTCATTGGCGCCGCCGTACTGCCGTTGTTGCTTTTTGTCATACGTCTCTTTCGCCTTCCACTTCCGTTCGGTGATTGCCTTCATGCCCTTGGCGTACCCCTCCGGGTCCTGCAGATAGGCCGGCGCCGGCCGCACGCCACTCAACTGCTCAGGCAGCGTGATCTTGGACCCGGTCTTCTCGCCCTGGATCGTCTGGCGGATCGAGATCGGCCCCAGGCTTTGCGTGACCCAGTTAAAATATTCTCCGAGCTGCTGCAGGAACGGATCGTTGGGGTTGGCGATCGGCTGGCCCTTCCAGTCCTGGTTCATCGCGCCTTCGTAGACCATGCGTGGACCGGTCGCGATCTTGTTGGTCGCCTCCTGTCGCCAGTCGTGATACCAGCCGAGCACGTCCTTCTGGTAGCCCGGCATCATGGCGCGTTCGGGCACCGTGCCCCGCCCGCCGAAGCCTGGCGCCGTACCGCCTGTGCGCCCGACGACTAGGTCATCGACGCTTTCGGGGTCCTTGCCGGTCTTGAGCTTCTGATAGACCGCGTTAGCAGTCGCGACGACGATCGGGAGCGCGATGACGTAAGATGCCTTGGGCGTCCACTGCCCCTTGGCGATGTCCCGCATGCCGCCGCCGATCTCGCGCACGGTGCCCAGGTTCCATGAGTACGAGCGCATTGCCAGCTGGGCGGACTGCTTGAGCGTCTTATTCCAGAAAATATTATCCTGTACCATTTCGCCGAAGCGGTTGTCGATCGAGTCCCATATCTGCCGCGCCGCGGCGACCTGCTGGTCCGACGTCGCGTTAGGGTGCATCTGCAGCCAGTCGTGCAGGGTGTCGTAGAACGCGCCGTTCTTGAGCCGCGGGATATACTTCTCGAAGATCGGCGCCGCGATAGTATCCATGATGCGGCCGATCTGCTTGCCGGCCTCGCGCACGCTGCCGATAACAGGGGAGGCTTTGACGTTGGCGAGCGACTCGCGCATCTCCTGCTTGAGTGCGCCCCGCTTGAACGACGTCCAGTAATTGCCCATGGCCGAGAAACGGTAGTCCGGCGCGTGCCCCTTGCCGACCGCGCGCCCGCCGGCCTCGGTCAGGAGGTCCATGATCTTGCGCATATCGGGCGTGCCGGGCGTGCGGCCAAGGTAAACCTGCTCGGCCTTCTTGCCGACCATAGCGCTGCGCACGGGCGCCAGCGGGGCCTTGGCGACGGTCCCGATGCCCGTGATCGGCTTGCCGCCGACGATCTGACTGATGCCACGGGCGACGTCCGAGATGATCGCCTCGTTGGCCATGGTGAAAG
>Ga0335069_10008518_pt1 | contig 14676 bp, 8 predicted proteins | sample Lox_Sample_11_FD_206714 | JGI IMG/M metagenome (GOLD analysis project Ga0335069, IMG submission 206714) | Soil microbial communities from Loxahatchee National Wildlife Refuge, Florida, United States - Lox_Sample_1.1 | ecosystem: Environmental > Terrestrial > Soil > Wetlands | place: USA: Florida... | reverse complement strand
GTCGCCATCGGACGCTTGCGCGACGTAGACGTTCCAGTCGCCGTAACGATCCTCGCGCACGCTGTCGGCGAGCTCCAACGCCGAGCACACCACCGTGCCGCCGTTGAGCCTCTCATGGAAGAAACGATCCTCGTCGACCTCCTCGGCCGTGTCGGTGTGGCGGATGAACACGAGGCCGACTTCGCTGTACCTGCGGGTGAGGAACAGATACAGGAGCGTGAAGAAACGCTTGGCAAGATCCTTCTTGTCCTCGTCCATCGACGCGGAAACGTCCATCAGGCAAAACATGACGGCCCGCGCGACCGGCTCCGGGCGCTGGACGCGGTTGCGATAGCGCAGATCCGGTTCATCGATGAACGGCAGTGCCGCGCGACGCTGCAGCACGCGCTCGATCTCGGCGTGTGCCCGCGCTGCGGCTTCCGACTGTCCGGCCGCGACCGCGACGGCGAACTCCGCTTCGAGCGCCTTGGCATCGCGCGCGAGACTGCCGCCGAGCGCGATTCGCCGAGCCAGCGCCTGTTTCATCGTGCGACCGATCGCCAGGTTCGCGGGTACGCCCGTCGTGGCAAACCCCGCGCGCTTGCTCTTGGGGCGCTCGACCCGGCCGAGATGGGTGAGCGCGAGACGGGGCAGCTCGAGGTCGTCGAAGAAGAGCTGCATGAACTCCTCGCGCGACAGCGAGAACACGAAGGCGTCTTCCCCTTCGCCCTCGCCGGCGTGCGCGCTCCCGCTGCGGCTCCCGGATCCGACAGGACGATCGATCGTGTCCCCCGCCACGTATTCGCGGTTGCCCGGGAGCACGAACTCACGATTACCGCCGCGGCCGAAACCAAACGACGGCTCGGAGACGTCCTTGGGGGGGACTCGCACTTCCCCGCCGCGCTCCATGTCGGCGAGGCTTCGCTCGCCGATTATGCCTCTCACCGTCTGTTGGATCTGGGCTTTGTAACGGCGCAGGAAGCGCTCTCGGTTCACCGCGCTTTTGCCCCGTGCATTCCCGCGCCGATCGATCAGGTTCAGCATCGTAGCCTCCGATCTGGACTCCGGCTCACGATGACTTGTGCACGCGCAGGTACCACTCGGCGAGGAGCCGCACCTGCTTCTCCGTGTAGCCCTTGGCGACCATGCGCGCGACAAAGCTCTGGTGTTTCTCGGTCTCCTCCGCCGACGCCTTCGCATTGAAGGAGATCACCGGGAGCAGCGCCTCGGTGTTCGAGAACATCTTCTTCTCGATCACCTCGCGCAGCTTCTCGTAGCTACTCCACGCCGGGTTACGCCCCTTGTTGTTGGCGCGCGCCCGCAGCACGAAGTTGACGATCTCGTTGCGAAAGTCCTTCGGATTCGCGATGCCCGCGGGCTTCTCGATCTTCTCGAGTTCCGCGTTGAGCGCACTGCGATCGAAGCTCTCACCGGTTTCCGGATCGCGGAAATCCTCTTCCTGGATCCAGCAGTCGGCGAATGTCACATAACGGTCGAAGATATTCTGGCCGTATTCCGCATAGGACTCGAGATAGGCGGTCTGGATCTCCTTGCCGATGAACTCGGCGTAGCGCGGCGCTAGGTAGCCCTTCACGTGCTCGACGTAGCGGCGGCGCACCTCGTCCGGCAAGTCTTCGCGCGCAAGCCGCTGCTCCAGCACGTGCATGAGGTGCACGGGATTGGCGGCGATCTCGGTGTGGTCGTAGTTGAAGACGGCTGAAAGGATCTTGTAGGCGAAGCGGGTGGAGACTCCCGTCATTCCTTCGTCCAATCCGGCGTAGTCGCGATATTCCTGCAGGCTCTTGGCTTTGGGATCTACGTCTTTCAGCGTCTCGCCATCGTAGACGCGCATCTTCGAATAGATGCTCGAGTTCTCGGGCTCGCCGATGCGCGTGAGTACCGAGAAGCGCGCCATCATCTCGAGCGTCCCCGGCGCGCACGGCGTGCTCGACAGCGACGAGTTGGCGAGGAGCTTCTCATAGATCTTCACCTCGTCGGAAACACGAACGCAGTAAGGCACCTTGACGATGTAGATGCGGTCGAGGAAAGCTTCGTTGTTCTTGTTGTTGCGGAAGCTGTGCCATTCCGACTCGTTCGAGTGCGCGACGATGACGCCGTTGAACGGAATCGCGGCGAACCCCTCGGTGCCCTTGAAGTTGCCTTCCTGGGTGGCCGTAAGCAACGGATGCAGCATCTTGATCGGCGCCTTGAACATCTCGACGAACTCGAGAAGGCCCTGGTTGGCAAGGCACAAGCCGCCGGAATAGCTGTAAGCGTCCGGATCGCTTTGCGAGAAGTGCTCGAGCTTGCGGATATCGATCTTGCCAACCAGCGAGCTTATGTCCTGGTTGTTCTCGTCGCCGGGCTCGGTCTTGCTGATGGCGACCTGACGCAGCACCGACGGGTTGACGCGCGCAACCTTGAAGCGCGACAGGTCGCCGCCGAATTCCGCGAGGCGCTTGATCGCCCACGGTGACATGATGCCGGTGAGATATCGGCGCGGGATGCCGTAGTCCGACTCGAGAACCGCGCCGAAGCGTTCCGGAGCGAACAAGCCCAGCGGTGATTCATTGACGGGCGATCCCTTGATGACATAGATGGGCCGTGCCTCCATCACCGTCTTCAGCCGCTCGGCGATCGACGACTTGCCCCCACCCACGGGTCCGAGCAAGTAAAGGATCTGCTTCCTCTCCTCGAGCCCCTGCGCGGCGTGCTTGAAGAATGCGACGATCTGCTCGATCGCATCCTCCATGCCGTGGAATTCATTGAACGCCGGATAGCGCCGGATGACGCGATTGCCGAACAAGCGGCCGAGCCGGGGGTCGTTCCGGGTGTCGACCACCTCCGGTTCGCCGATGCCGGCCAACATTCGCTCTGCGGCAGTTGCGTACACCCCGGGCTCTCGCTTGCACAACTCGAGATACTCGTCGAGGTCGTATTCTTCTTCTTGGCTGGCCGCGTAGTTCGAGTGAAATGCTTCGAGCAGAGTGGTCATGGTCGTCTCCTCCAACAGTGAGTGACGCGGTTCCGGATGGCCAATATGGAAGGCTCCATGCTTCTCAGCTTTACCAACCCGTGTGTCGCGCTCATGTCGCACAACCGTGGGGTGCGTGGCAGATGTGACCGCCCTCCTCTCAATTGTTGTCCGGCGGCGTTGTCTTTTTCCCCCAACGCAACGCCGAAGTGCGCCAGTTGAATCGAATCGCCAGCATGCGAAAGAGAAAAGTGCCACCGATGGAAATCCATGCTGCGGTTCGCATCGGCGCTTGCCCATAGGTGAGGAGCAGCGTGAACAACAATGTGCCGGCGAGGGCGGCCAATACGTAATATTGCCCGGGCTTGAGGAAGAGCGGTTCATCGCGAACCAGGACGTCACGAATCAAACCGCCGCCCGTGGCGTTGATTACGCCGACGAATATTGCGTCCGTAACGGGCAATCCGGTGCCAAGCGCTTTTTCTGAGCCGACGACGGCGTACACGCCCAAACCAAGGGCGTCCACCAGGGCCACAAGCTGTTCGAAGCGCTGCGCGAGGGGAGAAGTCAGCGCAGCGGAAAAGGTAGCAGCCAGGACCGCCCAGATGTAGCGCGCGTCTTCCATCGCCGCCGGATGCTCGTGCTGGATGAATACGACATCGCGCAGGAGCCCGCCTCCCAGGCCGGTGGCGAGTGCGAGCGTGAATACGCCGACAAGATCGTAGTTGCGCCGGATTGCGGCCCAGGCACCGGTAAGGGCGAACAGATAGACGGCCGCCAGATCGAAGGCAGGAGGCAGCTGAAATTGCCCGGTCATGGGGCCTTCTAGGTAACCAGCGCAACGATGAGTGACCCGCAGACCGTCAGCAGGATGTTAGAAACGGCGTAGGGTACGGTGTAACCCAGAACCGGAGTCCGGCTGCCGGCCTTTTCCTGAACCGCGGCAAGCGCAGCGGTGAAAGTCTGGGCCCCGGCCAGTCCGCCGAGCAGGATGAGAGGATTCATCTTCAGCACATAGCGGCCCACTCCCAACGCGACGAATTGCGGTGCGAGCGTCACTACGACGCCGGCAAGCAGCAGCGCGACGCCGATTTCCTTGACGGCGTGCACAAATTCCGGCCCCGCTTGCAGACCGGCCCCCGCCACGAACGCGGCAAGTCCGAAATCGATCATGAATTGCAACGTGGGCTGCGGAATGCTGCCGAAGGATGGTCGCACGGAGCGCACCCACCCGAACACGAGTCCCGCGACAAGCGCGCCGACGCTGACGCTGAGCGTGAGCTTGACGTTACCCACCATCACGAACGGCAGTCCGATCAACGCCCCGGCCAGAATGCCGAATCCGACGACGGAAAGCTTGGTTGCGTTGCTCGTGGGCAATGGGTAGCCAATTTCACCGGCAGTGCGCTCGACCGCGCGCTGCGGGCCGATCAGCTCCAGCACATCTCCACGGTGGAATACGGTTGCCGGGCCAAGCGGGATCTCCTGGCCGGCTCGAGTCAGCGTGCGCAACCCGATGCCGCGGAAGTCTAATTCCTGCGACACCGACAGATCGTTGACCGTAGGTCCGCACACTCTCGGGTTGGTCACGACCACACTCAGGACCTCGACCGGAAAATCCAGCAGCTCGGGATCGTGCATCTCTGTCCCGAATCGCGGTCCCACGACCAGGAGGCAATCGATCCGGCCCGATACGACGACCAGGTCGTCGCACTGCAGCACCGTCTCGGGTTGTACTTCCAGGATGCTGGTTCCGCGATGGACTCGTTCGACAAAATAGCGCAGGCCATCGCCGTTGTGCTCGATCTCTGCAACTGATTTGCCAATGAACGCGGAGTCAGTCAGGCGATAGGCACGCACGGCGTACTTGTGATAGGCCGAATATACGCCGGGGGTCTCTTTCTTGATCCCGTACTTTGCATCCAGCGCCTCCGCCTCCTTTCTCAGGTCGATTCTCAGCATCTTCGGCGCGATGCTGCTTACGAACCAGATCATGCCGAAGGCACCGAACACATAGGTGAGAGCGTCGGCGACTGCGATGTGATTCACCAGCAGCTTGCGTTGCTCCACTGGCAGCGCGAGGTTCATGATGGCGTCGGTTGCGGTGCCGATCGCGGAGGATTGCGTAAGCGAGCCACTGACCAGACCCGCAGACAGGCCGGGATCGAGCTTCAATAGCCCCGATATCGCATACGCCGTCACGAGTCCGACAACCGCTACGGTAAGCGAGAGCACCAACGGTTTGACGCCGTCCTGCCTGAGGGCACGGAAGAACTGCGGGCCGGCCGAATAGCCATTGGCAAAGAGGAAGAGATAGAACAGGCCCCAGCGCAATTCGCGGTTCATTTCGACTCCGACCTGGCCGATGACGAGGCCCGCCATCAATGCCGCCGTCACCGTTCCGAGCGCGAATTTCCCGAACTTGATGTTGCCTATCCAGTAGCCGATGGCCACCGCGAGGAACATCGAGAGCTCCGGGTAGCTGTGCAGCGTCTTTGCGATCCAGGCCATTGTTTCCTCTGTACGGCTCGTCGATAGAGTGCGGAATGCACCTGCCAGCGAGTGCGCAAGGAGACCCGCAGCAGAAGCCAGCTGCGGGTCTCGCGCGTGCGAACTACTTCACCATCGTATGCGCTGAATGCTCCTCAGCTGCGCCGGCCTCCGGAGCGCTTGCCGTTCTTGCCGGCGGTGGACACCGCTGCGGAGAGCCTCTTCCCTTCTTTCCAAGCAGCAACGTATTCCTCGGCCGCTTCGCGCATGAACTTGCCTATGTTCTGATATTGCTGCTCGCCTAGGTTCGCCATCGACAGGCGCACCGACCACGGCGGTCCGCCGAATCCGCCGCCGTCCAGGAGGACGACCGAGGACTTCTCGGCAAGGCGGAAGAGGAAATCAACCGGCTCGTAGTTCGAGCGCAGATGCTCGAAGAACTCGTCCCCGTATGTCTTCCGGGCCCAGAGCTCCAGGTCGAGCTCCACGTAGTACCATGCACGCTGCGGATCCTCGGGCGGAAGCGGAATGCCCAATCCCTTCCACAGGTGGTCGCGACGCTCGCGGAGGATCTGCCTGGTCAGATGCTTGTAGGCGTCGTCCTTGTCGAGCAGATGGGTGAGCGCAAAAAATGCCATCTGCACCTGCTGCGGAAGCGAGAGCCCGGCCGTGTGATTGAGCGCGACGCTGCGGCTGTCCGCAACCATGCGATCGATGAACTTGAGCTTCTCCGGTTCGAGCGTGAGCGACCCATAGCGCGCATTGAGCCGCTTCTTCCAGCCTTCCGGCAGCTTCGCGATCAACGCGTCGATGACGTTGCTCTCCTTGAGTGCGACGACTCCGAGGCGCCATCCGGTGCAGCCGAAGTTCTTGGAGAACGAGTAAACGCCGATCGTATTGTCGGGAAGCTCGGCCATCAGCGAATGGAAATGGGGAACGAAAGTGCCGTAGACATCGTCGGTCACGATGATCAGATTGGGGTTGCTGCCCTTCACGGCGGCTGCGATCGCCTTGATCTCGGCTTCCGATAGAGCGACCGACGGCGGGTTGCTCGGATTCACGCAGATCGCGAGCTTGACGCGCTTGTCGGCCAGTTTCGCAAGCTGCTGATCGCTGAAGTGCCAGCTGTGGAAGCCCTGCTCGTTGATCATGTCGGGGACCACCGACACGATGTTGAAGTGATATCGCTCGAGGCGCGGGATTTCGATGTAGGGCGTGAAGGTCGGCTCCATGATCGCGATGGTGTCACCCCGCGCGAGGAGGCCGTTCTCCATCAGCGAGTCGAAGATGTAGCACATTGCCGCGGTGCCGCCTTCGACCGCGAACAAATCGTGCTTTTCCTTCGGCGCTTTGCCGTCGAACATTTCTTTCACCAGGTAGTCCTGGACGACCTTCTCGCAGTGCACCAGCATCCGGGGAGGAACCGGATAGCTGTCGCCGAGCACGGATTCGGTGAGCTCGTGGATCCACGCATCGGCGTCGAAGCCGCGCTGCTTCCCGTACTCGTACGCCTTGCCCAGGAAGGCGGCGCCCGGCGAATCGCGCTCGGTCACGAGGAACGACTTGAAACGGTCGCCGATCCCGGGCTTGTCCGGCGTGCCGGCGAGGATGCCATCGTTGCGAATGCGCCGGCCTTCCGCGAGTGCAAACTTGCCGAGGAGAAAGAAGGCCTCGCGCGGCTCCGTGGCGATCCAGTTGGGATTGCCGCGGCCTGCGTTGAGCATCATCGCGGTGCTCTGCTGCTCGTTCGACTTCGCGAGCTTGATCAGGAAGTCCTTGAGTTCGAACGGGGAAAGCGCGGACAGCGCGTGTTCCATGGCGCGGGTTGTCTTGAGTGGTGCTGCAAGCTGAGTCATAGAGAGCCTCGATTGATAGCGTTTGTGCTTAAGAATGAATTTTCAGCGGGCTACGGAGCCTAGGTCATCAGCATGACGACAACCAGGCCCCAGATGGTAAGGAGCGTATTGCCGACCGCGTACGTAACCGTGTAACCGAGCCCGGGTATGTTGCTCTTCGCCACTTCGCAGACCATGCCGAGCGCGGCGGTCGTCGTTCTTCCGCCAGCCAGCGTGCCCAGCAAGATGGCCGGATGGAATTTGAAGACGTACTTGGCGATGTACAGGCCGAGAATCAGGGGAACGGTGGTGGCGACGACACCCCAGAGAAACAGGTTGAACCCGAGTAGCTTCAAGCCCGCCACGAAATTCGGGCCGGCCGTGATGCCCACGACCGCGATGAACACATTCAAGCCTACCGAATTCATGAACCAGACCGTGGGCTCGGGAATGCGACCGAAGGTCGGGTGAATGGCGCGCAACCAGCCGAACACGATGCCCGCGATCAGCGCGCCTCCCGCCGTAGAGAGCGTCACCGGCGCCGCGCCGATTTTGACGACGATGGCGCCGATCAGCGCACCGATGACGATGGCGAAGCCGACGAATGCCATGTCAGCGACGTTGGTCGGCCGATCGGGCACGCCGAGGAGCTTGGCGGCAGCGGTCGTGTCCTGCGTGCGGCCGACGATGGTCACCACATCGCCGCGTTGCAGCGTAGTCTTCGGCAGCACAGGAATGACGGTTTCCGTCGGACCACGTTTGATCTTCCGGATATACACTCCGCGGGCCTGTGGCAGCGTGCTGAGCTCTTGCAACGTTTTGCCGTCGACACTCTTGCTCGTGACGTATACGTCGACGCCCTCGGCGGGGACGGCCAAGAGCTGCGGGTCCTCGACTTCGGCGCCGCGCGTTCCCAAGAACGAGACCAGCGCTTCGCGGCGCCCGGCGATCGCCACCACGTCGTTGGCTTGAAGAACGGTGTCGATGGTTGCGTCCTGGATTTCGTTGTTGCGCCGGATCCGCTCGACGTAAAGACGACTGCCTTCGGGCTCGAGTGCTTCCGCCTGGGACACCGTCATGCCGACGAAGCGACTTTCCGCGGGTATGCGATAGGCTCGCAGTTCGTACTGGTGCCACGCCGATCCTGCGCCTCCCAGCTCCTTTCCGCCGCCGAGCTTCGCCTCGTACTCCTTGCACGCCGCGACAATATCGACGCCCAGCAGTTTCGGACCGAGCAGCGCGATGATGATGGCCGAGCCGATCGTACCGAAGATATAAGTGACCGCGTAGGCGGTCGGCATGAGGTCGAGCTGCGCTTTCGTCTGATCGGGAGACAGTCCGAGCCGGTTGATGGCATCGGTCGCGAGCCCCATCGATGCCGAGAGGGTCTGCGACCCCGCAAACAATCCGGCGGCCGCGCCTGGGCCGTAGCCGGCGATCTTGGCGGCGACGACCGGGGCCGCGAGGCAGAGCAAGCACAAAACGACGGCGAACAGCGCTTGGGGAATACCGTCCTTGGCTATGCCTCTTACGAACTGCGGTCCGACGCCGTAGCCGACGGCGAACAGGAACATCAGGAAGAACACTGACTTCACGTTGGGTGAAATCGTGATCCCCAGTTGCCCGATCGCGACGGCTGCCAGGAGGGTCGCAGTTACCGCGCCCAGGCTGAAGCCCTTGTAGCTCTTGCCCCCCACCCAGTAACCAATTCCAAGCGAGAGAAAGATCGCGATCTCCGGATAGTGCCGAAGTGTTTCCGTTAGCCAAGTCATGGCCGCTCCCGGTCGAGAGGTTGAGTTGACGAGATCAGCACTTTGATGGCGCGGTCGTGTGCGTATCGTGGAGCGTGGGCGCCGTGGCGCTGCCGCCGTGCTGCTCGAGCCACTTGCAGGCCTTGATGATGTCGTCGGCCAGTCCGTCAACCACCGTATGATTCAGATGGGGGCGTACCACGATGCGCAGGCTGTTGACGGTCTGTGCATCGGGCGGCATCGAATAGGCCGACAGCACCCATCCACGCTGCCGAACCCGGGCGGAGACGTCGAACTCGTTGAACTTCTTGACCGTCTTCTTGAGCGTCAACGCGACCACCGGGATGCGCTGCGTCTTGTTCATGATCTCGAAGTAGCCGCTGTCCACGAGCCGCTGGCGCAGGTACTCGGCGTTCTCCACCGTGTGCTTCATGATCTTGTGATACCCGTCGAAGCCGAGCCGCAGGAACGTGTAGTACTGATACGCGATCTGGAAAGCATTGCGGCTGAAATTCAAGGTCGCGGTCGGCATCTCGCCGCCCAGGTAGTTCACGTAGAACACCAACTTCTCGTTGAAGACCTTGCGCTCGCGGAAGACGACCCAGCCCAGCCCTGGTGGCACCAGCCCGAACTTGTGTCCCGACGCATTGATGGACATCACACGCGGGAGCCTGAAATCCCATTTGTAGTCGGGGTATAGGAATGGATTTACGAAGCCGCCCGAGGCGCCATCGATATGCATCGGGATCGAGACGCCCGTCTTCTTCTCGTAAGCGTCGAGCCAATCATGGATCTCCTGGAAGTCGTCGTCCTCCCCGGTGAACGTCTGCCCGGCGATGGCGACGACCGCGATCGTGTTCTCGTCCACGTACTTGTCGAGGTGCTCAGCGGTCAAGCGGTAGTTGCCGGGCGTCAGGGGCACGATACGGGGCTCGACGTCGAAGTAGCGCATGAACTTCTTCCATACGATCTGCACGTTGCCGCCGGTGACCAGATTGGGACGCGTTGCGTCCTTGCCAGCCTTCTCGCGCGCCTGCCGCCAGTTCCATTTGTGAGCGAGCCCCGCGAGCATGCACGCTTCGGAAGATCCAATAGTCGCCGTGCCATAGGGCTCGACGCCCTTCGGGCCGTTCCACAACTGATGCAGCCACGTGACCATCCGCCGCTCCATGGCAAAGAGCTGCGGATACATGTCGTGGTCGATATGGTTTTTCAGGAAGTGCTCATGCGCGATCTCCAACGACTCCGGTTCGGTGAACGTGGTCACGAACGAGGACAGGTTCATGACCGGGTGGGAGTCGGTCCACGCTTCCGAGTTGACGGTCGCTTTGGCGGCTCGAGCCGACATGCCATGAGGCGGAAAGTGCTCCTCCGGGATGGTGTGATTGAACTCGTCGTACGGTGTTTCGACGACATTCGCCACTTCCACGACATCCGATTCCAGAACAGCAGACATAGTTCACTCCTAACGGGTTAAGTCGAAATTCGAAACAACGCGCACTGCCTCGCTCGGGAGTCGAGACGAGTGCTGCTAGCCTCTTGCACCAACAGGCCTCTGCGCCGCGAGCGTGTTGATCGTTCCGCGCGGAGGCGTTGGAGCTATCAGGCTCCCGCTGGGTCACCACCGCGTTTCACTGCCGGCGCATCGCGTCACAACTGCATCGCGGGATGCCACACTGCCTGGAGGAGCACGGCGGTGAGCAGTCCATCGGACTGTGACGATGGATCAGGCGAACGGTCGATCGATGTTGGGTTAGGAAGACGGGAGCGCAATCGCCCCTGTCCCCGTTGGTCACAACTGCAACACAGAATCCCATGCGTGTAACAGCGCGGCCATGCGTCCTCGGTTGAATACGCTCTTATGCGGCCACGCAGCGCGAATTTGCACTGCGACGAAGCTTCCGGAGCGAGGATGCCAATGACGCGATTCGAGCTTAACGGCAAGACCGTTGCCGTGGATGCCACACCGGACACGCCGGTTCTCTGGGTGCTTCGCGATCACCTGGGCATGACCGGAACGAAATTCGGCTGCGGGAAGACGCTGTGCCGTGCGTGCACGGTGCACGTCGATGGCGTTGCCACGTTCTCGTGCCTGCTGCCCCTTTCGGCGGTGCAGGGGAAGAAGGTCACCACGATCGAGGGACTCCGCGGACGCGTAGCCGAGGCCGTGCAGAGCGCTTGGGACAAGATCCAGGTGCCCCAGTGCGGCTATTGCCAATCGGGTCAAGTGCTGGCAGCCACCGCGCTGCTCACCAGCAATCCGCGGCCGAGCGACGCGGATATCGATCAGGCGATGCAATTCAATCTGTGTCGCTGCGGGACCTATCGACGAATCCGCCATGCGATCCATGAAGCGGCAAAGGCACTGGAGGCATGATGAGCTCGCACACCAATCTTGGTAGGCGGCAATTCCTCAAGGTGTCGGTGCTGGCCGGTGGCGGGCTGATGGTGGGCATCGATTTCGGTTGGACGCGCGCGCGCGCGGCCGCGGCCGGAGCTTTCACGCCGAATGCCTGGGTCAGCGTGCATCCCGATGGCCGCGTGTCGCTCGTCTGCCCGCGTAACGAGATGGGCCAGGATGTGCACACCTCGCTCACGATGTTGCTGGCCGAGGAGCTGGCCGTGGATCCGAAGCAAGTAAACGTGGAGGAGGCGCCGCCCGATCCTGTCTACATCAACAAGTTGATGGGTTCGCAGATCACAGGTGGCAGCACGAGCATCCGCGACGCATGGGACCCGCTCCGCAAAGCCGGCGCTACGGCCCGCGCGATGCTCGTCTCGGCAGCCGCCGCACGGTGGAAGGTCCCCGCGGCTGAGTGCCACGCCGCCAGCGGGTATGTAATTCACGACAACAGGAGGCTTGCCTATGGCGCGCTCGCAACCGAAGCGGCGCGCCTACCCGTACCCGACGACGTCCCGTTGAAGTCCGCCGGCGAGTTCAGTCTCATCGGCAAGCCGCTGCCGCGCCTCGATGGATCGGACAAGGCGCGCGGCCGCACGATCTTCGGGATCGACGTCAAGCAACCGGGGATGAAATACGCGGCGCTGGCGACATGCCCCGTTCTGGGGGGGCGTGTCGCCTCGTTCGACGCAAGTAAAGCGCAGAAGCGACCCGGCGTGCGCAAGGTCGTCGATATCGGCGAGGGCGTGGCCGTGATCGCGGATCACTATTGGATCGCACGGTCCGCGCTTGCTGATGTCGCCATTCGATGGGACGAAGGCCCTGGTGCCGCGCTCGACACCGCGGCGATCTATGCGGCACTCGAGCAAGCGAAGGATCGGCCGGGCGCGGCCGTGAAGCAGGCTGGTGATGCTGCGGCGGTGCTCGCGAGGACGAAACCGATCGAGGCGCGCTATACGTCGCAGATGCTCGCCCACGTAACGCTTGAACCGCCGAACTGCCTGGCGCTCGTATCGTCCCGTGGCGTCGATGTGTGGACGAGCACACAGTTTCCGCCGAGGGCTCGAGACGTAGCCGCTCAGGTTGCTGCAGTCAGGGCGGAGCAGGTGCGGGTGCATCCGCAATTCATCGGCGGCGGGTTCGGCCGTAGGCTGGATGTGGATTTCATCGGTCAGGCCGTCGCGATCGCCAAGGCAGTGCCGGGGACGCCGGTCAAGCTCATCTGGACGCGCGAAGACGACGTCTCCCACGACTTCTACCGCCCGCCCAGTCTGCATCTGCTGAGCGCGGCGCTCGAAGGCGGCCGCATTAGCGCGTTCGCGCACAAGATGATCTCGCCGTCCATCACCAATCGCCTCTTCCCGGGAGTCGTGAATGACGGCATCGACGGCTTCATGACCGAAGGAATTGTCAACTTCACGTACGACATTCCCAACCTCGACCTGCGAACGGTCATCCAAGAGGTGGGCCTGCGCGTAGGGTACTGGCGCTCGGTCAGCAACGCGCTCAATGCGTTCGCCATCGAGAGTTTCGTCGACGAGCTCGCGCACGAGGCCGGACGGAATCCGGTGGCGTTCCGTCTGGCCTTGCTGGATGGGAAGCCGCGACAGCGTGCGGTGCTCGAGCGTGCCGCCAAGGACGCCGGGTTCGACGCGAAACCGTCGTCCGGCCGGGCTTTCGGCGTCGCGTCGATGGAGTGCTACGACAGTCATGTGGCCCTGGTCGCGGAGCTCTCTGGCACGGGAGACCACGCGAAGCTCGAGAAGCTCACTTACGCGGTCGACTGCGGGGTCGCCGTCCACCCCGACCAGGTCATTGCCCAGATCGAGGGCGGCGCGGTCACGGGCTTGATCAACACGCTGCGCAGCAAGGTCACCATCCGGAACGGACGAGTCGAGCAATCGAACTTCGACAACTTCCGCATCCCGCGGATGCCCGAAGTGCCGCCCATCGAGGTCACGCTGATTCCGAGCGACGCAAGACCGGGAGGCATAGGCGAGGCCGGCGTGCCCTTGGTCGCCCCCGCGATCGCCAACGCCTTGTTCGGTCTTACCGGCAAGCGGGTGCGTGCGCTTCCTCTCGAGGACGCCGGCGTCACTTTCGTTTGACTCGACGCGGAACGCGTGTCCGCGGTCGCCTCGAGCTCGGAGGACAAAGGCGGCACGTCGTCCGCTGTGGTGCTCTCCTTTGCCTTGGTATCGGATGACAAGCGCGCCACTGAACGTCAGTTCTCTTATGCTCGCCGTCGCGATCATGATGGTCGTTACGACCGTGGCGCTTGCCGTGGCGAAGCGGCTCAACCTCGGGTCGATCGTCGCGTTGCTGGTCGTTGGTATGGCGCTCGGTCCCCATTCGCCGATGCCGATCGTTACCGGTCACGTCGACGAACTGCAGGCGGTCGGCGAAGTCGGCGTGATGCTGCTGATGTTCGCCATGGGGCTCGAAACCTACCCGAAGAGGCTGTGGTCGATGCGCCGACTGGTATTCGGTCTGGGTTCGGCACAGTACGTGGTGACCACCGCCGCACTCCTCGCGCTGCTCGCGGCGATTGTCGGTATCGATCGGATTCATTGGCGGTCGGCAGTTGTAGCAAGTCTCGGGCTCGCGATGAGCTCGACGGCGGTCCTCCTGCCTATACTGCAGGAGCGCCGAGAAGCCGGAACCGAGCACGGCCGGGCTGCTGTGGCTATCGAGATTTTCCAAAGCCTCATGGTGGTGCCGCTTCTCGCTCTGATTCCGCTCCTCGGCGCGGGCTCGGCGCACGATCAGCGTGCGTTTCAACTGCGAACCCTGCTCTCAGTCATTGGAGCGATCGGCGGCGTCTACCTCCTTGGCCGGTATGTCTTACCGTGGGGATTGAAGCGCACGGCCCGCGATCTGGGTCCCGGCGGCTTCGCCCTGATGGCGCTTGGCGGGGTCTTCCTGGCTGGATGGTGGATGGAGACTGTGGGGCTATCCATGGCGCTGGGCGCATTCATGATCGGAATCCTGCTCTCGAACTCGTTGTACGCCGATCAAATCAAGGCGGCGGTGGCACCCACGAAGCAGTTGCTGCTCGCTCTTTTCTTCATTGCGATCGGCATGGCTCTCGACCTGGACCAGCTTGCCCAGTCGAAGAGGGAGATACTGCTTTATCTACCGGCGCTCCTGCTGGTCAAGCTGCTGGTGCTATTCACGCTCGCACGCGCCTTTCGCCTCGCATTGCGCTCCGCGGTGCTCACGGCATTCTTGATGATGCCCTGCGAC
>Ga0335069_10008517_pt1 | contig 14676 bp, 9 predicted proteins | sample Lox_Sample_11_FD_206714 | JGI IMG/M metagenome (GOLD analysis project Ga0335069, IMG submission 206714) | Soil microbial communities from Loxahatchee National Wildlife Refuge, Florida, United States - Lox_Sample_1.1 | ecosystem: Environmental > Terrestrial > Soil > Wetlands | place: USA: Florida... | reverse complement strand
AATCAGGGATCGAATTCAGAGTCTGGGCTACCGAGCGGATGAGTTCCAGCCTGAGGACGATTCCCGCGACGCCGAGAGACGAGACCTGCTGCTTCGCGTCGGTGTGGCCGCTTTCCTTTGGATGAACGTCATGTACCTGAGCATGACGTTCTATGTGAGCTTCTTCGAACACATTTCCGACAGTATTCGCCGTTACGTGCCGTTTTTCGTGTGGGCGCTGGCGACTCCGGTCATTTTTTATAGCGGCTATCCGATTCTGAATCTGGCTTGGCGGGGAGTGCGAAATCGAACGCTCCGTTCGGAAGCTCTGCTCAGCCTTGGCATTCTCGCCGCGTATTTCTACAGCATTGTGCAGGCGTTTCGCGGCGATCCGCATATATACTTCGACACGGCTTGCGTGATCGTCACGCTTGTTCTGACAGGGAAGATGATCGAGCGTAACGCGAAGGAGCGCGCTTCGCGCTGGATCACGCTGCTGCACCGCTGGATGCCGAACAAGGTCCGGCTGCTCACGGGCGGGCAGGAGCGGTTCGCTTCGGTTGAGGCCCTGGAGTCCGGGCAAGTTTTTGTGGCAAAGGCGGGCGAGCACATCGCCGCGGATGGCGTGGTCGTCACGGGGGAATCCCATGCCGACGAATCCTTGCTGACCGGCGAGTCGAACCCGGTAGGCAAGCGAGCGGGCGATGCCGTGATTGCCGGCAGCGTGAATCTCGACGGAGTTCTCGAGATTCGAGCGGTTCGCACGGCGGGTGAATCCACTCTTGCGCGGGTGGTCGCACTCGTGGAAAAGGCCCTTAGCAGCCGTTCTCCGCTGGAACGAACTGTCGACCGCATCTCGCGGATCTTTGTGCCCTCGGTCGTAGCCGTGGCCGCTCTGAGTTTTGTAGCGTTGTGGATCTCCGGCGCGACGAGCATGGGAACGGCACTGATGCGTGCCATCACGATTCTTGTGATTGCATGCCCGTGCGCGCTTGGGCTGGCCACGCCACTTGCCATCACGGCCGCCATGGGATCGGCCTCGCGGCGCGGCATCCTGTTTCGCGATAGCGAGGTACTGGAGACTGTGCGCCGGGTCGATGCAATCGTGCTCGACAAGACGGGCACCGTAACGGAAGGCACATTTTCCCTGGTAGATTTTGCTCTCTGTCAGCGTGAATCCGAGCAACCCGCCTTCGTTGGCAGTCACGCCATCGAGTCCCAGCAGACGATCTTTCCGGACGACGAGCGTGCCTACTCCTTTGCCGCGGCGGAGGGTGAGGCACTTTCGCTCGTCGCCTCGCTTGAACAATATTCGGAACATCCCCTGGGTCGAGCTATGGTGGAATTTGCGAAGGAAGAGGATGCAAGGCTTTCTGATGCCGCTTCCATAGAGATTCTAAAAGGCCGCGGAATTGCGGGCAAAGTTTCGGGTAAGTGGGTCTTTATCGGCAACCGCCGCTTGATGGTTGAGAACAACATCGCAGCGACGCGCGAGGTCGAGGAACAGGCTGCCCGTTGGGAAACAGAAGGCAAGACCGTTTCCTTCTTCGGTTGGGACGGTCAACTGCAGGGGATCGTGGCATTCGGCGATCGCATCCGCAAGGAAGCTGTGGACATGGTGCGCCAACTCAAAGAGAAAGGCATCTCGGTGTGCCTGGTCTCGGGAGACTCCAAAGCAACGACGCAATGGGCCGCAAGCAGTCTCGGTGCGGATCAGCATCGTTCGGAAGTTTTGCCGGAGGAAAAAGCCGCTTTCGTAAGCGACCTGCAGAGTCGAGGAGCGGTGGTCGCCATGGTAGGCGACGGCATTAACGATGCTCCTGCACTCGCTCAGGCGGACTTGGGGATTGCGATGGGCTCGGGGACGGATTTGGCGATGAAAGCGGCAGCCGTGGTTCTGATGAAGAGTTCGCTCCGCGATGTTCCGGGAATCTTTGCGCTATCCGCCAACACCATGCGTGTTGTCAGGCAAAATCTGTTCTGGGCGTTCTTCTATAACGCACTGGGCATTGCGCTGGCGATAGCGGGTATTCTGAATCCGATTCTTGCGGCGGCAGCCATGCTGCTGTCGAGCACGTCGGTAGTGGTCAATTCGCTGCGCTTGACGCGAACGAGTGCGACCTAGTCACAATTGCTCGGGGATGAGGGGGCCATTACGCGACAGCCAGGCTACACCACGAAATATTTGGCCGCGGGATGGTGAACCACGATGGCCGACGTGGACTGCTCCGGCTCGAGCAGAAAGGCCGAGGTCAGGCGGACGCCGACATTTCTTTCCGGATCGAGCAACTGAAACAGCTTCGTCTGGTCTTCAAGATGGGGACAGGCGGGATATCCGAACGAATATCGCGAGCCGCGATATTTCTGATGGAACAGGTCGCGAATGTGCGGCGAGTCTTCGCCCGAGATACCCAACTCCTCGCGCATTTTCTTGTGGTGATATTCGGCGAGGGCCTCGGCGGTTTCGACACTCAGGCCGTGTAGGTACAGGTAACGCGTGTATTCGCCCGCTTCGAACAGGCGCTGCGTTGCGGCCGTTGCCTTGGGCCCGATGGTGACCAGGGAAAGCCCGAGAACATCCATTTTTCCCGCGCTCTTTGGAGCGAGAAAGTCGGCGATAGAGAGCTTGCGGCCTTCCCTCTGACGCGGAAAGGTGAAACGGAGGAGTTCTTTTAGGTCGTGGTCGGCCCCGCGCAGCTCGACCCCGCGGGCGTGGGCGCCCGCGCCACACAGGCCAGGATCGTACACAATGATGTCGTTGCCTTCGCTTTGGGCCGGAAAGTATCCGTATGCGACCTTGGGCTCAAACAGACCGAGCGCGATGATTTCTTCCTGCAACTTCTTCTTGATGGGACGGTATTTTTCTTCGACGAGGCGGGCGTAGTCTTCCTGCGATGCGGTCTTGAGCTGCCACTGATTCTTGAAAAGAGCTGTATCGTTGATGTAATCGAAAATCTCGCGAAGATCGTAGCTTGCGACCACGGGGGCTAAAGCCCCATCCTGATTAGCAGGCTTTTCGGCATGGCTAAAGCCATGCCCTTCCACACCAATCACGCGCACACCCCAGAACGGTGGGGTCGGGATGTTCGGGGCGTCAGTAACAACCGGGCTACGCTCGGCGAAGACCGGGCCAGTTTCTTCGTCCACCGCGGCGGCCTTCGAATAATCTTTTACCGTTTTGCCTTCTGCGAGGCGCGAGGCGCGCTGGCCATTTTCGGATGCGAGATCTTCCATCACGTGCAAACCGGCAAAGGCGTCTTCGGCGTAGAACACCGCGTTCGAGTATTCGCGGCGAAGATCATCCTCGACATATTTGCGGGTGAGGGCCGCTCCTCCACAGATCACCGGGTAGTCGAGTTTGCGGCGCTCAAGCTCCTGAATGACGTATTTCATCTCAAGCGTTGACTTGACCAGCAAACCGCTGAGGCCGATGGCATTGGCTTTGTGCTCGTCAGCGGCGTGAATGATCGCATCGCCCGCCTGCTTGATGCCGAGGTTGACGACTTTGAATCCGTTGTTGGAGAGGATGATGTCGACAAGGTTTTTGCCGATGTCGTGAACATCGCCCTTCACCGTGGCGAGCACGATGGTGCCCTTGGCTTGTGAGCCGGATTTCTTCTCCATCTTTGGCTCGAGATAGCCAACGGCTGCTTTCATGACTCCGGCAGAGTCGAGGACCGACGGAAGCTGCATCTTGCGGGCGCCAAAGAGGTCGCCGACGGTCTTCATACCGTCGAGAAGCACGTTGTTGATCAGGTCAAGTGGTGAATAGCGGACAAGCGATTCTTCAAGTAATTCTTCAAGGGTGCGTTTCGCTGCTCCCTCGCCGACCGACTTCTCGCCGTTGATGATCGCGAACTTGAGTTTGTCCTCGATGGAGAGAGTCTCGACATGCGCCGTGGTTTGCGCTTGTGGTTTGCCTTTCACCCCCGCGAAATGCTGCATGTAGGCCTGGAGGGGATCGCCATTTGACGTATCGCGATAGATGAGCCGGCGGGCAAGTTCAACTTCTTCTTGAGGAATCTTGTAGAGCGGATAGATTTTCGAATAATTGACGATGGCGATGTCGAGACCATTTTCGACCGCCTCGTGAAGAAACACGGAGTTCAATACCCGGCGAGGATAGGGATCGAGGCCGAAGCTGACGTTGCTCACGCCGAGGACAGTTTTCACCTCAGGGAGTTCCTGCTTGATGCGCTTGACGGCGTTGATCGTCTCTATTCCGGCGGTTCGGTACTCCTCCTGACCGGTGGAGATCGGGAGCGTCAGGGCGTCAAAGATCAGGTCGACCGCGCGAATGCCGTATTTTTTTGTCGCCAGTTCGAAGATGCGGTGGGCAATAGCAACTTTCTTGTCGGCCGTGAGCGCCATGCCGTCTTCGTCAATGGTCAGTGCGATCACGGCAGCGCCGTAACGCTTGGCCATTGGGAGAACTTTGGACGTGCGCTTTTCGCCGTCTTCGAGGTTGATGGAATTGATGATCGCCTTGCCGGGAATGCGCTTGAGCGCCTCTTCGATCACGTCGGCTTCGGTGGAGTCGACCAAGATCGGCGCGGGAACGCGTGTGGCGATTTTTTCCAGAATCGCCGACATGTAGCCCTTCTCGTCTTCCCCGACGATGGCACAGCAGAGATCGAGCATATGGGAGCCGTCGGCGGCGAGTTTCTTGGCCAAAGACAGAATGTCGCCGTACTTCTTGGCGCGGACCAGGTTGCGGAAATGCTCGACCCGAGTGGTCGTGTTCATTTCCTCGGCAACGATGAGCGGTTTGGGCTCGAGGTCCAAGGGTACAGACGTGTAGGCGCTGGAGGCAGCGCCGACGGGCTTCACTTCCCTGCTCGCTGGCGCGACGCCGGAAACGGTTTCGACCACGGCTTTCAAATGCTCGGGCTTAGTGCCGCAACATCCGCCAACAATCCGGACGCCATAGTCTTCGACGAAATGTTTGTGGTATTTGGCTAGCTCTTCAGGCGTGAGTTTGTAAACGGCGTGGCCGCCTTCATTGTGCGGCAGGCCGGCGTTGGGCAGGACCGAGACGTGCTTAGTGGAATTGAGGCCGAGGTAACGGACAGCCTCGTTCATCTCGGCGGGCCCAGTGGCGCAGTTCAGGCCGATGATATCGATGTCGTAGGGTTCGAGAGCGGTGAGGGCCGCGCCAATTTCAGTGCCGAGCAGCATCGTGCCAGATTCCTGCAGAGTGACCTGGACCTGAACGGGAAGGCGCTTGCCGGCTTTGCGGAGGGCCTCGATAACACCAACAGTCGCAATCTTGGCCTGGAGCAGGTCCTGGCAGGTTTCGACGAGCAGGATGTCGACACCGCCTTCGATCAATGCAGAAGCCTGCTCTTCGAAGACCGTAACCATCTCGTCGAACGTGATGTGGGCGAGCGAAGGCAGCTTGGTGGTGGGGCCAATGGACCCGGCGACAAAGCGGGGCTTATCTGGAGTGGAGAATTGCTGTGCGACTTCGCGGGCGAGCTTCGCGGCCGCGATATTGATTTCACGCACCCGGTCGGCGAGGTCGAATTCTCCAAGGACAATGCGCGTACCACCAAAAGTATTCGTCTCAATGACATCGCAGCCGACTTTCAAGAAGTCGCCGTGAACATCGCGGATGATGTCCGGGCGGCTCAGGACCAGAACTTCGCTACAGTTCTCCTTGCCCCAGAAGTCGTCGAGAGTAGGCTGGCGCACCTGGATGTTGGTGCCCATCGCGCCGTCATAGACGATGACGCGTTCGCCGCTGTTTACGAGTTGGAGAAATGTTGACATCAGTTTGTAATGCGTTGTTAGTTGTTGGTCGGTCGTTGGGAAAAACCTCCAGTACACCCAGCTTTCCGAACGGCCGCCGACTGGCGACCGACGACGCCTCATGCAACAACGCCGACCCGCTGGGGGCCGGCGTCGGTTGTTCTAAACTTCGAACTTGCCTAGCTCCCCGGCGAATTGTCGGCCGGCATGGCCATTTCGCCGTCCGCTGCAAATATCTGGTTGGCACCCAAGTGCGCAGGGGCCGGTGCCAGCATCTGCTCTTTACGGTAAATCAGGTTGCTGGCGTTGAAGGTTGCCAACTCAAAACCATGACCATGCGTAATCGCGTCGGTCGGGCATGCTTCAACACAGTATCCGCAGAAAATGCAGCGGTTGTAGTCGATGTTGTAGACCTTGGCGTAACGCTCGGCGCCCGAAATGCGTTGCTCGGCGGTGTTCTCGGCGGCTTCGATATAGATGCAATTCGATGGGCAGGCGGCGGCGCACAAAAAGCACGCCACGCACTTCTCCAGCCCGTTCTCGTCGCGCTGAAGCACGTGCATGCCGCGGAAACGCTCTTGGAACTTGGCTCCCTTGAGCGGGCCGGGACCGTCAGGATAGTTCTCCACAATCGACGGCTGGAACATCTCCTTGCCGGTGATGACCATCCCCTTGGCGATCGCGCCGATGTTCTTGATGACGGACATGAATCATTAGTATAGCGGAAGAGGCGCGTTCGGGTGCTGGAGGCCTGCTTTTCCCCGCGAAACTCATGCTCCCCACCGTTTACACTAGTCGTGAACCATCCATCGCAGGCGCTCTTCATGATCCGGGTCGCCAACACGCTGCTATCGCTCATGCTAATGAGCTCCGGATTTGCGCAAACGATCGAGACGCACACGACGGTCCGGCATCATCGGGAAATCATTGAGAGCCAACCCGCGGAAATAGCCCAAGCCGAGACGGCGATCGAAAAAAACGATTTCGCAGCGGCTGAAGGACTCCTCAGGAAGGCGCTCGGACGCGACCCGGAAAGCAAAGAGCCGTGGGCATACCAGGCCTGGTTCGATCTCGGCTTTGTGCTCAATGGTGTGAATCGCACCGATGAGTCGATTGCAGCCTATCGAAAATCGGTCGCAGCGAAGGCGGATGTATTCGAGTCGAACCTCAACCTGGGACTGATGCTTTGGCGGGCGCACAATCCCGAAGCAGAGCAGTTTCTCCGCGCCGCGACCACGCTCAAGCCAACGGCCCATGTGGAAGAGGGTCAGGCCCGAGCGTGGATTTCGCTGGCGCATGTACTCGAAAATCGCGACCCCGCGCAGGCTTTGCAGGCATATGCAAAAGCCGCCGAGTTGACGCCGAAGGACCTCGAACCGCATCTTTCGGCGGGCCAACTGGCGGAGCGGCAGAAGGATTTCGCTCTTGCGGAGAGCGAGTACAAGAAGGCTCTGGCTCTCGACCCGAATTCCTCCGACGCGACGATTGGGCTGACGAACATCTATATGAAGTCGAACCGCGTATCGGATGCGGAGCCGCTGCTTCGGCGCCTGGCCGCAGAACGGAGCGGCGATGCGGTTGTCCATCTCCAACTTGGGCGGATTCTTGCCACTGAGCAGAAGAACGACGATGCGATCTCCGAGTTCCAGACCGCGCTGAAGCTTTCTCCCAACGATACCGAGGCGCAGCGCGAAGTCGCAGACCTTTACAGCGCCGCAGGGAAACATGACCTTGCCGAAGGCCTGCTCCGGCCACTGGTCGCGTCTCAGCCTAACGACGCTGAGTTGCACCGGGTGCTAGGGAGAGCCTTACTCAAGCAAAAGAAGTTCCCCGAAGCGGAAAAGGAACTGTTGGCCGCCGTGCGGCTCAAACGCGACTCGCCAGACGCTTACGTGGACCTGGCGTTTGCCGCCAGTGAGAACAAGAACTACGATTTGGCCGTGCGGGCCTTGAATGGCCGGGCCATGCTGAGCACGGATATGCCCGCAATTTGTTACTTCCTACGGGCGTCGGCTTACGATCATCTGCGAGACTATAAGCAAGCGTCGGCCGACTATCATCTGTTTCTGAATGGAGCCGGGGGGAAGTATCCTGATCAGGAGTGGCAAGCACAGCATCGGTTGATTGCGATCGAGCCCAAGAAGCACTGATGATGAAGAACACGTTACTCATATTCGCCTTAGTTGCCTCCGCGTCGATCTGTGCTGCCGCATTCGAGGAGAATGTCGCGACGCTAAAAGCGCGGCTGGAACACGCCTCAGCCGAAGATCGCGCCGAAATCGCGATTCGAATCGCACAACTCCAAACACGCGAAGCAGACCGGCTTTATCGGGACGGCGCCGTCGACCAGGCTCGTGCCGCGGTCGATGAAATCGTCAGCTCTGCCGAGAAAGCTCGCGACGCAGCCGTCGAATCGAAGAAGCACTTAAAGAATGTCGAGATCGACACGCGAAAGATATCGGAGAAACTAAGAGACATCAAACGCACACTCGCCTTTGACGACCAGGCTCCCGTCGACCAGGCCATGAAACGGCTGGAAGACTTGCGCACTTCCCTGCTGAAGGAGATGTTCAAAAAAAAGGAAAAGAAATGAGCAGCCTTCGACCTTGGCGGGCTGGAATTCTTGTTTTTGAGGCGATTCTGCTGCTTCTGCCCGCGAACGCCCAACGGCGCCGCGACCCGCTGAATCCGCTCGAGATTGACCAGCTTCGCGATGCCATGCTCGACCCCGACCAGCGGCTGAAGCTCTATGTTCAATTCTCCCGGGATCGGATCACGAAACTGGAGCAAATGCGCGCCGACCCGAAAACGACAGACCGCGGGCAGCAGACCCATGACATGCTCCAGGACTTCCTCACTCTGTATGACGAACTTAACGACAACATCGACATGTACGTGGGCCGAAAGAACGACATTCGCAAGCCGCTGAAGCTGGTGATAGAAGCCGACACTGAATTTCAGTCAAAATTGCGAGCTATCAAGGACGCGGCGCACGCCGATGCGGAAGAAGCCAAGCAGTACGAGTTCATGCTCACCGATGCTCTCGACAATGTGGATGGCAGCGCCGAAGAGCACCGCAAGACGCTGGCAGAGGTCGAAGAATACATGAAGCACAAGAAGAAGCAGTAGTCTTACAGCTCGTACTTCTTCATCAGGTGCCGGAATGAGCGGTAGGAAATTCCCAGCAGATCGGCGGCTTTGACCTGAACGCCGTGAGTTTGGCCCAAAGCGGATTGCAGCAGAGAACGCTCCATCTGGGCAACGTATTCCTCCATGTTGACACCTTCAGGCAGGAATGCGGCTGAGCTCTGGAAAAACGCCGACTCAGCGCCCGCTGCTACGGCGCGTGCTTTGGGGCGCTCGGCAGGCAGTTCCACGTGCAGTTCATTGCCAGCTTCGAGGGCAACGGCGCGCTCGATGGTGTTTTCCAATTGGCGGACATTGCCGGGCCAGTCATAGCGGGATAATGCGTCGAGCGACGAAGCATGAATCGTGTGAATATTTTTTGCAGCAGCGGGCGCGTACTTCTTGAGGAAGTGGTTCGCCAACAGCGGAATGTCTTCGCGGCGCTCGCGTAAGCTTGGAACGCGAATCGGGATCACGTTGAGCCGGTAATACAGATCTTCGCGGAATGTTCCGTCGGATACCTGCTTGTCGAGGTCACGATTGGTGGCGGCGATCACTCGAACATCGACACCGATCTCGGTGCTGCCGCCAACGGGACGGACCGTGCGCTCCTGCAGCACGCGCAGCAACTTGACCTGCATGGGCATGGTCATCTCGCCGATTTCGTCGAGGAAGATGGTGCCCTGATCGGCAACCTCGAACAGGCCGCGCCGATTCTGGTTCGCTCCGGTGAACGCACCTTTGACGTAGCCGAAGAGCTCGCTCTCCAGGAGAGTCTCGGGGAAAGCGCCGCAATTCACGGAGACAAATCCCTCGGCGACGCGCGGCGAGCAGGTGTGAACGGCGCGGGCGACGAGTTCCTTACCGGTTCCGCTCTCGCCAAATACCAGGATGGTGCTGCTGGTAGTCGCGACCGTGCGGATCGTTTGCTTGAGCTTTTCGAGCGCGGGACTGATGCCGACAATATTATCGAGAGAGTTACGGGTGGCCGCATCACGGCGAAGCGCGAAATTCTGACGCGCCAGCGAAACCTTCGTGAGCGAGCGGGCAATCGCCAGCTTGACTTCGTCGACCAGACCGGGGCTCTTGCGGATGTAGTCGCTGGCGCCGCCGGCTTTCACGGCCTCGACGGCAGCTTCATAGTCGTCGACGGCGGTCATAAGGACGACCGCGGAATCGGGCGAAACCTGATGAGCGTGGCGAAGAACTTCGACGCCATCGACGCCCGGCATTTTGATGTCGGTGACAATGACATCGAAAAGCGCGCTATCGATTTTGCGGCGGGCGGCATCGCCCCCGGTGACGGTCTCCACCTTGTGTCCGTCGCGGCGCAGGGCAATATCGAGCAGTTCGCAGATGGAGCGTTCGTCGTCGCAGACGAGAATATTACCCAAGCTCTCCTCCCGCTCCCACCGCTACCGCTTGGGTGTTTGGGGCCGCAGCGGGGGACGTTTCGGTCACCTGTTCAAAGCGCCGCAGACGCAGAACAAAGCTCGTTCCTTTGCCAACTTCGGACCGGGCCCATACTTTGCCCTCGTGGGCCTGCACGATCTGATAGACGATGGCGAGTCCAAGCCCCGTGCCCCCTTCAAAATTCGACTGGAACGGCTCGAAGATCTTTTCGGTTTGCTGCGGTTGAATTCCAGGGCCAGTGTCGGCGAAGTTCATCTCCCAGTCCGTACCGCGCCTGACCAGGCTTACACTCAACTTTCCCCCGCTTTTGTTCATGGCGCGAATGGCGTTTTCACAGAAATTCCAGAAAACCTGTTTCAGTTTGTCGCCATCGGCCAGGACCCATGCTTCCTGCTGCGCGAAGCTGCGCTCGACGCTAATCGGTGAGTTTTCCGACAAAAGCCGGTGCTGAATCAGCGTCAGGGTGTCTTCGAGGAGAGGGATTACGTTGACGCGCTCGAAGCGGTATTGCTTACCCCTGGAATAGGCCAGAAAGTCGGTGATGATGCCGTTGAGACGGTCCGACTCGCGGGTCACGATCTGCAGAAGGTGGCGCTCCTCGGTGCTTAGCGAGGGGGCATCGGATAGCATGCTGACCGAGCCGGCAATGGAGGTAAGCGGATTGCGGATTTCGTGGGCGATGGCAGCGGCAAGACGGCCGACAGCCGCGAGCCGGTCCTGCATGCGGACTTCGCGCTCCAGGCGCCGGATTTCGGTGAGGTCGTCAAACGTATAAACGAAGCCGAGCCCGCCGGGCGTGGTCGTGTTCAACGCAGAGACCATGACGCGGAAGGTCTTGCGAAAACCGCTGGCGGTGGTATAGCGGACCTCCGCATCCGTACGTGCGGCGCCGAAGTGTGGCAGGGGATCCTGAAAGAGTCCGGCCACAGGACGGCCGCACAATTCGGTCTCGGAGATCTCGAGAAGCTGTTGCGCCGCGCGGTTGACGAGCGTGATGCGTCCGTCGGAGCCGGTCGTAATTACCCCCCCACTCATGGACTGCACAATGTTCTCGTGCAGAGCTTGCAGGTTTTCGAGGGCGCCACTGGCGTTCTTCAGCTGCACGTCCACCTGACGGAGCTTTGTCACGAGCAGTCCGGCAAGATAGGCAATGGCAAAGTACGCGAACAGATTGACAAAGATGACGACTTGCAGCGCTTTCAGCTTGGGGTGCGACGTCGCATACGACGGAATGACCCCGTAGTAGCCGAGTTCGAGAACGGTCCCGAAAAGAATGAAAGCCAACGCCGCACTGAGGTATCCCCACGTTCGCGGCAGGAGCATCGATGCTACGACGATCACGAGCGGATAAAGAAAGTTCAGGGAGCTGTCAATGCCGCCGGTGAGATGCACCACCAGCGTGACCATGGCCAGATCGGCGAGAACCTGCAACATGGCCTGGAGGCGCGTTTCGCTCCAAACGGAAACGAGGAAAAGAAAGAAGAGCGAGAGCACGAACCATAAGACCATTCCCGTGAGAAAGGGAAAGACCGGAACCGGGCTGGGAGTGAGCCGGATGACAGTCAGTTCGATAGCGAGCAGAACCATCAGGATCAGGATGCGAACCTTCACCAGCCAGGTCAGCCAGTTCCGCTCGTCGGAGATGGAATGCATTGGGTTTTGGCGCCGATCTTTACGTTTATCGAAACGTTGTCTGTCTTCGAAATTCGGTTTGCAGTCGACAGGCTTCGAGCTTCGAGCTGCGAACTTGAACCGTTCGCTGTTTGCTCGTAGCTCGAAGCTCGTGGCTCACAGCTAGCCTGCCAGTTTCGAAATCATCGAGAACAGCGGCATGTAGAGCGAAATGACGATCCCGCCAATGGTGACACCGAGGATGCCGATGATGACCGGTTCCAGCATGGCGAGCATGTCTTTGGTAGCGCTATCGACCTCGTCTTCGTAAAAGTCGGCGATCTTCTGCAGCATCGCGTCCATGGCGCCAGTCGCTTCGCCGACGCCGATCATTTGCGTCACCATGTTCGGAAACACGCCGCTTTCGCGCAGTGGATCCACGATGGTGCGGCCTTCTTCGATAGCCTTGCGGACTCTCATCAGCGCTTCCTCGAGCACAGCGTTGCCGGAGGTGCGCGCCGTAATGGCGAGACCCTCGAGAATCGGAACGCCCGAGGTGATCAACGTGCCGAGGGTTCGGGTGAAACGCGCAACGGCAATCTTTCGGAGCAGTGTGCCGATGATCGGAGTCTTAAGGAGTGTCGCGTCGAAGTAGTAGCGTCCTTTCGGGTGCTTACGAATCTGCTTCAATCCGAAAACGGCGGCCACAACCCCAGCAATGAAGAACCACCAGAAGTGGCCCACGAAATTGGACAGGCCGATGACCATCCGTGTGGGCAGGGGCAAGGCGACGCCGAGCCCCACGAAGAGGTTGGCGAAAATCGGCACAACCCACTTGAGCAGCGCGCCAACGATCAGCATGGCCAGCGAAACGACCGCGACGGGATAGACGAGGGCGGATTTGATGGCGCCACGCAGCTTCACGGCCTTTTCTACGTAGATCGCGAGGCGCTGCAGGATGATGTCGAGAATACCGCCGGTTTCGCCGGCTTCAATCATGTTCGTCGTAAGATCGTCGAACACGACCGGGTACTGACGCATGGCGTTGGCAAGTGTGGAGCCGCCTTCGACCGTGGTGCGGACGCCCAACAGCGTCTTCTGGAAGCTCGGATTCTCCTGGTTGGCGCCGAGAATTTCGAGGCACTGCACCAGAGGGAGACCGGCGTCAATCATGACGGAAAACTGGCGGAAAAAGACAGCAACGTCTTTGACCTTGACCTTGCCACTGCCGAAGGTGGGCAGGGAAAATTCTTTGCCCTTCTCGCGGATGGAACGCGGGGTGATGCGTTCTTTCCGCAGCTGCGCGGCCAGTCCGTCTTTGTTGGAGGCAACGCGCTCTCCCTGCACTTTCTCACCGGAAGCGGTCTTTCCTGAAAATGTAAACACCGGCATGGCGGCTCTCTCCTTATTCTTGTGGCGCTGGGAAGGCACCTTGGCCTCGCCAGCTACCCCGATCTTGCTGACGCTTAGCCCGGCGGGGACCCGGGCCAAGCCTGACTCTTATCTCTTGACGGGCGTTGGCGCTTTCGCCATCGAAGCGCTCGTCGGACGGTTCAGCAGGCTGGCGCCACGGGCGATCATTTCCTGCAGTTCATCCTGATTGCTGGAGCGGGCAACGGCCGTTTCCATGGAAATCTGCTTCTGGAAGTAGGCGGTTGCCAGCGACTGGTTAAAGGTCTGCATGCCGAACTTTTCCTGGCCCGACTGCATGGCCGAGTAGATCTGGTGAATCTTGTCTTCGCGGATCAGGTTGCGCACGGCGGCGTTCGGCACGAGAATTTCCATGCACATGGCGCGTCCCTTGTTGTCGGCGCGGGGCAGGAGGCTCTGACACATGATGCCTTCCAGTACGAGCGACAATTGCGCGCGAATCTGAGACTGCTGGTGGGCCGGGAAGACATCGATGATACGGTTGATCGTCGACGAGGCCGAGTTGGTGTGCAGCGTGCCGAAAGTCAAGTGGCCGGTTTCGGCGATACGCAGCGCGGATTCGATGGTCTCAAGGTCTCGCATTTCGCCGATCAGTACGACGTCGGGGTCTTCACGGAGTGCGGCGCGGAGAGCATCGGTGAAGCTCTTCGTGTCCGAGTGCAATTCGCGCTGGTTCACGACGCAGTTCTTGTTCATGTGCACGAATTCGATCGGGTCCTCGATGGTGAGGATGTGATCGTGGCGCTCGGTGTTGATCTTGTCGATCATGGCCGCAAGCGTCGTGGACTTGCCGGAGCCGGTAGGGCCGGTGACGAGCACGAGCCCGCGCGGTTTGTCGCAAAGCTTGCTGACGACCGCCGGCAATCCGAGCTGGTGGAATGATTTGATCTCGAAAGGAATAAGACGAAAGACGCAAGCCGTCGCGCCGCGCTGATTGAAGACGTTGGCACGGAAGCGGGCGAGGCCCTTCAAGCCGAACGAGAAGTCCAGCTCGAGATTCTCTTCGAAACGGTGCTTCTGCGAGTCGGTCATGACGCTGTAAGCCAACTGCTTGGTTTCGGCGGGCGTCAGCTGGGGCAGATCGAGCGGCACCAGGTGGCCATGGACGCGGATTTGCGGCGGCGAGTTGGTCGTGATGTGAAGATCGCTACCACCCATCTCCAGCATGCGCCGGAGCAGATCGCTTAACGAGAGCGCCATTTGTTTGTTCCTTCCATTCGAATTACAAGTTCGTTATTAGTGAATCGTTTCGCGGGCCACTTCTTCGAGTGTGGTCCAGCCTGCTGCAACCTTAATCAAGCCGCTGCGCCGCAAGGTGATCATGCCGCGTTCAATCGCCTTCTTCTTGAGTTCGACCGCCGATGC
>Ga0335069_10008516_pt1 | contig 14676 bp, 21 predicted proteins | sample Lox_Sample_11_FD_206714 | JGI IMG/M metagenome (GOLD analysis project Ga0335069, IMG submission 206714) | Soil microbial communities from Loxahatchee National Wildlife Refuge, Florida, United States - Lox_Sample_1.1 | ecosystem: Environmental > Terrestrial > Soil > Wetlands | place: USA... | reverse complement strand
GGGGTGCCGCTGCTCGACTGGCAGGGCCGGCCGTACGATGCCGCGCGGGGTCCGGCCGCGCATCCGAATTCGCGTTTCACCGTGTCCGCGCGCCGCAATCCGAGTTATTCACCGCATGCCGAGGATGCCCGCGGCGTGCCCATCTCGGCACTGGTGTTCGGCGGCCGCCGGCGCGAGGTCGCGCCGCTCGTGTACGAGGCACGCGATTGGCAGCACGGGGTGCTGGTGGGGGCGTCGTTGGCGTCTGAGACGACGGCCGCGGCCGTCGGCCAGGTCGGCGTCACGCGACGCGATCCGATGGCGATGCAGCCCTTCTGCGGATACAACTTCGGTGATTACTGGCGGCACTGGCTCGAGGTCGGTGCGCGTCTCGCGCGCCCGCCACGCATCTTCCACGTCAACTGGTTCCGGCGCGACGCCACCGGCAGATTCCTCTGGCCCGGTTACGGCGAGAACCTGCGCGTGCTCGCCTGGATGCTCGAGCGTTGTGCGGGCCGGGCGGGCGCGAGCGAATCGGCGGTCGGCCGCCTGCCGCGGCCGCAGGATCTCGATCTGCGCGGGCTCGAGCTCGGGCCGACGGCGCTCGCGGCGCTGCTGGCGGTCGATCCGGGGCTGTGGCGTAAGGAGCTCGCCGAGCTGCGCGACTACCTCGGCAAGTACGGCGAGCGACTGCCGCCAGCGATGCTCGCCGAGCTGCGCAGGACCGAGGAACAGCTCGGCTAGCGGTTCAACCTTCTTCGCAGGTAAAGCGGATGGTCTGCGGGGAGCCCTGCTCCGGCAGCCGGCCGAGCCCGATCATGCCCTGGCCGCGAATCTGCAGGCTGTCGCGCCGCACGAATGACTCCTCGCCGTCGGCGCTTTGCACGAACGTGCCGTTGGTGCTCTGGTCGATGAGCACGAACCTGTTGCGCGTGATCTCGATGCGCGCGTGCAGACGCGAGATGAGATTGCCTTTCACCACGACGTCGTTGTCCTCGGCGCGGCCGATGGTGATGCTGGAATGACGCTCATCGACCAGCAGCTCGCGGTCATCGCAGCGCAGCCGCAGGCGCAGCGCGCGCGCCGGCCGCGACTCGGTGGCGATGCCGGGCACCATGCTGGTGATGTCCTCGGTCTGCCACAGCACCTCGTACAGTGCGACCTCGCTCCCCTGTCCCTTGAGCGTGGCGATGTCGATCTGCCGGCAAGCCGCACGCCACTCGGGCGAGAGCCGCTCCACCATCGCCGCGGTGGTGACGATCTGGCCCGCCTTCGCCTGGCTCGTCATGCGGTTGGCGGTGTGCACCGCGGCGCCGAATACGTCGCGGTTCTCGAGCATCACCGGGCCGAAATGACAACCGATGCGGATCGCGACCGGCTGACCCTCGACCTTCAGTTGCGCATGACTCGAGATCTGCTGCTGCATCTGCGCGGCAGCGTTGAGCGCGCCATCGGCGGTGGGAAACGTCGCCATGACCTCATCGCCCATGGTCTTGATGACCGTGCCCTGACGCTGCTCGGTAGCGTTGCGCATCACCTCGATGCAGATCGCCACCATGTCGCGCGCCCGCACATCGCCCATGACGTCGTACAGCCTCGTCGAGCCCACGACGTCGGCAAACAGTATGGCGAGTTCGATGTCTTTTCCCATGGGCGCAGCCGATTATACGCACGGATGCCCGGACTGCGAGGACTGCGCCCGACGGTCGGCGAATCGCGACCTTTCAGGCGCGTGCGTCCGCCGCAGCCGGTATCGCCCGACGCAACAAGCCGACATCCGCCTGCGCTGCGCGCGCGCCTTCGCTCAACGTGCGCCGATACTCGCGCGCACCGGGCTCGCCCGCGTAGAGTCCGAGCATATGCCGCACGATCGGTGCGAGGCGCTCGCCACGCGCCAGCTCGCGCGTGGCGTAGCGCTGCATGCGCTCGATCATCTCCGCGCGCGCAGGCAGTGCCGTTCCCCACAGGGCCTGTTGCAGCTCGGCAAGCACGAACGGACGGTGATACGCCTCGCGCCCGAGCATGACACCGTCGCACCATGTCAGCGCCGCGATGACGGAGTCCGCAGTGCGCAGTCCGCCATTCACGATCAAGGGTAACCCCGGAAACGACCCCTTCAGCCGCTGCACCACCTCATAGCGCAGCGGTGGAATCTCACGGTTCTCGCGCGGTGACAGCCCACCGAGCACCGCCTGGCGCGCATGCACGATCGCGACGGCACAGCCGGCGGCACGCACCGCCGCGACGAACTCACGCAGTGCCTCGAAATCGCGCTCGTCGAAGCCGGCTACCGCGCCGCTGACCGCACGCGCCGGCGCACTCACCACGCCGATGCGCATCTTCACCGTCACCGCTACGCGGACCGCCGCGCGCATCGCCGCCACGCACTCGGCGACGCGCCCCGGCTCGAGCATGAGGCAGGCGCCGAAGGCGCCGCTCGCGACGCGCTCGCTCGGGCAACCGCAGTTGAGATTGATCTCATCGTAGCCGGCCTGCTCGCCGGCGCGCGCCGCCGCGGCGAGCTCGCGCGGGTCGTTACCGCCCAGTTGCAGGGCGAGCGGATGCTCCTCGGGGTCGAAAGCGAGCAGCCGTGCGCGCTCGCCGCGCACGATCGCCCGCGCATTGATCATCTCGGTGTAGAGCAGCACCTTGGAGGAGAAGCCGCGCAGGAAGTAGCGGCAGTGGCGGTCGGTCCAGTCCATCATCGGGGCCACGGCAACTCTTCGATCCAACGGTCGATTTCCTCTCGGGGTTAGTTACATGTCGTCAGTACAGCGCAACCGGACGAACCAACACTGACCATGACAACACGCCCGTGCGGCACGACTACTCGCACTCGTCGTCATCCGGACTCGCGCCGGAGTCATGCTCTGACTTGCCCTGTTTCGTTGTGTCACGCTTACGAGTGAGATCGGAAGTCGCAGCTGTTACGCCAGCTTGTCGGCGCTGCTTCAGCCACTCCGCCCTTCCACGTGCCCTGATAGCCTCCAGGTCATCAACCGCGCTGGCCATCTGCTGTTGCTTCACGGCTGCACGGTTGTCGATGCCTCGCTCTGCGTGAAAGTCTCGGGCGATCTGGCCGCGCATTCGTTCCCGCAGCTCTGCGTCGACCGGAGTTCGGTCGAGCAACGATAACAGTCGCTCCTCGGAAATTATTCCGCGACGAGCAAGCTCATGCGTGAATATCAGGTCCTTTTCGCGTGCGGCGGCATACTTCGCAATGGCGAGGTCGTGGGGCTCCAGACACAGTCCTCTCACACCCTCGGTGTCGCCGGGAGGCAAGCTCACCAACCGTCCCTTCCAGCCTCTTGGAAGGGTCGCAGTGCTCACATCAACCGGATCCGCGTAATAGCCAAAAGTCTCGTGAAACGGTGAATCGACGCCAATCACATTCAGCCATTCGGTTCGATCTGCATGTTTCGACGTGATCAAATCCACCTCAAACGAAGTGAGGATCTCGTCAGGAACATCGGGGTATTTACCGTGGAGAGACTGACTACCGATGATGATGAACTGCTTTTCGCCGGTAATCCGGCCCGCAGCCCGCAGGATATGATCAACCTGCTGCTTCTTCATTCAGTTTTCTCACCTCCTCTTTCGGAAGTAAGCCGACGAACGGCGCCGATTGCCGAAGTCTGACCGCGTTCTCGTCGCGTCCGAGCATCACTGCAAAAAGCTCTCCGTCGTCCTCGCCCTCCGCAATGTCTCGCCATTCCTTGTATGCCGGACCCCAAACGCCCTGCCGTTCCCACCGGTGGAGGTTTGCGAGAATCTGAGCACGTATCTCGCGTGGCGTGAACCGTCGGACGATCGCAAGCGAGATGGACCGCCTGAGCTCGTCCAATTCGTGATGCGTGAAACCGCCTCTCGGCGGGGGGCAAAGGCCGCGTTCGGTGAGCTCTAGTGCATCACCTTCGCTCAGCCCCCACGCGTCCAGGGTCGCCTTCGGCAGCAGAACGCCGAGTGAGTTACCGATACGCCGCAGTGGGACTTTCACACGTGAAATTATAACGCGTTATTACAACGGCGACAATATCTGCTAGAGCGCAGTCGCTCGCCCCCGAGCGGGCAATTTCGAGGTGCTATACGGGTGCCACGCTTCTTTCGCTCTCCGCAAGCAACTGCTTCAGAAGCTGGATCGATATCTGCCGGTCCAGTCCATCATCGGCACAACCGGTAGCTTTCTGGATATCGATTTGTTTTCTCTATCGATCATTTCTTGATCAACGCAGCGCTAATGCGGGTATCGGAGGTTGGCATTGGCGCGCCTCGATGTGTATAATTCAGCTTCAGTATACACACTGCCGGCGTCAGAATCATGCGAACGAATATTGTCATCGATCCGAAACTGATGGGCGAGGCGCTGAGACTTTCCGGAGCGCCGACGAAGCGTCAGGTCGTCGAGGACTCTCTGAGGTTGCTCATCCGAATTAAGAAGCAAGAGCGTATCCGTAAAGTGCGAGGCAAGCTCAAATGGACAGGCGACCTTGAATCCATGCGGCTCGATTGAGCCACGCCGCGCATGGTGCTCGTCGACACGTCGGTCTGGGTGGATTACTTTAACGGCCTCGAGACGCCCCGGACGGAGCGTCTCGATCAGCTTCTGGGGTCGGGGCGCCTGCTGACCGGCGACCTGATTCTCGCCGAGCTGCTGCAGGGATTTGCCAAGGACGCCGACTACCGCACGGCGCGCCGATTGCTGTTGGAGTTGCCATGCGCTGAGCTGGTCGGTCGCGACAACGCGCTGCGAGCGGCGGACTACTATCGCCGTCTGCGGAAACGGGGTGTGACGCTCCGCAAGACGATCGATGTCTTAATCGGTACGTATTGCATCCGACACGGTCACGAGCTGTTGCATGCAGATCGGGATTTCGACTCGATGCAGCGACATTTGGACCTGCGGGTTCTGCAGTGAGGCGAACTGCGCGTGCCCTCCGCCAGGTGACCGCTCTCGAGCCAAGAATGGCCTCACGACCGGTATGGAAGGCCGCTATGACATAGCGTGCTTCTGTAGTCGGATCTTCAGACGAACTATCGGAGCAGCGAGAAGGGCGCCTAGTGGAAGGGAGTCGATCGAGCGGCGCCCGCCGGATCTGATGACGGTGGTGAGCGCGCCGCGGCGATCTACACGCTCATCGGGACAGCCAAGCTCGATGAGCTGGATCCGGAGGCCTACTTGAGGTATGTCCTCGAGCGCATCGCTGAGCATCCGATCAACCGCATCGAGGAGTTGCTTCCGTGGAACGCCGTCCTCGCCGCCCAGGCGGCCGCAAGCCTCGCGGCATAGCCTCCTCGACTCTGCCCAATATCGAGTGGTTACTCGCCGAACACGGCGCGATCACTCTCAGTGAAGTATCCCCGGTGGACTGCGTCGCGGCCGCCGCAGACAACGACACGTTGACTATCGGCGAGGACGTTTGCCGATCTTCGGTCCAGTCCATCATGCGCCGCGATGACGCGTCGATCTAACAGCGGCCTCAGCTTAGGTCTTGGTCCAACAACGTAGCCTCATTCGATCAAAAGAGGAGCCAGTATGACTTAAACACCATATCTTACGTTTATGTCTTAAAAAACATATATTGCATTTATGTCTTATAGGTCATATGATGCGGCCATATGAAACCACTGCCTCTTCAGACAACGGCTCAGCTCGCCGACCACTTACGCTCCTTCCGCAAGGCCCGAGGCCTGACCCAGGCCCAATTGGGCCGGTTGATAGGCATCGATCAAACCCGTATGGCCCGGATCGAGAAAGACCCGGATCGCGTCAGCGTTAACGTCCTTATGAAGGTACTTGCTGCCCTTCGCGTGCGAGTTCTGCTACAGCCCCTCGACACTTCCAAGACCACTGTCGACCACAACACTGACTGGTAGATCATGGCAGCGCTCATGATCTGGATGAACGGCGAGCATGTCGGGGAATGGACCACGCTCCGCACAGGCAGGCCCGTCTTTCGCTATGAGTCCGCCTGGGCACAGTCTCCCAGCGTCCGACCCCTCTCACTGTCTCTCCCGATCACCGCGGACCGCGAGGTCCGAGGTGCTGCCGTCGACTACTACTTCGACAATCTCCTCCCTGATAGCACCGAGATTCGCCGCCGAATCCGAACGCGTTTTCAAACGCGCTCTACCGGCGCCTTTGATCTCTTGAGCGCCATCGGACGTGACTGCGTCGGAGCCGTACAGCTACTTCCTCCTGGAGAAAAACCGGACGGCTGGAACCGAATCGACGCAAAGCCTCTGAGTCCCTTGGAAGTCGAAGCGACGCTGCGAGAAGTTACCGTCGCAACGCCGCTGGGTGCGGAAGAACAGAATGAATTCCGAATTTCTCTGGCTGGCGCCCAGGAGAAGACTGCGCTGCTGCGCATGGGTGGCAAGTGGTTTCAACCGCTCGACGCTACTCCCACAACCCACATCCTGAAGCTCCCTCTGGGCACGGTCGGAAACTTCCAGGGGGACTTTTCCGACTCGGTAGAAAATGAATGGCTGTGTGGGAAGCTGTTGCGAGAGCTCGGCTTCCAAACCGCCGCGAGCGAGATCGCGCGATTTGGCAAGCAGCGTGTCCTTGTGGTGACTCGCTTTGACCGCCGCTGGAATGGCGTAACGGACGAGGAAGCACAGCGCCGTTCATTCAAGCCAACTCGGAGTACTTGGATTGCGCGGCTACCCCAGGAGGATTTCTGTCAAGCATTAGGGCTGCCGCCTACGCGGCGCTACGAGTCCGCGGGCGGCCCATCGATCGAGAGTTCGCTCTCCCTGCTCGCAGGCAGTGAGTCTCCCGACCACGACCAGTCCACTTTTTTGCTAGTACAGTTAAGTTTCTGGCTTCTCGCAGCGATCGATGGTCACGGAAAGAACTTTTCGATCTTTCACCGTCGAGGTGGAAGGTACGGACTTACGCCGATCTACGACGTGCTTTCTGCGTGGCCGGTAATCGGGCGCAAACGAAACGAACTCGCCCTGGAGCGGGCCAAGATGGCGATGGCAATCCGCGGCCGCCGCCCTCACTATCGAATCGATGAAATTACAGGGCGTCACTGGCGAGAACTTGCCGATCGTACCGCCATTACAGATCTCTGGAGTCGAATGCAGGCGCTCGTTGATGCGACGCCTGCTGCGTTCGAACGACTAGAGGCTGCACTCCCCGCACATTTCCCGGAACCCGTTTTCACGCGAATACGAACTGGTGTCGTGAATCAGGCGAGACGCTTCAAGGCTGGCGGCGGCGCATAACCTCGCCTCGCGTAGACCTTGCGACGGGACCGCACGCTGCGGACCGGGCGGCGCCGAGCTGGATCAATTCGCTGAGCTTCGGAATGTCGCACCGTGCGGTGCGTGGTTCGCGTGCCCGAGGTCCCGGCAATTGCCAACGCCGAAGCCATCCGCGACGATGCGCCATGAGTGGCGAGACAGCAGAAATGGCCGAGCACAACGACGAGAGGGCGAGCGGTAGTACCGTCGCCTTCATCAGTTATGCCTCACACGAGGCAGCCGTTGCCCGACGCGGTGCGCGCGCTGAGCCTCGCGGTGCTGGCGGCTGCAGTGACAACGTCCGCCCGGGCGGATCAGAAGCCATTGTGGGAATTTGGATTCGGCGCGGGTATGTTCGTCTTCAACGACTACCGCGGCTCGGATACGACGCACGCGTACCCCATCCCGGTGCCCTATTTCATTTACCGCGGACAGATCTTCAAGTCGGATCAGGAGGGTTTGCGCGGGCGCTTCTTTAGTCTGAATCGCCTCGAGCTCAACCTGAGCGTCAGCGGCACCACCCCGGTGCGCAATGATTCCGCGCGCCACGGCATGCCGGAGCTGAAACCCACGCTGGAAATGGGCGCGTCCCTCAACATACGTCTGTGGCGCAGCAGCGATGAGCGTTTCAAGCTCGACCTGCGGCTGCCGGTGCGGGCGGCGGTGACGGTCGAGTCGTCCCCACGCATCATCGGTGCCTTCGCGGAGCCACACTTCAACCTCGACATCGCCCAGTTTCGCGGCTCTAGCGGCTGGAAACTCGGGTTGCTTGCCGGTCCGTTGTTCGCAAACCGCCGTTACAACGACTATTTCTACACCGTTAGTCCGCAATACGCGACCGCTGACCGCCCTGCGTACGAAGCGCATGGTGGTTACGCAGGCCTGCAGACGCTGGCCTCGTTGACACGTCGCTTCGCAAACCAGTGGTGCGGCTTCTTCGTGCGTCACGACACACTCGGTGGCGCGAGCTTTGCCTCAAGCCCACTGGTGAAGACGAATAGCTACTGGTCGGCCGGATTTGGCGTTGTCTGGGTGATCGGCCGATCCTCCCGGAGCGTGGAGAGCGACCAATGACGCCCTCCAAAAAAAGGAACGCGACCGAGCGGAACCGCTACGGCTACGCAGAAACTCGTTCGCCGGTTCGGGAGCAATCTGTCGGCGTCGGAAACCGCGGGCGCGCCGCCGAGCTGCGTCCTCCATGTTCGCAGCTGCGCCTCACGACTGATTGCTGCGGCGATTCTTATCGATGATGCCGATGAGGATGATAGTGAACGCGATGAACCGCATGATGTTGAGTCGATATTCCTGTACCTCTTGCTGTGGAGCGACGCCCATGTGATTAACCCAATTTGCGGCCATGAGCGCAAAGGCGAGCGCAAAAAAGGCGAACAGTCGGTCGCGTGTAATGGTCCAGTAACGCAGGAAGAACAGTGCGACGCCAGCACTCGCCATAGTCAACATGCCCCAAAGGAACGGCCTCATGCTCCTCTCCTCAGCGACCTTCCCAGATCAACCCATACAGCAAGGCGACCATGCCGGCGACCGCCGGAATCGTGCGCCAGAGAAACAGATCGACCTGAGGCAGCAAGATGAGGTCGACGAACAGCAGTACGTTATTCAGCGTGAGCCCGATGAAGCACATGCTTGCCCAGAACAGGAGCCGCCCCCGCTCTTGCCTGTAGCCGCGCAACAGCAGCACCGCACACATCAAGGACGTCAGCGCACAGGCAAGGTAGACCGCTTCACTGATGATCATGGAGGCTACTTACCCTTGCGAAACAGAAATGCATCGGCGAAGGCTCGGAGGGCGCCGGCGCGAATGCGCTCGATCGAACCCTCCGCCAGGATCCGCAGGATGGCGACGGGCTGCTCACGGTAGGCACGCACCAGCTCGTCCACGGCGGCATCTTGCACACCAGCAGCATAGCGGTATTTCGGCTCAGGGCCCGCCTCGGGAGCGGCCGCGACCAAGCCGCGTGCGACGAGCGCGGCAATGGCCAAAGATACCGATGCCGGAGAGAACTTGCCGTGAACGGCGAGCTCGTCTCTCGACCACTCTCTGCGCTCTTTGAACAGCAGCAAGAGGAGGTGCAGCTCCTCGTACGAGCCGATGCATTCGCGCAGCAAGCTCTGCACTTCTATGCGGAGGGAGTCAGGCTGCATGCGCGGTTCCGAGCCAGCCCCGCGATCGTTTACGCCTCCACCGCTCGCGCGCGACGGGCGCCGGCACTGTACTCGATCCTCGACACGAAAGCTGCCGGCTCGGTGGATTCATGTAAGCAAGAACCCCCGCCCCTGGCCCGCCGTAGATTAATCAGGCATGCAACTCGAGTGCCGCGCGTCGCAGGTCCGCGTCCTTCGAGCAGATCGGAGGAAAGGAAACGAATCGGACCTGCAAGCGTCGCCTTTAAGGTCACATGAACCTCGGCCCAGATCCGGGGGGCAAAGCCCTTGAGAAAATAGTCGTGAACGACCGATCTGCCCACGTGGCCTCCGCTAACACCACCAACCAGAATGAAATCATCGGTGGTGTGACGTAGTCAACGTCACCCCAGCGCATCCGGTTCCCCCTTCAGTTGTCATTTTTCTGCGCCACGAGAGCTGCCGCTATCGACGACAGTCGTAGTGCTTACCGGACAGGATGCGCCTGGATCATCCCCGCGGCAAAGGGTCCCGCGCGTACGTAACTCAGAAGTACCCCGGGTCAGGCGTCCTCCATCCGAGCCTCTTGGTCCTCTGCAGTGCGCGACTGCCGAGCCGCGTGCGGGTGTACGATCCCTCGCATGGGCGGCAGCTCTGACCTCGACGATGACGAGGGTGGTTCCTCCCCTTGCTTCCTGCACGAGCTCGGGCCCGACGGCGCCCCGCTCGATCGGCAGCAGGCCAGGGACGTAGCCCGCTGGCGCAAGGCGGAACGTCAGCGACTGATTGCCTTGCGCTGTGCATTACCGGCCGAGGAGCGGGCACTGCACACCGCAGCGATTGGTCGCGCGCTCGATGCGATGATCCCGGCCGGAACGCAGGAGATCGTCAGTGTCTATTGGCCGATTCGCGCCGAGCCGGACCTGCGTCCGTGGATGCAGGCTGCCTGCCTGCGTGGCCTGCGCATCGCTCTTCCGGTTGCAGAGGAGCTCGGCAAGCCCCTTACATTCCGTGAGTGGCGCCCGGGCGCGAGGATGGCGCGCGGGCTGTGGAGCATTCCCTATCCGGCCGACGGTGCGGAACTCTCGCCGACGACCTGTCTCGCGCCTCTCGTCGGCTTCGATGCAGAGTGCTACCGGCTCGGCTACGGCGGCGGGTTCTTCGACCGGACCCTGGCCGCGCTGGCCCGCAAGCCGCTCGCCATCGGTGTTGGTTATCCGCAATTGCGCATTCCCACCATCTTCCCGCAATGCCACGACGTGCCGATGAGCTGGATCCTCGCCGGCAACGACCCGCCGCAATCGCGGCAGTGACGGGGAGCGCGGCCGCGCCTCGAAACTCTGACCCAGGCAACCGCGAGTAACGGCGCGCAAAGCGTAAACGTAGCTTTGACGTTCGCTCTCCCGGGCATGTTCCGGTCCCGGCGACCTTCTGACATTGGACGTCGCGGTGCGCGGCGCCGTTGCCGTGGCACGGGACGTGACCGAACGTGTCGAGCAGCAGCGTTCGGCGGCGACCCACAAACCGCCAAGCTGAAGACCTCACTCGGCGAATGGCCGGTGCACCCTCCCCGGACATGACATAACAAGACGACATAACATCCGCCAAGCGGCCGGTGCTCACGGGGCGCCGCGGACCCCGCAGCCTGGAACGTCGCCTGAACCGCAGGACGCTCGAACGTCACACAACTGTTGTTGACGCTGGGGTCGTCCCAAGGTCCAATGGTCGGCGGCGGAACTCTGCAAAAAAATAGTGATCACAACCTCCGCCACCTGAGTGCAGCACGCCGCGGTGCGTGCTCGAGGGGATTCATGAACAAACACAACATTCGCGCCATGATCCCTGCCTGCGCAACGGTGCTCTGCGGCGCCGCTTCCGGGCTCGAGGCCGCGACCACCGACGCGGCGGGGTACACCCCGATCATGTACGTGTACCAGAAGAACGAGCTGGTCGACGTCAAGACCTTCAAGGTCGCGGACCTCGGCGACTGTCAGCGGCGGGCCTCGGCCCTGCTGGAGCTCTACCTGAATCACTCGGACATCGAGGACGACATGCGCCTCGTGGTTCGTTGCGTTCCGGTACCGCCGCCCTCGGCGGGTCACCGCAAAGGTGAGCGCTCCTCCGAAGCTGAGCACCACCAGCGCTCGGCCGAAGTCACGCTGTAGAGCGAGGCGTAGCCGCTCCGGATGATCGCTGCCGCGCCGGGCCGCGATGCCGCGTCAGGTTGTGCGCGGTGTTGACCAGAGCGATGTGCGAGAAGGATTGCGGGAAGTTGCCGACCAGCCGGCCGGCGCGCGGATCGTACTCCTCGGAAAGCAGGCCCACGTCGTTGCGGAGCGTGAGCAGCCGCTCGAACAGCCGGCGCGCCTCCTTGCGCCGCTCGAGCAGCACCCAGTTGTCGGCCAGCCAGAAGCTGCAGGGCAGAAAGGCGCCCTCACCGGGCGGCAGGCCGTCGCCCGATTGGCTCGTGTCATAGCGGCGCACGAGCCCGTCCTGCATCAGATGACGTTCGATCGCCTCCACCGTGCCGCGTACGCGCGCATCCCGGGGCTGCAGGAAGCCGACGAGCGGCAGCAGCAGCAGGCTGGCATCGAGCTGCTTCGAGCCGTAGCTGCGCACGAAGCTGCCGAGCTTGCGGTCGAAACCGCGCGCGCATACCTGCGCATGTATGTGCCGGCGCAACCTGCGCCAGCGGGTGAGCGGGGCCTCGAGACCAAACTGCTCGGCACTGCAGATGGCACGGTCGAAGGCTACCCAGGCCATCACCTTCGAGTAGGTGAAGTGCTGCGAGCGGCCCCGCACTTCCCACATTCCGCGGTCCGGCTGGTCCCACACCTGCGCAAGATGCTCGATGAGCGCGAGCTGCAGCTGCCAGCCGGCGTCATCCGGAGCGAGCTTGCCGTGACGCCCCTGATGCAGCACGTCCATGATCTCGCCATAAACGTCCAGCTGCAGCTGCTCGGAAGCGGCATTGCCGATGCGCACCGGCGTCGAGTGCTCGTAGCCGCGCAGCCATGGAATCTCCCACTCCGGCAGCAGACGCTCGCCGGCAACGCCGTACATGATCTGCATGCGAGCCGGATCGCCCGCCACCGCCCGCAACAACCACTCGCGCCAGTCCTGTGCCTCGCAGTACAGGCCACTGTTCATCATCGCCTGGAGCGTGAAAGTCGCATCGCGCAGCCAGCAGTACCGGTAGTCCCAGTTGCGCACGCCGCCGAGCGACTCCGGGAGCGATGTCGTAGCCGCCGCCAGGATGCCGCCGCTCGGCCGATGATTTAACGCCTTGAGCGTGATGAGCGAGCGGCGCACCGCCTCGGTGTACTCGCCCGCATCGGAGGATGCGGAGATCCAGCGGTGCCAGACCCGCTGAGTGGCACGCAGGTGCGCCGCGGCGTCGATGGGCGCCGGCAGCGACGCGTAGGAGAGGCAATAGCTCAGCACGAAGCTGAGCGTCTCCCCCGCACCGACCTCGAATTCGCCTACGGTTTTCAGGCCCTCGCCGCGCAGCGTCACGGGGCTGCTGAGGATCACGCGATCGGGGCCCGCGACGAAGCTGCGTCGGCCGTCCTCGAGGCGAGTCACCCAGGGAACGAGCAGGCCGTAGTCGAAGCGCAGCACCAGCTCCGTGTGCATCCGGACGTGTCCTGCTCGTCCCAGCACCATCCTCACGAGATGCGAGTCGTGCGCGCGCATCGGCATGAAGTCGATGAGCGTCACCGCGCCGTGCTCGGTCTCGAATTCGGTTTCCAGAATCAGGGTATCGCGCCGGTAGCGGCGCCTGCTGCTCGCCGCGCTCGCGGGTGCCACGACCCAGCGCCCGTTCTCCGGGCCGCCCAGCAGGGCGGCGCAACAAGCGCCGCTGTCGAATCTCGGCCAGCACAACCAGTCGACCGAGCCCCCACGTGATACGAGCGCCGCGGTCTCGCAATCGCCGACGAGCGCGTAGTCCTCGATGCGCGCGGGGACTCGGTCCAAGCGACAGTGCCTCATGAATTCCTCGACAGCGGAGCCCGTAGCCGCGCTCCTACGCCGACTCGAGTGGCTGCACCGGCCGACAGCGCAGCCCGGGCGCCGCATATTGGCCACCGGAGAAAGGTGGAGGCCATGCAGATGTCGACAGTTAGAAAACCTCGCGCCGCCGCACTGGCGCGCAGCGCAGCTGCGGGAGTGTTGTTCGCTGTCGGCGTGATCGGGTCGGCGTACGCCACCGAGCGCTCGGCGGGACCGCGATGGGTACCCGACTCATCGATCACGGTAGCGGTAACCGCGCGCCTCGCCGCCCAGCGCTTCAGCGAGATCACGCATCTGCGGGTGCAGACCGAGCACGGCGGGGTCGTCTCGTTGAGCGGCAACACGGGCAGCCGGCGCGAAGCCGCGAAGGCCGTCAGCATCGCGCGCGGGATAGAAGGCGTGCTGCGCGTCGACAACCACATCGTCGTCGGCGAGCGCACGCGCTGACCACCGGCCGGTCCGCGCCAGGCGCCGGCGCTGCAGGTGTCCGCCGCCCGCGAGCGCAGCAGGGGCCGCCGGACCTAATCGCTCGTGATCGAGCGGCTCGCGACCAGCCCGATCAGCAGCATGCCCACCGCCACCATACCGAGCGAGGCCAACGGCCTCCGTCGCACGTAGTGCTGGCCCTGCTCGCCGAGATCACTCAACCGCTCGCGCAGCTGCGTGCCGCCCTGCGCGAGCGCCGACTTGGCGTTCGCCAGGGCAGTCTCGGATTGCTTGCGCAGCCGCTTGAGCTCCGGATCGGCCGCCACGGCGAGGCGCTGGATCAGGTCCTCGACGGTGGCAATCAGGATCCGCACCTCCTCGCTCGCGACCTGCACGGGCTGTTGGTGCAGCACGCGCGCGGCGCGGCGAGCCCGCGATCTTGGACCGGGGAAGCGAGCGAACATGTTGCTCACGCCGGCGGTACGCGACCGCGACCGACGAAGAACGCCACGATGGCGACCACCAGGAAGATCACGAACAGGATTTTCGCGATACCCGCAGCGCTTGCCGCGATTCCGCTGAATCCGAGCACCGCAGCGATGATCGCGATGACGAAGAAGATCACGGCCCACTGAAGCATGTTGCCTCCTTCATGAGGTCGCGCGGGCGCGCGAGCCTCGCCGGACTGTGCACCGGGAGCTGCAGCACTTCGGTCGGCATGATACGGGAAGGGCTGTAGGCAACGGCCTACCTGACGCATGCAAACCTCTGCTGCAGCGCGAGGTCTCACCTGCGTGGTGATACCGCTGCACGCAAGGCGAAGCGAGCTGCTCACGTGGGCGCCGCACTACTGGGCCGACCTGA
>Ga0335069_10008515_pt1 | contig 14677 bp, 9 predicted proteins | sample Lox_Sample_11_FD_206714 | JGI IMG/M metagenome (GOLD analysis project Ga0335069, IMG submission 206714) | Soil microbial communities from Loxahatchee National Wildlife Refuge, Florida, United States - Lox_Sample_1.1 | ecosystem: Environmental > Terrestrial > Soil > Wetlands | place: USA: Florida... | reverse complement strand
GACGCGCGCGGCAAGACCGCCGGCTTCACCGGCAGCGAGCCGGTGGAGACCTACAGCTCCGATGGCCCGCGGCGCGTCTTCTTCGCCGCCGACGGCTCGCCCTACACGCCGGGCGACTTCTCCGCGATGGGCGGCGAGCTTCGCAGCAAGCCCGAGCTCACCGGCGCGGACTGCGTACACACGGCGACCCCCGGATTCGACCCGTTCTGCGGCACCTCGGCCGGCGCGCCGCACGCGGCCGCGATCGCCGCGCTGCTGATCGAGCGCGCGGGCGGCCGCGGAGCCGCGGAGCCGGCCTCCGTGCTCGCGGCGCTGCGCTCGACCGCGCTCGACATCCAGGCGCCCGGGGTCGACCGCGACGCGGGCAGCGGAATCGCGCACGCGCTCGCGGCCGCGGGCGCCATCTCGCCGCCCGGCTGCAGCGGCGATCCGGACTGCGACGACCACGTCTTCTGCAACGGCGCCGAGACCTGCAACGCGGGCACCTGCGTGCCCGGAACGCCGCCCGCCTGCTCCGGACCGACGCCGTACTGCGACGAGAACCTTCGTGCGTGCGTCCAGTGCCTGACACGAGCGCAGTGCGACGACGGCCTCTTCTGCAACGGCGTCGAGACCTGCAGCGCCGGAGCCTGCGTGGCTGGCACGCCGCCGGCCTGCTCCGGATCGACACCGTACTGCGACGAGAGCGCCGACGCCTGCGTCCAGTGCCTGACTCCAGCGCAGTGCAACGACGGACTCTTCTGCAACGGCGCCGAGACCTGCACCGCGGGCGCCTGCACGGCCGGCACGCCGCCGGCCTGCACCGCGCCGACGCCGTACTGCGACGAGAGCCTCGCGGCCTGCGTCCAGTGCCTGACACGAGCGCAGTGCGACGACGGACTCTTCTGCAACGGCGCCGAGACCTGCAGCGCGGGCACGTGCGCGGCCGGCACGCCGCCGGTCTGCACCGCGCCCGCCGCCACCTGCGACAACTCGCTCGCGCGCTGCGTCCAGTGCGTCTCGAACTCGGAATGCGGCAGCGGTATCTGCACCGCGGGAGCCTGCGCGCCGCCCCAGATCCCCGCCGTGAGCACCGGCCTGCGGGCGCTGCTCGCGCTCGCGCTGCTCGCGATCGGAGCGGCCGCCTCGCTGCGCGCGAGGCGCAGCTGATTCCGCGAGCGGATCAGGCGGCAGCCGGCGCGCGGCCGCCCGGCACGTTCTCCTGCGCGAGCCGCGCGAGGAAGGTGTCGATCGCGGACTCGCCGAGCTCACCCGCGTCGCGCGAGCGCACGTTGATCGTGCCGGCCGCCGCCTCGCGCTCCCCGACGACGATGGCGTACGGGATCTTCTTCAGGCTCGCCTCGCGGATCTTGTAGGCGACGCGGTCGTCCTTCAGGTTGGCCTCGGCGCGCAGCCCCGCGTCCAGCAGGCGTCGCGTCACCTGCTCCGCGTAGGCGTTGAAGCGATCCGAGACGGGGATCACGAGCACCTGGACCGGAGCGAGCCACAGCGGGAAGCGGCCCGCGTAGTGCTCGATCAGGATCCCGAGGAAGCGCTCGATGCTCCCGTAGCCCGCGCGATGGATCATCACCGGCGTGTGGCGCTGGCCGTCGGCGCCGATGTAGGTGAGTCCGAAGCGCTCCGGCATCGAGAAGTCGAGCTGGATGGTTCCGCACTGCCACGAGCGCTTCAGCACGTCGCGGATGTGGAAATCGATCTTCGGCCCGTAGAAGGCGCCGTCGCCCGGATTCAGCGCGTAGGCGACGCCCTTGTGCTCGAGCGCCTTGCGCAGCGCGTTCTCTGCGCGCTCCCAGATCTCGTCGCTGCCGAGGCTCTTCGCGGGGCGCGTCGAGAGCTCGACGCGCACGTCGTCGAGGCCGAAGGCCGCGTAGATCTCGTGGAAGAAGTCGATCAGCATCCCGATCTCGGACTCGATCTGCTCGGGCGTGCAGAAGTGGTGCGCGTCGTCCTGCGTGAAGGCCTGCACGCGGAAGAGTCCGTGGCGCACCCCGGAGAGCTCGCGCCGGTGCACGAGCCCCATCTCGGCGAAGCGCAGCGGGAACTCGTTGTGGCTGCGCGGGCGGCTGCGGTAGATCAGCAGGTGGCCGGGGCAGTTCATCGGCTTGACCGCGAGGGGACGCTCCTCCTCGACCTCGTGCACGACGGAGGGATCCTTCTCGTCGCGCAGCTTGAGCTTCGTGAAGAACATGTTCTCGAGGTAGTTGTCGTAGTGGCCGGAGGTGTGCCAGAGCTCCTCGGAGAGCACGAGCGGCGCCTTCACCTCCTGGTAGCCGCGACGGCGCAGCAGACTTCGCATGTAGTCGGCGAGCGTCTGGAAGAGCAACGCGCCCTTCGGATGGAAGAACGGGAAGCCCGGCGCCTCCTCGTGGAAGGAGAAGAAATCGAGCTCCGCGCCGAGCACGCGGTGATCGCGCTTGCGCGCCTCCTCGAGCAGGCGTAGGTGCTCGTCGAGGGCGGCCTTGTCGAAGAAGGCGGTGCCGTAGACGCGCACGAGCTGCTCTCGCGACGCGTCGGCGCGCCAGTAGGAGCCGGCGACACTGGTCAGCTTCACGTGCTTGAGCCAGCCCGCGTGCGGGACGTGGGGGCCGCGGCAGAGGTCGACGAAGTCGCCGTGCCGGTAGAAGGAGAGGCCTTCGCCGCGGCGCCGGATGTCGTCGACGAGCTCGAGCTTGAACTTGTTGTGGCCGCCGTCGATCGCGCGGTAGCGCGCGAAGACCTCGTCGCGCTCGGGATCGCGCACCTCGCAGCGCACGAAGGGCGCGGCCTCGCCCGCGATGCGCGCCATCTCCGCCTCGATGCGCGGGAAGTCCTCGGGCGTGATCTTCCCCTCCGGCAAGTGGATGTCGTAGTAGAAGCCGTCCTCGACCACGGGCCCGATCGTCAGCTCGGCCCGAGGGAAGAGTCGCAGGATCGCGTCGGCCATGAGGTGCGCAGCCGAGTGGCGCAGCACCTCGAGCGCCTCGGGATCCCTCTTCGTCAGCAGGCGCACGCTCGCGCCGTCCGGCAGCGGGCGCGCGAGGTCGACCACCTGCCCGTTCACCTCGGCCGCGACCGCTGCGCGCGCGAGCCCCGGGCCGATCTGCGCCGCGAGGTCGGCCGCGCTGGCGCCGGGCTCGAGCTCGCGCTGACTCCCGTCCGGGAGCCGCACATGCAGCCGACTCGTCATCTCGTTCTCTCTCGCGAGGACGGCCACGATCCGCCCCCGCCTGCATACCCCGTGGCTACCCCCACCGGGCCGACGCAGCATAACCCGGCCGGCGTAGAATGGGGCCCGTGCCGAAGGGCGAGGCAGAGCTCCCTGCGGCGGCCATCTGTTCCTCCTCGGGACCTCTGCCTCGCCCCTCCAACCACCGAGGATGTTTCTCATGAGCAACGCGTTCCAGCTCCTCGACTTCGAGGACTTCCACCGGCGCGAGCTGCCGCGGCGGCTCGCCGCGGGGCACGGCGCGCTCGCCGCGGAGGCCGACCTCGCGTCGCTCGGCAGCCTCGCCTTCCGGCTGCCGTCCGGCCGCGCCTTCTCCTACCGACCGCAGCCGGACGGGATCGAGATCGTCGAAGGCGATGCCGACGCGCGCACCGTGATCGAGATCTCGCCCGAGGACTGGTCGAACGTGGTCCACGATCTCGACAGCGCGCCGGGGCTCCTCTACGCGGGGCGCGTCCGCTGCCTGCGCGGCAACGCGATGCGCTTCGTCGGCTGGGAGCCGGGGCTGCGCGCGATGTTCCAGGGCCGGCCGATCTTCCGCGAGGACCGCGTGCGCCTGCGCGACCGCCGCGGCGCTCCGCTCGATCCGCTCCGGCGCTTCACCCTGGCGGACGAGGACGCCGAGATGGCGCACTTCCTGCGCACGGCGGGCTATCTGCTCGTGCAGGGCGTCTTCTCCGCCGACGAGATCGACACGTTCCGGCGTCACGGCGACGAGCTGCGCGCGATGGCGCGCGAGGGCGACCGACTCTCCTGGTGGGCGCGCGACCGGGCGGGCGAGTCGATCCTCTGCCGCGTCACGCACGCGGGCCGCATCCGCGAGCTGCGCGACCTCTACTGCGACGCGCGCCTGCTGCGCCTCCAGTCGCTCTCGCACCACCATCTGGTGACGCGCGGTCAGAGCGAGGACGACGGCATCTCGCTCCTGATCAAGAACCCCGGCATCACGGAGGGCCTCTCCGATCTGCCCTGGCACCGCGACTGCGGCATGGGAGGCCACGCGTCGATGTGTCCCGTGCTGATCGCGTCGATCTACCTCTGGCCTTCGCGGCCGGAGAGCGGCGAGCTGCGCATGCTGCCCGGCTCGCACGAATCGTCCTGCGGCTTCGCGGAGGCGGGCGACGCGAATGCGCCGCTTGGGATCTCGCTGCGCGCGGATCCCGGCGACGTGTCGCTCCACTACGGCGACATCATGCACGCGGCGCCGCCGCCGACCGGCGCGGGCCCGTACCGGCAGTGCCTGCTGCTCGGCTGGACGCGCCCCGACGCCTTCAACCACCGCGGCTACCAGAGCTACAACGACGCGCTGCTCTCGCGCGACGACGGGCAGGTCGAGCACCTGACGCGCGTCGCGTCGCGGCTCGACGATCGGTCCTAGGCCACGGCGCGCCGGGGAGGACTTCTCGACGCCGCGCCGCTCAGGCTGCCATCGAGTCCAGCATGCGCAGGTCCCAGCTCCCGGGATCGAGAAGCGGATGCTCGCAGAGGGACCACTCGGCGGGCGCGCGGTTGCGCGTCGAGCACACCAGGGCGGCCGGATGACCGCGCACCGCAGCGCGTGGATCGGAAAGGGCGAAGCCGCGCCCGAGCAGCGTCGCTCGCTCGCCCCCCCGCAGCGTCACTCCCCAGACGACCAGATCCGCGAACCCGCAGTGTTCGATCGCCGTCTCGAGCAGTCCGGCGCGGATGCGCGGGCTACGCCCCTCGAGATCGCAGAGGTGGACGCGACCCGGTTCGGTGTCGCCCATCACGCGCGAGCTCAGGACGAGGTAGCCATCCAGACCGGCCGTCCCTTCCGCGTAGAGGAAGCGGTACTCGTACATGGGGTTCCCGAAGCGCCACGCGAGGTAGGGCTCACTGCGGACGTGCCGCAGCCTTCCGTCGTGTGGAAGATCCGCCACGAGCTGCGCCATCTGGTCGCAGCGCGGCTGCGCCTCGATCCGCAGCTCCAGGCGGCCCGTCATCGCATCGAGACGCGCGAAGGGATTTCGTTCCGCGCGAGAGAAGAGCAGCCGGGACCGCGACGCGCGCCACAAGAGAGGCGTGCGCGCCATCCGCTCGCGCAGCCAGATTCGCGGCGCGAGACCGGCGTCGCGCCGCTCGAGCGGCTCGTAACGGACCGCGCTCTTCCAGCCGAGGGCCAGGGAGCTCAGGCTGGTGACCATCCCCGCGCTCAAGCTGACGACGTACTCGCAGCCGGACTCCGCAAGATCGGACAGGCCGCTGCGCAGGATCCGGCTCGCGAGCCCCCGGTTCCGCTCGGCCGCGCGGATGGCGAGATCATCGGCAAGCGGGATCGAGACGCTCGGCCCGCCCGTCCGCACTTCGAAGCGCGACTCGAAGAAGCCGCGCATCCCGATGACCTCTTCACCGCGCACGGCGACGTAGATGCGGGGCGGGTCGACCGCCCAGGGATTCCGCTGGTACTTCCATGCGAAGTAGCGCGCGTTCTCGGAGGGATCGGAGCTCCAGAGCGCAGTCTGGAGCCGCGCGACCTCCGCCCCGTGCTCCGCGCGATAGCGCACGATCATGGGCCCCAGGCTCATCGCGACCGGCCTCGCGCGCGCACGAACTCGAGGACTCCGCGCACGCTCGACCACTCGCGCATCAGCTCGAACTGCGTGGGGTCGACGGGCTCGCCGATCTTCTCCTCGACCCAGAGCACGAGGTTGAAGAGCGCGAGCGAATCGAGCCCGCAGGACTCGAAGAGATCCTCGGTGTCGTCGTGGCCGGAGAGGGTGACGCCCTGCTCGACCAGGAAGCTTCTCAGCTCGTCGCGAAGCGACATCCGCGCTTCCATCAGCTCGCGCCAGCGCGCCGCAACAGGGGTCGCGCCTGGAATGACTCGGCGCACCGCTTTGCCACCGCTTCGCGATTGACCTTCCCTCGCGAGCTGCGCGGGATCTCGGCGAGCACGTACCAGCGCTGCGGGAGCTGGTACCCGGCCAGATACCGAGCACAGAGCTCCTGCAGAGCCAGCAGGGCCCGATCGCTCGCCTCTTCGAGTACCACCGCGATCCCCACGTCCTCACCGTGCAGCGCATCCTCGTATGCGAAGGTGCAGACGTCGCGCACGCCGGCGAAGCGCTCCACCACCGAGTCCACGTCGGCGGGATGGACCTTGATCCCGCCCTTGTTGATCTCCTCGCGCTCCCTCCCCCGCAGAAACAGCCACCCGCGGTCGTCGAGCACGCCGATGTCACCGGTCAGGAACCATCCCTGGCTGACGACTGCATTCGTCAGATCCGGTCGGTCGAGATAGCCGCGCATCAGCGCGGGTGTGCTGACCCAGACGAAGCCGGCTTCCCCGGCTGCGCACGGGTCGAGAACTCCGGAACGACCGCCGACCTCACGGCTCCTCGCGACGCGGATCACTCCACCCCAGGCCACCCCGACCAGTCCGTCCTCGGGCTCGACCGACACCGGAGTCGTCGTCCCGGCGAGCCAGCTCGCGGTCTCGGTGATCCCATAGGCATTGAGGACCTGCGCCCCCGTCCAGTCGCGGATCGATCGCCACAGTGCGGCCGAGAGGGGTGCAGAGCCGCAGAATACGCGCCGGAGTGTGCCCCGGGCCGGAGGTCGCGCGGTCTTGAGCGCCAGGCGCCACAGCGACGGAACGGACGACAGGAAGGTGATCTCGTGCCGATCCAGCAGCGAGCCGAGCTGAACCACGAGATCCGGCCGGAACGGCGGCAGCAGGTAGAGATCCTGGCCGAACAGCCACGGAAACAAGCTGTTGCAGATCAGCCCGTGGCCGAAGTGCGTCGGGAGCAGGCATAGCGTCCGCCGGAAGCTCGCCACTCCGAGGCACTGCTGCAGGCCGATCCAGCGCGCTCGCAAGGAGCGATGCGTGTGCACGACACCCTTCGGCTGCCCGGTCGTTCCGGACGTGAACAGGATCAGCGCATCGTCGTCGAGGGAGGTGCGAGCGGGCGGAGCCTCGGGCAGCGCGCGCCGTTCCTCGTCGCCGAGCATCGCGATCTCGGCGCCGAGCGAAGCCAGGTCGGCCCGCAGAGGTTCCGCGGGCGGCTCCTCCCAGAGCGAAAGCCGCGGCTGCGCGGCGCGCGCCAAGGTCGTGACCTCGAACGGGGTCAGGCGCGCATCGATCGGGACCGCACAGGCTCCGAGGCTCCAGATGGCGAGCAGATCGCCGAAGAACTCGGGCCGGTTCCCGTAGTGCAGCAGCACGCGCTCGTGGGACCGGAGCCCGAGGTGAGCGAAGAGAGCCGCGCGCCGTCGGCAGAAGGCGAGCAGCGCCTCCGGCTCCCAGCTTCGGTCCCTCAGCGGATCGATCAGGCGCCCGAGTCGCGAATCCGCGAACAACCGCGTCCCCCCCCGCGGCTTGTGAGACTAGCCCTCGCTGGGAGACAGGTCGCCGGGCGACCGGACACCGCGCTCCGGCGTGAAGCGCACGGGCATGCGCTTCACGCCGTGGATCAAGGTGCCGTGCTGGACCGACGGCGGCGCCGACGGCGCGACATCCGGGAGCCGCGTCAAGAGCTCGCGCAGGATGCAGCCGAGCTGCATGCGCGCGAGGTTCGCACCGAGGCAATAGTGCTCTCCGATGCCGAAGGCGAGGTGGTCGTTCGGCTCGCGCGCGACGTCGAAGCGATCGGGCTCCGCGAACACCTCCTCGTCGCGATTCGCCGACGGATAGGACAGGTAGAGCTTGTCGCCGGCGCGGATACGCATGCCGCGGATCTCGGTGTCCTCGGTCGCGGTGCGCCGGAAGTACATCACGGGCGGCGAGAAGCGCAGCGCCTCCTCGATCGCGCCCGGCAGCAGCCTGTCGAGGTCGCCGAGCAGGCGCGCGCGCTCCGCCGGATGCAGAGAGAGCACGCGCAGGAAGTGCGACGTCGCGTTGCGCGTGGTCTCGTTGCCCGCGACCGCGAGCAGCACGAAGAAGTGGTTGATCTCGACCGCGCTGATCTTCTCGCCGTCGACCTCGCTGTGCACGTAGGTGCTGATCAATGTGTCGTCCGGCGCGGCGCGCTTCCGGTCCGCCAGCTCGTTCGAGTACATCCACATCTGTGCGGCGAAGACGCGCGGATCCGGACCGCCCTGCTGCTCCGGGTCGTCGGCGCCGACGAGCTGGTTCGACCACTCGAAGATCTTCTTGCGGTCCTCGTGCGGTACGCCGATCAGCTCGCAGATCAGGGTGAGCGGCAGCTCGGAGGCGAGGTCCTCGACGAATTCGCATTCGCCGCGCGCGGCCACGCGGTCGACGATCTCGCGCGCGCAGGCGCGGATGCGCGGCTCGAGCTTCGCGACCATGCGCGGCGTGAAGCCGCGCTGCACCAGGCGGCGATACTTCACGTGCTGCGGCGGATCCATGCCGATCAGCTGCGTGCGCATGCCGGCGAGGTCGTCCTCGGCCATGTCGCCGAGCAGATGCGAGCCCTGCGCGTTCGAGAAGAGCCGCGGGTGGCGCGACACGTGCACGACGTCGGCGTGCCGCGAGATCACGAAGTAGCCGCGCGTGACGCCGAGAATGCCGCGGGGCCGAGTGGGCGCGTCGTGCCAGCAGACGGGCGCCTCGCGCCGCAATCGCCGCAGGTAGGCGTGGGGCGGACCTCCGCAGCGCACCACGAGCTCGGGGTCGGAGAGGTCGAGCTCGCCCGGTCGCGGCGCGGGACCTTCGTCGGTGCGCGAGCGGTCAGACATCTCGCCGGGGCTTCGTCATGGCGTCGGACGCGCATTCTATCCGCGCGCCTGGCGCGTCTGCACGTCCTCGACGCGCTCCTTTGTAGATTCGTCGGAGCACAGCTCTGCATCTCGCGGCGTCAGCGCATCGTTCACGCAGTCGATCAGGATCTGCCGCGTCCGCAGCTCCGCCCGCGGCCGGCTCCCCTCGACACGCCGCAAGGTCGAGCGGTAGACGGCCTGGAACCAGACGTCGAAGAGGTGATCGAAGCGCGCGCGATCGCCCGCGCGCGCGGCATCGCAGATCTCCTCCAGGATGGCGGCTCTCATCGCTTCACTTCTCTTCGACCGGCTGGCCACGGAGCGCCTCCCCGTCGCGGCTCGTTAGCAAGCACCGGGCCAGCATCAGGACGCGCGGATGCGTCGTGCGCCCTTCGAGCACAGACGATTCTTCAAACGCGAGCGAGATTGTCCGGAATGGCTGCCGCCTTCCGATCCTCCCACTACGGGTAGGCCGCGCCCGGCGCCGCGACGTCCTGCGTGCGCCAGGCCTCGATCGCTTCGTCGACGAGCGCCGCACCCCGGAAGCGATAGTGGATCGCGAACGGCAGCCACCAGCGACCGACGCGGCGGAAGTCCTCGAAGCGAGCCTCGAGGACCCCGTCGCCGAGACCCGGCACCGAGACCGGACCCGCGAGGCCGACGAGCTGCAGCTTCGCGTCGAAGCCGAGCGTGAACGGCTCCTCACCGAGATCGCGCAGCCAGACGCGCAGCCCGCGCACCGCGCCCGCCGGCAGCTCGCCCGCGCCCGCGAGCTCGATGCGGACCTGCGTCGGGTCCGCCAGCACGTCGAGGTCCGAGAGCGCGACGAAGGAGACGAGCCCCGCGACCCCGCTTCCGTGCGCGAGCTCGCTCGACACCAGTCCGCCGCCGAGGTACGTGCGCAAGCTCACGCCGTCACTGACGAGCGTCTGCGTCTCGGCCGACGTGCGGAGCCGCAGCTCGAGCCGCGACGGCACCGCGTAGGTCATCTCCCAGCGCCACACGCCCGGGAAGCCCGCGTGGACGGTGAGCTCGGAGCTGCGCGCGAAGCGAGGCAACAGACCGCCGCGCGCCGCGATCGCCGCCGCGGCGAGATCGTCGGGAGTCCGGGGCGAGACACAGGCCACGAGCAACGCACACAGCCCGAGCGCGAGTCGCGCGCGCGCACACCCGCGCGCACGCTGCCGCGCGCACGCGCTCGCGTCTATGCTGCGTACATGCAACTCCGCCTGCGCGCGGTCGCGGTCCTCGCGGGCCTCGCGACGGCGGCCTGCGCCGCCCGAGCGCCCGTCCCGGATCCGACGACCGCGCCCGTCGAGATTCGCTCCTACACGCAAGGAGCTCTGCGCATCACGCTGCGGATCCCCGCGCTGCCTCCGGGACCCAAGCCCGCCGTGCTGTCGCCCTTTGTCGATACCGATACGCTCCTCGCGCGCGGCTTCGTCGTCGCGGAGTACCGGTTCGAGTGGGCGGAGATCGCGCGCCTCAAGGGGCTGCCGCCGCCCGCGCCCGATCCGCCCGCGCCACCGGACACGGGGCAGCGCGTCGGCGCGTGGCTCCTCAGCTCGCCCCGGGCCGGAATCGTCGGGCGCGCCTACTTCCAGCTCGTCGCCGCGAGCGCGGGCGTCAACGTGCCGGCCGTGGTCGATCGGCTCGTCCGCCAGCCGGAGGTGGATCCGGAGCGGATCGCGATCCTCGGCAGCTCGACCTTCGGCTTCGTCGCGCTCGAGGCCATGCGCGAAGATCCGCGGCTCGCGGTCGGCATCGTGCGCGTGGCCTGCGGCGACTACGAGACCTTCCTGCGCGCCTCCACGCTCGCGCTCGGCGACGACCCGCGCTGGCTCGTCGACGGTCGCGCGCCGCTCGATGCCGACTACGAGGCGGAGCTGCACGCGCACCAGCCGATCGATCACGCGGATGCGTACCCGCCTCGACCGCTGTTGCTGCTCGCGGGCCGCAGCGATCCCGTGATGCCGTACGAGTGCGTCGAGCGCACGCAGGAAGCGCTCGGCGCCGCCTACGCACGCGCGGGTGTCGCCGACCGCTTCCGGGTCGAGTCGTTCTCGGAGGAAGGCCATCAGCTCGGCGCCGAGTCCGACGCGCTCGCGCTCGACTGGCTCGTGCGCTGGCTGCAAGGGCCGGAGGCGCCGCGCTGACTCACAGCGCGATGCCCTTGTAATCGACGTGGAAGCCGGCCCGCGCGAACGCGCCGAAGTGGGGAGAGCGCGCCGCCGCCACGCCGTCGATCTCGGCGATGCGGATGCTCTTGCGCCGTCGCGCAACCGCCATGCGCGGCAGCGCGGCCGCCGCGCGCGCGACCGCCTCGTCGTCGGTGTCGGCGAAGGTGAGCGCCCGGCCTCCGCGCTCGAGATAGAGAGCGGGAACGCCGCCGACCTGCACGAGTGTCGCGCCGACCGCGCGGCGAAGCGGGGCATCCGGCAGGCGCGTCGCCGGCCACGGAAGCAGCGCGCCGTAGGGATTCGCCGGATCGACGCTCGCGAGCCACCACGCCGAGCCCTCCTTTTCGGCGCGCGCGGCGCGCAGCCGATCGACGACGCCCGCCTGCGCGAACTGCGCGCCGCGGAGGCGCTCGACGAAGTGTCCGCGCCGGACCTTCCCCATCTCCTCCATCTGGCGGTACACCGCGTAGAGCGGGGCGAAGCCGCCGCTCGCGCCTTCCGCTGCGACGGCGTCTCGCGACACCACGCCGTAGCGGTCGAGCCAGAGGAGCGCGCGCGCATGCGCCCGGCGCGTCGCGTCGACCTCGGGATCGACGAGCTGCGCGACCGACGACCAGCGGCCGGCCGCCGCGAGCGGCGAGTGTCGCCGCCGTCGCGTGGACGCGGCCGCGACTTCGCGCCGCGACGAGAGCACGCGCAGCGCCGCGATCGCGTCGTTGGTCACGAGACCCGCGGCCACGAGCTGCCACAAGGCGTCGAGCAGCGCCCGCAGCGGCGGGCCGCCGGTCGCCGCGAGCAGCTCGGGCAGGAAGCTCGCGCCGCGCCGCTCGAGGTGCGCGAGCACCGCGCGCTCGAGCGCGGGCAGATCCTCCGGTGCCTGCGGCGGCTCGCAGAGCAGCGACACGCGCTCGCGCCGGTAGAGCGCGATGCGAAGATCGCGCTCTCCCTGCGCACCCGCGCCGACGAAGACCAGCTCGCCGCGCGCGCCGAGCTCGTCGAGGCGGCGGACGTCGAAGTCCGGCATGCGCGCCGGCAGGATCGCGCGCTCGAGCTCCGCGAACGAGAGCGGCATGCCCTCGAGCTGCGCGACGGCGGTGCGAAGGCGCGCGCTCGCAACGCCGTCGGCGCCGATCCCGTGCCAGCCGGCCAGGAAGCGCGCGAAGGTCGCGGCGTCCACCGCAGCGACCTCGGCGCGGAGCTTCGCGAGCGTCCGCTGGCGCAGCCGCCGCAGCACCTCCGGGTCGCACCACTCGGGCTCGCGTCCGCGCGGATCGAGCTCGCCGGTGCGGAGCCTCTCGCGCGCCGCGAGCCCCGCCAGGACGGGCTCGAGCTGCGCCGCGGGAAGCCCCGTGCGCGAGGCCAGCGAGCGCGTCGGGAAGGGGCCGTGCGTGCGCGCGTAGCGGAGCGCGAGCTGCTCGCGCGCTTCCTGCACGGGCGCGAGGAACGCGGCGGCGACACCGGGCAGGATCGCCGCGCCGAGCGCGTCGCGGTAGAGGCCCGCGTCCTCGCTGGCGATCCAGCGCGGCTCGCCCGCGATCGCGACGCGCAGCGCGCGGCCGCTCGCTTCGAGCGCCTCGAGCCAGGGCGAGGGATCGCCGAGGCTCCGCGCCGCGAGCTCGCGCGCCGACAGATCTCCGACGCGGCGCAGCAGGTCGAGCAGCGCCTCGGCGTCCCGAGCCCGGCGCTCCGGCGCCACACCCTGCAGCTCGGCCTCGGTCGCCGCGACGACCTCGGCGTCGAGCAGGCTTCGCGCCTCGGCCTCGCCGAGCAGATCGCGCAGCATGTGGCGGTCGAGCGAGAGCGCCTGCGCGCGGCGCTCGGCCACCGGATGGTCGCCCTCGTACAGGTACTCGGCGGTGTAGGCGAAGACGAGCGAGCGCGCGAAGGGCGAGGCGGTCGGCGTCTCGACCTCGTCGACGCGCACGCGCCGCGCTTGGACGTCGCGCAGCAGCTCCGCGAGCGCGGGCAGATCGAAGACGTCCTGGAGGCAGGCGCGGTAGGTCTCGAGCAGGATCGGGAAGGCCGGATACTGGCGCGCGACCGCGAGTAGATTCTGGGCGCGCAGTCGCTGTGCGAAGAGCGGCGTGCGCGCGCCCGGACGCCTTCGCGGCAGCAGCAGCGCGCGGGCGGCGTTCTCGCGGAAGAGTCCGGCGAAGAGCGCCGAGTGCCCGAGCTGCGCGACGACCGCCTCCTCGACGCGCTCCGCATCCGGAATCAGCGCGCCGAGGTCGGGCGGGGTGTCGGCGTCGGGCAGGCGCAGCACGATGCCGTCGTCGCCCCAGAGCGCCTGCACCGGAACCTCCGACGCGGCGGCGAGCCGCGCCTCGATCGCGAGCGCCCACGGCGCGTGCACGCGCGATCCGAAGGGCGACAGGATGCAGACGCGCCAGTCGCCGAACTCGTCGCGGAAGCGCTCGATCGTGATCGCGCGATCGGTCGGCAAGGTGCCCGTCTGCTGCCGCTGCTCCGCGACGTAGTCGACGAGATTCGCGGCCGCGCGCGCTTCGAGGCCGTACTCCTCGCGGAGCCAGCGCTCGCCGTGCGCGCGACCCTCCTCGATCCGGTCCTCGCCGCCGCAGCGCGCGGCGAGCTCGCGCACGCAGCTGCCGAGCGCGCGCCCGAGCTCGAGCGGACGCCCCGGCCCGTCGCCGTGCCAGAAGGGCAGCTTCCCGACCTCGCCCGGCGCGGGCGACACCAGCACGCGATCGCGCGTGATCGCGTCGACGCGCCAGGTGCTGGCGCCGAGCGTGACGAGCTCGCCGACGCGCGTCTCGTAGACCATCTCCTCGTCGAGCTCGCCGATGCGCGGCCCGCCCTCGCCACGCACGACCGCGTAGAGGCCGCGGTCCGGGATCGTACCGCCCGACACCAACGCGAGCTGGCGCGCGCCGGGCCGCGCGGCCAGGCGATCGGCCGCGCGATCCCAGTGGATGCGCGCGCGAAGCTCCGCGAACTCGGCCGACGGATAGCGGCCGGCCAGCATGTCGACGACGCCCTCGAGCGCCTCGCGGGAGAGCGAGCGATAGGGCGCGGCGCGGCGCACGAGCGCTTCGAGATCGCCGAGCGAGATGGGCGCGGCCGCGCAGATCGCCACGATCTGCTGCGCGAGCACGTCGAGGGGGTTCTGCGGCACGCGCAGCGCCTCGACCGCGCCCTCGCGCATGCCGCGCGCGACGACCGTCGCCTCCAGCAGGTCGCCGCGGTGCTTCGGGTAGACGATGCCGCGGCTGACGCGACCGACGCCGTGGCCGGCGCGACCGATGCGCTGGAGTCCGCGCGCGACCGCGCCGGGCGATTCGACGAGCAGCACGAGGTCCACCGCCTGCATGTCGATGCCGAGCTCGAGCGAGCTGGTCGCGACGATCGCGCGCAGCCGGCCCTCGGCGAGCGCCTGCTCGATCGCGCGCCGCTCCGCGTGCGCGAGGCTCCCGTGGTGCGCGCGCGCGAGCTCCTCGCCCGCCTCCTCGTTGATGCGCCGGCACAGCCGCTCGCAGAGCCCGCGGCTGTTGGTGAAGACGATCGCGCTCGCGTGCGCGCGGATCTCCTTCACGAGCTCCGGGACGATCGCGCTCCACTTGTCCCCGGCCTGCGGCTCTTCGCCCTTCCC
>Ga0335069_10008514_pt1 | contig 14677 bp, 13 predicted proteins | sample Lox_Sample_11_FD_206714 | JGI IMG/M metagenome (GOLD analysis project Ga0335069, IMG submission 206714) | Soil microbial communities from Loxahatchee National Wildlife Refuge, Florida, United States - Lox_Sample_1.1 | ecosystem: Environmental > Terrestrial > Soil > Wetlands | place: USA... | reverse complement strand
GCGCCCGCCGGCCGCGCCTTTCGCGGAAGAAGATCTCGCCTTCGCGCGGCTGCTCGCATTCGCCGCGGCGTCGCGCCTGGCGCCGCCGCCGATCGTCCAGGCGCCGGCCGAGCACGCGCCCGAGCCGCCGCGCGTCGATCCCGACGAGCCCGTGCGCGTCGAGCTCGCGCGCGAGATCGCGTCGGCGCTGTGCGCCGAGATCGAGCCGGCGCCGCTCTTGCTCGCGGCGCTCCGCCCGATCGCCGAGCGCCTCGGCGCGTCGCCGGTGTCGCTCTACCTCGTCGATTCGCGCGTCGGCTCGCTCGCGCTCGAGGCGAGCGCGGGGTCGGGCCGCGCGGATCGGACGCGCTTGCCGCGCGACCGCGGACTCGCCGGACGCGTGCTCGCGGGCGGAGGCGCGGTCGCCGCGGACCGGCCGGAGTCGCTGCAGGGCTTCGACGTCGCGGTCGACACGCCGGAGGACGGCGCGGCCGGACCGCTCTACTGCGTGCCGATTGCGATCCGCGGCCGCGTGCTCGGGCTCGCGCGCGCTTTCTTGCGCGCTGGCGCCGGCACTTCGGCGCGTACGGCGGAGCTCCTCTCGAGCGCGCTCTCCGCAGCGGTCCGCAACGCGCTCCTGTACCGTAGCCTGCTCGAATCGATCGACGACCTCGCGCGCGCTCGCCGCGAGTCGAACGAACGGCGTTAGTCGCGGGGTGCGCGCCGCATGAAGGATCTGATCGACAAGGCCGAGGTCCTGATCGAGGCGCTCCCGTACATCCGGCGCTTCTACGACAAGACCATCGTGATCAAGTACGGGGGCAGCGCGATGCGCGACGAGTCGCTGCGCGCGTCGTTCGCGGTCGATCTGGTGCTGCTGAAGTACATCGGCCTGCGGCCGGTCGTCGTGCACGGCGGCGGCCCGCAGATCGGCCGCACGCTCGAGCGCCTCGGCAAGACGTCGCGATTCGTCGGCGGGCTGCGGGTCACTGACGACGAGACGATGGAAGTGGTCGAGATGGTGCTCGGCGGCAAGGTGAACCGCGAGATCGTGGCGCTCGTGCAGCAAGCCGGCGGCCGCGCGGTCGGCCTCACCGGCAGCGACGGCGACATGATCCGCGTGGTGCGCCGCGAGGTCGAAGGCGAGGACGTCGGCCGCGTCGGGCGCGTGGTCGACGTCCAGCCGGCGGCGATCAGTGCCGTGGCCGACGCGGGTTTCGTGCCGGTGATCGCGCCGCTCGGTATCGATCCGAGCGGTGTCACCCACAACGTCAACGCCGACGAGGCCGCCGGCGCGATCGCGCGCGCGCTCGGCGCCGAGAAGCTGATCCTGCTGACCGACGTCGAGGGCGTGAAGGACGCGCAGGGCCGGCTGATCCACACGCTCTCGATCGCCGAGGCGCGCAAGCTGATCGCCGAGGGGACGATCCGAGACGGCATGATCCCGAAGGTCGAGTGCTGCATCGAGGCGCTCGAGAACGGCGTCGGTCGCACCCACGTGCTGGACGGCCGCATGCTGCACGCGATCCTGCTCGAGATGTTCACCGATGGCGGCGTCGGAACCCTGATCACCTTGTAGCCGTGCCCAAGGACTTCATCAGCCTCGCCGACTGGAGCGCCCCGGAGCTGCTCTCGATGCTCGAGCGCGCGCGCGAGCTGAAGGCGCTGCTCCGGCGCGGCGAGCGGCCGCAGACGCTCGAGGGCCGCTCGGTCGCGATGTTTTTCGAGAAGCCGTCGCTGCGGACGCACGTCACCTTCGAGGCCGGCGTGACGCAGCTCGGCGGACACGCGATCTGGCTGAAGCCCGAGGAGGTCGGCATCGGCACGCGCGAGACGCCGGGCGACGTCGCTGCGAACCTCTCGCGCTGGGTCGACGCGATCGTCGCGCGCACCTACAGCCACCATCTCGTCGAGGAGCTCGCCGCGGTCGCGACGATCCCCGTGATCAACGGCCTCACCGACCTGCTGCACCCGTGCCAGGTGATGGCGGACCTCCAGACCATGCGGGAGAAGCGCCCGCTCGTGGGCGCGGTGATCGCCTACGTCGGCGACGGCAACAACATGGCCAACTCGCTGATGCTCGGCGCCGCGGTTCTCGGCCTCGAGCTGCGGCTCGCGACGCCGGAGAGCCACCGGCCGGCGCTGCGCGTGCGCAAGCGCGCCGACGAGATCTCGGCGCGGAGCGGCGCGCGCATCCGCTGGAGCGAGGATCCGGTCGAGGCCGTGGGCGGCGCCGACTTCGTCTACACCGACACGTGGACGAGCATGGGCCAGGAGGCGGAGGCCGAGATGCGCCGCCGGCTCTTCCGGCCCTATCAGGTGAATGCGCGCCTGCTCTCGCACGCGCCGGATGCCTGGATCATGCACTGCCTGCCCGCCCACCGCGGCGAGGAGATCACGGACGACGTGCTCGACGGCCCGCGGAGCATCGTCTTCGACCAGGCGGAGAACCGCCTGCACGCGCAGAAGGCGATCCTCGAGCACCTGCTCCGCAAGCCCGGCAGGCCCGGCTCGTAGAGCCGGGCGCGCGGCGAGCGGCAAGCCGTCCGGCGCACAGCGAGGCGAAGCCGAGCGGAGATCGCACGGGACGGGCGAGCGAAGCCATCAGAGGGTCGACCCGGTGCGGTGAAGCCGCGCGAGCATGCCGGCGGCCGTACCGCGCAGTTGCGCTCAGCTTTCCGCTGCGCCCGTCCGATACCCACGCCGGTGGCGAATGCCTCGCCGCCGGGGTCGGCATGGGTTCCAACGACGGCGGAAGTCGAGAGCAGGAGCGGATTCCCAGACTCGCGCCGGACCTCGATCCCGAGGTTCTCGAACTCACTCCCGTGGAGGGCTTCTTGCTCTCGAGGATCGACGGCAGCACCAGCTGGAAGACGCTCTGCCACATCGGTGGCCTCGCGCCGCACGAGGTGGACCGAGCGCTCGAGCGCTTCGAGGCGAAGGGCGTGATCGTCGTGGAGCGCCCCGGCGGCGCGCGCGCGGCGGCGGCGGCCGGTCGTGCCGAGCCGCAGGCGAAGGCCGACGCTGCGAAGAGCATCGTGCCGGCGGGCTCCGTCGACGCGCGCCTCGGCATCTCCCTGGAGCTCCAGCGCCGCATCCTCGAGTTCGAGAGCGGGCTAGAGCGGCCGTACCACGACCTGCTCGGCGTCGAGCGCAACGCCGACGCGAAGGAGATCAAGCGCGCCTACTTCCGGCTCTCGCGCGAATACCACCCCGACCGCTACTTCCGGCGCGACCTCGGTCACTTCGGCGCGCGTCTCGAACGCATCTTCCGCAAGGTCGCGGAGGCCTACGAGCTTCTGTCGGATCCGAACACGCGCGCCGAGATCGAGCGCAGCCTCGCCTCGGGGCCCGCGCCGTCCGGCGGCGAGTACCGGCACACCGTGCCGGGCAAGGCCGAGCGCATCGGGCCGGAGCCGGCGCCGCCGCGCGGACAGCGCGTGCCCGGGCGCATGGAGAACCTCGAGCGGCTCCGCAACCGCTTCCGCATCCCGCCGAAGCTGCTGGCCGAGCGGCGCATCCGAGCGCGCCAGCTCTTCCAGGCGGCGCGGGTCTCGGCGCACGAGGGCCGCTACCTCGAGGCGGCCGCCAGCATGCGGCTCGCCATCGCGTTCGATCCGTGGGAGAAGGAGTTCAAGTCGGGCTTCGCGGACATCCAGGCGCAGGTCCACGCGGCGCGCGCCGAGGAGCTGCTGAAGCGCGCCGGCGACGCGGTCGCGCAGGGCGAGGCGCTGCATCTGCTCGAGGAGGCGCTCCTCTACCGGCCCTGCCACGTCGAGACCTTGAGGCGCGCGATCGCGCTCTCCATCGAGGTGCGCGAGCTGGAGAAGGCGCGCGAGTACGCGGAGCAGCTCGTCGAGATCGCGCCCGACGTCGCCGCGCACCACGCGCGACTCGCGGGCGTGTTGCGGCGCCAGGGCAAGCGGGCGCAGGCGTCGGCCGCGCTCGAGAACGGCGCGCGCATCGACGCGAAGGATCCGGAAATCAAGGCCGAGCGGCTGAACCTGCATCGCAGCCGCGCGCGGTCTGGAGGGGCGGCATGAGTCGTGTCATCGGAATCGACCTGGGCACCACGAATTCGTGCGTGGCCGTGATCGACGGCGGCAAGCCCGTCGTGATCCCCAACACGGGCGGCTACAAGACCAGCCCCTCGATGTTCGCGATCGCGGCGGACGGCAAGCGCCTGGTCGGACACCTGGCCAAGCGCCAGGCGATCACCAACGCTCGCAACACCGTCTACGCATCGAAGCGCCTGATCGGCCGGCGCTTCGACTCGGCCGAGGTCAAGCGCGCGCTCGACCTGTTCCCGTACGAGATCGTGGAGGGCCCCAACGCCGACGCCCGCATCGTGATCGCGGGCAAGACCTTCTCGTGCTCCGAGATCTCGGGGATCATCCTGCGCGAGATGAAGCGCGTCGCCGAGGAGTACCTCGGCGAGCCCGTCTCCGACGCCGTCGTCACGGTGCCGGCCTACTTCAACGACACGCAGCGCCAATGCACCAAGGACGCCGGCAAGATCGCGGGCCTCGAGGTGCTGCGCATCATCAACGAGCCGACCGCCGCGGCGCTCGCCTACGGCCTCGGCCACAACCGCGAGGAGAAGATCGCGGTCTACGACCTCGGCGGCGGCACCTTCGACATCTCGATCCTCGAGCTCGCCGAGGGCGTGGTCGAGGTGCTCGCGACCGCCGGCAACACCTTCCTCGGCGGCGAGGACTTCGACCGGCGCATCGTCGAGCACGTGCTCGAGCTGTTCAAGAAGAGCGAGGGCATCGATCTCTCCGACGACCTGATGGCGCGCCAGCGCCTGAAGGACGCCGCCGAGAAGGCCAAGTGCGACCTCTCGACGCTCCAGACCACCGAGATCAACCTGCCGTTCATCGCGAACGACTCGACGGGCGCGCGCCACCTGAACGTCGAGATCACGCGCGAGACGCTCGAGGGGCTCGTCTCCGACATCGTCGAGCGCACGATGAAGAGCGTCGAGCAGTGCGTGAACGACGCCGGGCTCGACCCGCGCGCGATCGACCACGTGGTGCTCGTGGGCGGCCAGACGCGTATGCCGCTCGTCCAGCAGCTCGTGACGCGCTTCTTCGGCAAGCCGCCGCATCGCGGCGTCAACCCCGACGAGGTGGTGGCGGTCGGCGCCGCGATCCAGGGGCGCGTGCTCGTGTCGGACGAGCGCGACCTCTTGCTGCTCGACGTGACGCCGCTCTCGCTCGGCATCGCGACCTTCGACGGCCACTTCGCCACCTTGATCCAGCGCAACACCACGGTGCCGGTGCGCAAGAGCCACGTCTTCACCACCACGCGCGACAACCAGTCGGCGGTGAAGATCCGCGTGCTGCAGGGCGAGGCCGAGCGCGCCGACGAGAACCACATGCTCGGCGAGTTCGTGCTCTCCGACATCCCGCCGGCGCCGAAGGGCCAGCCCGAGATCGAGGTGTCGTTCGACATCGACGCCAACGGCATCGTCAACGTCTCCGCGCGCGACCGCAGCACCAACCGCGAGCAGTCGATCACGGTGCGGACGACCGGCACGCTGTCCGAGGAGGAGATCGCGCAGCTCGTGCGCGACAACGCCGACTACGAGCTGCCGGACGAGACCTAGGCGGAGACTCACGTGGCGACCCGCTCGCTGATGGATTTCGTCGACACGCCCGTGCTGGTGGGCGACCCGGACGGCCGCGCCGTCTACGTGAACCCCTGCTTCGAACGCGCCTTCTCGCAGACGAAGGAGGCCGCCACCGGCGTGCCGCTCGCGAGCCTCTTCGGAGGCGGCGCGCGCGAGGCGATGCTCGGCGCGGTCGCGCGCGTGTGCGGCGGCGAGCCGCGCGCGCGCTTCCGCCTGCGCGAAGCCGGCACCGGCTACCTCGCGCTCGCGTCGCCGGTGGTGGTGGAGGGCGGTCGCGTCGGCGTGATCATCGTGCTGACCGAGGAGACGCGCGGGGAAGAGAGTCTGCTCGCGCTGCGCCGCGACGTGATCGAGCCGCTCGACGAGATCGCCGGCTGCCTCTCCGCCCTCGCGGAGGCTGCGCGCGGCGAGCGCGAGGAGCTCCACGCCGCGACCGGCATGCGCGCGCTCGCGCGCATGCGCAAGTGGATCGACCAGGTGGGCCGCGAGCTCGGAGTCGCCGAGACTCGTTAGTCGGCAGCGCACCCGCGCCGAGCGCGCGGCTCGCGCGCAACTCCACTCGGTCCCGCAGCGCGCGCTCCAGCCCGGTCGCAGCGATGCGATGCGCGCGTAAGGGATTGCGCGTAGCTGCCGTGTCGTGCGTCACGCGCGCCCGACGAGCGTGCTCCGGGTCACATGTGCGTCGGGCGGGCAAGCCGAACGCATGCCTGGAACGAGACCCCACCCGTGAGCTACCCCCCGATCTCGCATCCCGCTCTGCGCGCCGCGCTCGCGCTCGTGCTGCTCCTCGCGGTCGGCGACTGCGCGCGCCCGGCGCGCGCCGAGTCGAAGGCCGAGTCCAAGGCGAAGATGCAGAGCCTCGACGAGCAGGTCCAGGACATCAAGTCGGACGTGCTCGGCATCGCGACGCAGCTCGACCGCCTCGAGGAGCGGCTGCTCTATCCGTCCAACACCGAGGTGGCCGTCTTCGTGTCGGTCGCCGAGGGCGAGACCTTCCGCCTCGATTCGGTGCAGATCCAGATCGACGGCGAGGCGGTCGCGCGGCACATCTACAGCTTCAAGGAGCTCGAGGCGCTGCAGAAGGGCGGCGTGCAGCGCCTCTACACCGGAAACATCCAGACGGGCGATCACCGGCTCGACGTGCACGTCGCCGGGAAGTCCGGCGCGTCCGACGTGAACGCCTCGCAGACCTTCGGCTTCCGCAAGGAGGCGGGGCCGAAGCTGGTCGGGATCACGCTGGCCGGCGGAGGCTCCAGCATCGAGCTCGGGGGCTGGTAGCCGTGGCCACCGCGGGACCCTCCCTGGCACTCGCCGCGGCGGTGCTGCTCGCGGCCCACGCGGCCGCGGCGCGCGATCTGCGCGACCTCTACTTCGGCGAGGCGCTCTACTACGCGTACCAGGAGCGCTACTTCGACGCGCTCGAGCGGCTCGACACGGAGATCGCGCAGCACTACGGCGTCGACGAGCCGAAGCTCGACTCGCTCCAGTTCCACATCGGGCGCGCGGAGTTCTCGGTCGGCGACTTCGAGCTCGACTACCGCATGCACCAGCGCGCGGGCCGCGCCATCCGGGCCGTGCTCGAGGCGAACGTCGAGGATCCGGTGCGCAACGAGGCCGCCTTCCGGCTGGCGCGGATCCTCTTCCAGAAGGAGCAGCCGCGCGACGCGCTGCAGGCGCTCGCGCGCATCCACGGCGAGATCCCCGAGGCGATCCGCGACGACCTCGAGTTCCTGCGCGCGAACGTCTACCTCGCGCTCGGGCAGCCGGGCGACGCTGTGCCGGTGTTGCAGGGCCTGCAGGGCAGCAAGTCGCTGCAGGGCTTCGCGCAGTACAACCTCGGCATCGCGCTCCTCCAGCAGGGCAAGACGGCCGAGGCGGTCGCGCAGCTCGGTCGCGCGGGCGAGGTGAGTGGCGACGACGCGCCGCTGCTCGCGATCCGCGACAAGTCGAACCTGGTGCTCGGCACCTTGTTCTTCGAGGACTCCGCCTTCGGTTCCGCGCAGAGCACGCTCGACCGCGTGCGCCTGCAGGGCCCCTTCTCGAACCAGGCGCTGCTGCGCGCGGGCTGGGCCGACGCGTCGGCACAGCGCTTCGAGCGCGCGCTCGTGCCGTGGAGCCTGCTGGCCGAGCGCGATCCCACCGACGCGGCGGTGCAGGAGGCGCTGCTCGCGCTGCCCTACGCATACAGCAAGCAGGGCGTGCACGGGCGCGCGGCGCTGCTCTACGGGCGCGCGGTCGAGGCCTACGCGCACGAGCTCGAGAAGATCGACGCGTCGCTGCGGAGCATCCGCGAGGGCGAGTTCCTGAAGGACCTCGTGCGCGAGGAGATCCGGCAGGACAAGGATTGGGTGATCCGACTGCGGAGCCTCGAGGGAGCTCCCGAGACCTTCTACCTCGCGTCGCTGATGGCTTCGCACGATTTCCAGACGGCGCTCCAGAACTACCTCGACCTCGAGGATCTGCGAAAGCGCCTCGTCTCCTGGCAGCGCAGCCTCGAGGCGTTCGAGGAGCTCGTCTCCCTGCGGCGCCACTACTACGAGCCGCTGCTGCCGCAGGTCGACGCGGAGTTCCGGAAGCTCGACGCACAGATGCGTCTGCGGCTCGAGCAGCGCGAGCACCTCGACCGCCGCCTCCAGCACCTGCTCGTCGATCCGAGGCCGGAGCTGCTGGCGACCTCGGACGAGCAGCAGGCGTCGGCCCGGATCGGAGCGCTCGAGTCCGCGCTCGAGGGGCGCAGCGACGAGGAGGCCGCGGCGCTGCGCGCTCGCACGGGGCGCCTGAAGGGGCTGCTGCGCTGGGATCTGGAGACGCACTACCACGAGCGCCTGACGCAGGCCCACCGGCACCTCGCCGAGCTGAACCAGCAGATCGACGCGCTGAACCAGCGGTACCAGTCTTTCGTGCGGACGCGGCAGGCGGCGACGCACAGCTATGTCGGCTACGAGGAGCCGATACGCCGCCTGCGCGCGCACGTGGTGGCCGCGCAGGAGCGCCTCGGCGTCCTGATGGAGGCGCAGGGCCGCGTGCTCGAGAGCGTGGCCAACGAGGAGCTGAAGCTCCGCCGCGAGCGCCTCGAGGCCTACCAGAACCAGGCTCGCTTCGCCTTCGCGGACAGCTACGACCGCGCCGCCAAGGCGCAGGCGCAGGCGCAGTGAGGCGCGGGCCCCGATGCGCATTCGCACCGCCTGTCTCTCCGCCGCGGCGCTCTGCGCCGCCTGCGCCGGCGATCCGGACCGGCAGACGCTCGCGCGGCTGCACGACGTGGAGCCGGACATGAGCGAGGTGCAGGTGGAGCACGGCCTCGACCAGGCCGTGGCCGGCTACCGGAAGTTCCTCGAGGAGGCGCCGGAGTCGTCGCTCACGCCGGAGGCCATGCGCCGGCTCGCGGACCTCCAGATCGAGAAGGAGTACGGACTCCTCGGCGACGGCGAGGGGATCCGGGAGATGCCGGCCCCGGAGCCGTCCGCCGCACCGGCTCTCAGCGACACCGAAACGAGACGCGCGCCGGCGGCGAAGCCCGGGCACTCGGAGTCCGAGGCCGAGTTCGAGCGGCGCGCGGCGGCCGCGACCTCGGCGCGGCCCTCGCAGCCGGGTCCTGCCCTCGATCTCCCCGGCGCGAAGTCGGCGCCTCCCGGGCCGCTCGAGGCGATCGCGCTCTACGACCAGATCCTCGCGAAGTATCCGAACTACCCGCACAACGACGAGGTGCTCTACCAGAAGTCGCGCGCCTACGACGAGCTCGGCCGGACGGAGGACGCGATCGTCGTGATGGAGCAGATGATCGCGCTCTACCCGCAGTCGCGTCACATGGACGAGGTGCAGTTCCGGCGCGCGGAGTACTTCTTCACGCGCAAGAAGTATCGCGATGCCGAGGCCGCCTACTCGGCCATCACCGCGATGGGATCCTCCTCCGAGTATTACGAGCTCGCGCTCTACAAGCTCGGCTGGACCTTCTACAAGCAGGACCTCCACGTGGAGGCGCTTCACCAGTACGTCACGCTGCTCGATTACAAGGTTGGCACCGGCTACGACTTCGACACGCCGCACGACGAGGACACCGAGCGGCGTATCGCCGACACCTTCCACGTCGTCAGCCTGTGCTTCTCGAACCTCGGCGGGCCCGAGTCGATCGAGCAGTACTTCGGCGCGAACGGCCACAAGAGCTTCGAGGACCGGATCTACGGCCACCTCGGCGAGTTCTACCTCGAGAAGCTGCGCTACCAGGACGCCGCGGCCGCGTACCGCGCGTTCGTCGATCTGAACCCGCTGCACCGCTCCGCCCCGCGCTTCAGCATGCGCGTGATCGAGATCTACGAGCAGGGCGGCTTCCCCAAGCTCGTTCTCGAATCCAAGAAGCAGTTCGCGGCGAGCTACGGCCTCGACTCCGAGTACTGGCGCCACTTCGACGTCGCCGCGTCGCCGGAGGTGCTCCGCTACCTGAAGACCAACCTCCAGGACCTCGCGAGCCACTACCACGCGCGCTTCCAGGATCCGGAGGGCGACGAGGATCGAGAGAAGAGCTTCCAGGAGGCCGCGCGTTGGTATCGCGCGTATCTCGCGTCCTTCCCGAAGGAGGAGGAGAGCGCGTCGATCGACTACCGGCTTGCGGACCTGCTGCTCGAGCACCGCGACTTCGACGACGCGGCGCGCGAGTACGAGCGGACTGCGTACGAGTACCCGCCGCACGAGCGAGCCGCAGCGGCCGGCTACGCGGCAATCTATGCGCATCGCGAGCGACAGAAGCAGGTGTCGGGCGCCGAGCAGGACACCGTGCGGCGCGACGCCGTCGCCAGCACCTTGCGCTTCGTGGACGCCTTCCCGCAGCACGAGCACGCCGCCGCCGTGCTCGGTGCCGCGGTCGACGATCTCTACGAGCTGAAGGACTACGTGCCGGCGATCGCGACGGGCCAGAAGCTCATCGAGCGCTACCCGGACGCGGATCCGGCGATCCGGCGGACCGCGTGGACCGTCGTCGCCCACGCGTCCTTCGAGACGCAGGGCTACGCGCAGGCCGAGCAGGCCTACACGCGCGTGCTCGAGCTGACGCCCGAGGGCGACGCGTCGCGCCAGAGCCTCAGCGACAACCTCGCCGCGGCGATCTACAAGCAGGGCGAGCAGGCCAACGCGGCGGCCGACCCGCGCGCGGCCGCGGGCCACTTCCTGCGCATCGCCGAGGCGGCGCCCACCTCGTCGATCCGCCCGGCCGCCGAGTACGACGCCGGCGCCGCGCTGATGAAGGTCGAGGACTGGGCGAAGGCCGCGGAAGTGCTCGAAGCCTTCCGCCAGCACTACCCTGACCACGAGCTGCGCGCCGATGCCACGCGCCAGATCGCGTTCGCCCGGCGCGCGCAAGGCGACCTCTCGCGCGCCGGCGAGGAGTACGAGCGAGTCTCGACCGAGGCCGGCGACTCCGAGCTGCAGCGCGAGGCGCTGCTCGAGGCGGGCGACCTCTACGAGAAGTCGGGTCAGTCCGAGCGCGCGCTCGCGGCCTGGCGCAGCTACGTGACGCGCTTCCCGGATCCGCTCGAGACCGCCGTGGAGACGCGTTGGAAGATCGCCGAGCGCCTCGCCGCATCGCACGACGACGCGGCGTACCGCGACGAGCTCGGCCGCATCGTCGCGAGCGACCGCGCGGCCGGGGGCCAGCGCACTGATCGCGTCCGCTACCTCGCGGCGCGCTCGGCGCTCGCGCTCTCGGAGCGCCTCTATCGCGAGTTCGGCGAGGTCGCGCTGGTGCAGCCCTTCGAGCAGAGCTTGAAGCGCAAGAAGCAGCGCATGGACGCAGCGCTCGCCGCCTTCGGCGATCTCGTGGACTACGAGGTCGGCGAGGTCACCGCCGCCGCGACCTTCTACATGGCGGAGCTCTATGCGGACTTCGGCCAGGCGCTGATGAAGTCCGAGCGGCCCGCGAATCTCGCCGGGGCGGCGCTCCGGGAGTACGAGGACGCGCTCGAGGAGGAGGCCTACCCCTTCGAGGAGAAGGCGATCGCGGTCCACCAGAAGAACCTCGAACTGATGGCCGGCGGGATCTACAACCCGTGGATCGAGAAGAGCCTCGACGCGTTGGCCCGGCTGATGCCGGGCCGCTACGCGAAGTCCGAGGCGAGCAGCGGCTACCTCGATTCGCCGGACGGCTACGCCTACACGCCGCCCGCTGCGCACGCGCCGGTGGAGGCCGACACCGTTAACGGTATGCCTGCGGAGGCCGCGACGCCGGCTCCTTCGCCGGCGCACGCCGAGGCTCCGGAGTCCGCGCCGCCGCCGGCAGACGCGGCGGAGGACGCGCATGCGAACTGAGCGCCCGTTCCCGCGTCGATGGGTCCGGCTGCTCGCGGCCGCGTGGCTCGCGTCGGCCTGCGCGTCGCGCGGCGCGGAGCCCCCGGCGAGCGCCGAGGCGCAGGCGGCGGGCGGCTTCGTGCTGCGCGAGAAGGCGCGCGTTCCGGCCGGCGTGCGCGCCGACTTCGAGAGCGCCGTGCGGCTGCTGGAGGACCGGCAGCTCGAGGCCGGGATCGCGCGGCTTCTCGAGGTCACCGAGAAGGCGCCGCAGCTCGTCGCGGCGCACGTCGACCTCGGCATCGCCTATCGCGAGAGCGGCGACCTCGCGCGCGCCGAGGCCAGCCTGAAGAAGGCGCTCGAGCTCGACCCGCGCCATCCCGTCGCCTGGAACGAGCTCGGCATCGTCTACCGCAGGACCGGCCGCTTCGCCGAGGCGCGCGCCGCCTACGAGAAGGCGCTCGCGAGCTACCCGCAGTTCCACTTCGCGCGGCGCAATCTCGCGATCCTCTGCGATCTCTACCTCGCGGACGCGGGCTGCGCGCTCGAGCAATACCGCCTCTACAGCGAGGCGGTTCCGGGCGACGAGGCGGCGGCGAAGTGGCTCGCCGACCTGAAGAACCGGACGGGCGGGTAGGAGGACTCGTGACGCGCGCGCTTCTCCTGTGTGCCTCGCTGCTCGTCGCCGGCGCCGTGTACGCCGAGGACGCGGCGCCCCCGCACGGCGACAAGCAGATGCAGGGCATGTCGATTCTCGGCAACGACGACGCGCCGAAGTCGCTCGTGATCGTGCCGTGGAAGAGCTCGGAGATCGGCGATCCGCTCGCGGTGTCGCGCGCGCTCGACGACGGGCGCCAGCCCGTCGACCGCGACGTGTTCCTGCGCGAGCTCGACTACTACGCGATCCGCGCGGCGGAGACGGGAGCCAAGGGCTCCGGCTCGAACTGATCACTTTCTTCTGGAGGACCCGGTGATGGACTTCGTGTACTCGATCCTGCATTTCTTCCAGGGCGGCGGCCTGTTCATGCTGCCGATCCTGTTCGTGGCCGCGGTCGCGCTGGCGATCGGGCTCGAGCGCTACGTCACGTTGACGCGGCTCGCGATCGCCAACCGGCGCGCATGGGGCGAGATCGAGCCGACCTTGACCGGCGGCGATTTCGACAAGGCGCGCGAGCTCTGCGCCGAGGGCGCCACCGCGATCGCGCGGCTGCTGCGCATGGGACTCGCCCGCCAGGGCGCTGTCCGCAAGCGCGAAGACGTCGAGATCGCGATGGAAGAGAGCATGATGGAGATCGTCCCGCAGCTCGAGAAGCGCACGCACTACCTCGCGACCTTCGCGAACCTGGCGACGTTGCTCGGCCTGCTCGGCACGGTCAGCGGCCTGATCCACGCGTTCGCGGCGGTCGCGACGGTGAACCCCGCGGAGAAGGCGAACCTGCTCTCGGCCAGCATCTCCGAGGCCATGAACTGCACGGCCTTCGGCCTGATGACGGCCGTCCCGATCGTGTTCGCGCACGCCTTCCTGCAGACGAAGACGACCGAGCTGATCAACGGACTCGAGACGGCGTCGGTGAAGTTCCTGAACGCGCTCGCCACCCGGCAGCCGACGCGCGCCCATCTCGCGCTCGCGCATCCGCAGGCGGCGGCGCAGGGCTGAGAGCCGGGATGCGGAAGAAGTTCGCGCGCAAGTACAAGCCGACCGAGCTGCTGCTCGTGCCGATGATCGACATCTTCACGGTGCTGGTCACGTTCCTGCTGATGACCGCGGTGTTCTCGCGCATCACGATCATCGAGCTCGATCTGCCGAGCAGCGCGTCGGCGCCGAGCGAGCCGCGGCTGCGGCTCGAGGTGATCGTGCGCAAGCAGGGCTTCGAGCTGACCAACGGCAGCGCGCTGATCGCGACGATCCCGAAGCTCCCGAGCGGCGAGTACGACTTCGCGACACTCTCCTCGCTCGCGGTGGCGCTGAAGCGCGACCACCCCGACGCCGACGACGCGTCGGTGCTGCTCGAGCCGGACATCGAGTACGACCAGCTCGTGCAGGTGATGGACGCGATCCGCAGCACGGAGATGCCGCTGGCCGACGCCTCGGGCGCGGCCGCGCCGGACGCGGCGAGCGCGCCTGCGGCGACCGTCGGCCGCGGGGTCGCGCCGGCCCCGCCGACGCGCGTCGCCCTGTTCACCGACATCGCGGTAGGAGACGCGCCCTAGGGCGCGGCCGCGAGGAGGAGCCATTCCATGGGCCTGCTGAAACGCGCCCGGCGTACCACGACCGCACTGCGGCATCGCACCGACGCGGAGCTCAACCTGATCCCGCTGATCGACATCCTGTCGGTGATGGTGGCCTTCCTGCTCGTCTACTCGACGGACGTGGAGGTCATCCAGAACGCCAAGGACGTCGAGGTGCCGCAGTCGATCGCGGACGTGCTGCCGAAGCAGTCCGTGGTCGTGATGATCACGAAGGACCAGCTCTTCGTGCAGGGCGAGCTCGTCGCGAGCATCGCCGACATCCGCGCGGACCGGAGCCCGCTGATCGAGCCGCTGCGCGACCTGCTCGCGCGGCCGATGGTCGGCGGCGACACGGACGCGGCCGCGCCCGCGCCGGATCTGACCACGCGCGAGATCACCCTGCTCGCGGACAAGTCGCTGCCCTACGACGTCGTGAAGAAGGTGATGGCGACCTGCACGGCGGCCACCTACGGGAAGATCTCGCTCGCCGTGCTCGAGAAGGACAAGCCGGTCGCGACCGCGAAGCCGGCCTAGCGACACGGACGGGAACGATGGACGCGC
>Ga0335069_10008513_pt1 | contig 14677 bp, 8 predicted proteins | sample Lox_Sample_11_FD_206714 | JGI IMG/M metagenome (GOLD analysis project Ga0335069, IMG submission 206714) | Soil microbial communities from Loxahatchee National Wildlife Refuge, Florida, United States - Lox_Sample_1.1 | ecosystem: Environmental > Terrestrial > Soil > Wetlands | place: USA: Florida... | reverse complement strand
GCGCGACCCCTGACCGAGCTGCTCGACTGGTCGATCGGCATTCTCGAGCACGGTCTCACTCACCTCACGCATCCGCGTTATTTCGGGCTCTTCAACCCGGCACCGACATTTCCTTCACAGTGCGCCGATCGCCTGGTCGCGGCGTTCAATCCGCAGGTTGCGAGCTCCGGCACATCCCCGGCCGCAGTGGCGCTCGAAGCGTACGTGATCCGCCGCATTGCCGAGCGGGCCGGGTTTCCCGCCGGCGCGGGCGGCCACTTCACCTCCGGGGGCTCCGAGGCCAACTACACCGCGATGCTCTGTGCGCTCACCCGCGCCGACCGGCGCTTCGCGACCGACGGCGCGCGCGCTTTCCCAGGCGCACCCGTGTTCTACGTGTCGAAGGAGTGTCATCGCAGCTGGGTGAAGATCGCGCATCAGGCCGGCATCGGACGCTCGGCGGCACGGCTCGTCGCGACGGACGGTCGCGGGCGGCTCTCGAGCGCAGCGCTCGAGCAGGCGATCGCGCAGGATCTCGCGCTCGGGCGCGTGCCGTTTCTCATCGTGGCCTCTGCCGGCACGACCAATGCCGGCATGCTCGATCCGCTCGCTGCCTGCGCCGATCTCGCCGCAAAGCATCGGCTCTGGTACCACGTGGATGCGGCTTGGGGTGGGGCGATGATCGCCTCGGAGCGCTATCGCCACGTGCTCGCCGGGCTCGAGCGCGCGGATTCCGCCACCATCGATGCCCACAAGTGGTTCGCGACCACCATGGGCTGCGGCATGTTCCTGGTGCGCGATCCGGCGGCGTTGAGTGCGGCGTTCGAGGTATCGGCGAGCTACATGCAATCGCACGCGGTCTCGCTCGACCCGTACATGAACACCATCCAGTGGTCGCGACGTTTTCTCGGGCTGCGGCTGTTCCTGTCGCTCGCCGCCGCCGGGTGGGCGGGACACGCTGCGCACATCGAGCGCGCGGTGGCGCAGACGGCCTGGATCCGCGGCGAGCTCGAGCGGCGCGGCTGGCGCGTCGTGAACGACTCGCCCTTCGCGTTGCTCAACGTCGTGCCGCCGGCGCGACTCGGCGAGCCGCAGGCGGTGTTGGCGCGTGTGCTCGCCTCGGGCCGGGCGTGGGTCGCGCTCGCGCGTTTCGAAGAGCAGGACGTGATCCGCATCTGCGTCACGCATGGGGAGACGAGCGATGCGGATCTCGCCATCCTCGTGGAGACGCTCGACCAGAGCTGACTCGGCTCATGCTCGCGATACTGAGCGCCATGCCCGATGAGATCACCGCGATCGTCGCGTCGCTCGGTGACGCGAGCGAGCGTATCGTGGGAAGCCGGCGGTACCACCGTGGCAGCTTCCACGGCGTGCCGGTGGTGGCGGTGTTCTCCGGGTGGGGCAAGGTGGCGTCGGCCGCGACCACTGTGGAGCTCGTCTCCTCCTGCGAGGCAACGCAGGTCGTGTTCACCGGGGTCGCCGGCGCCGTGCAGCACGGATCGTCGATCGGCGATGTGGTGGTTGGCACGGAGCTCATCCAGCACGACCTCGACGCATCGCCCATCTTTCCGCGTTACGAGGTGCCCCTGCTCGGCAAGTCGCTGCTCGGCACCGATCCCGGGCTGCGCCGGCGGCTGCGCGTGGCCGCGCAGGAGTTCCTGCGCGAGGACCTCCCGGGCAGCGTGGTGCAGAGCGAGCGCGACTGGTTCGGAATCGCTGCGCCCAAAGTCATCGAAGGCCTCATTGCGAGCGGCGATCAGTTCTTCGACAGCGCCGAGGAGATCGCTGCGCTGCGCCGCCGGCTGCCACAGGTCGTCTGCGTCGACATGGAGGGGGCGGCGGTGGCGCAGGTCTGCGAGGAGTACTCGATACCGTTTGCCATCGTGCGGACGCTCTCGGATTCGGCGGACGAGAACGCGCCGCAGGATTTCCCGCGCTTCTCCCGCGAGGTCGCGGGTCATTATTCGCTCGGCATCCTGAGGCGGTTCATCGCGGATCGAGCTTGAGGCGCCGGCGGCAACACGGCCGAAGATGCTGCGCCGCACCAAGGCGCTCCTTGCCGGCAGGCGCCTGCCAGGCTCGCGCTTGCCGGATCGTGTATACCGCCCCCGCGGGCGGGAGTACCATCCCCGCAGACGAAATCAACTCTCCTCAATACAAACGGCGCGTCCACCACGCGCCACCAAAGCCGCCTCGAGCGGCAAGGGGATCAGCGATGCGTGTGAAGGCACTGGCATTCCTCGCGGTCGGGTTACTGCTCGGACCCGGCCTGCAAGCGGGTCCCTACGATGCGATCTACGCATTCGGCGACAGCCTCTCCGACGTGGGGAATATCTTCCACGTCACCAAGGGCGTGGAACCGGCCGCGCCGTACGTGAATGGGCAGTTTAGCAACGGCCCGGTGTGGGTACAGGACCTGGCCGCCGGACTTGGCGTCCCTGCCCTCACTCCGAGTCTGCTCGGCGGCACCGACTATGCCTACGGCGGAGCACAGACCGGGCAGACGGTGTTTCATACCGCAACTCCAATCGACCTCACCGGCACTCTCGGCCAGATCAGTCAATTCGAGGCGACGCACGCGACTGCCGACCCGCATGCGCTCTACACCATCTGGATTGGCAGCAACGATCTCATCGGCGCGGCAGAGTCGCACGCGAGCTCATCGCAAATCGCGATGGGTATCGGCGAAGCGGTGAGCAATCTCGATACGGCAATAGGCGACCTCGCGGCCGAGGGTGCAAAGAACTTTCTCATCCTGACCGTGCCCGATATCGGCAAGACGCCGCGTGCGATCGCCGGCGGCCCGACCGCGCAGGCGGGTGCGTCGGCACTGGCGGCAGCCTTCAACAGCACCTTGATCAACGGCTCGGGACCGATACCGCCGCTGGCATCCGTCGCGAACGGCTTGAATCTGCACGTCTTCGATACCTTCAGCGCGCTCGATGCGATCATCGCCGATCCCGGAGCTTTCGGGTTCACCAACGTGACGAGCCCGTGTCTGGTGGGAGAAGTGAACCACGCGGGCGGCACCCCTTGCGCCTCCACCGAGGCCGGACAGAACCAGTACCTGTTCTGGGACGATATACACCCGACTGCCGGAGGTCATGCGGCGATCGCGGCCGGCGCGCTCGAGGCAGCCGCGGGCGCGCCCGAGCCCACGACCTTGGCGCTGCTCAGCCTCGGGCTGGCTGGACTCGGGCTCATGAGAGGACGCCGGAAGAACTGAGCGATCGTCCGGGAGCATGGCGTCGGCTCCGACGCTGCGCCTCCGGAGAGCTTGCGAGGCTCTCCGGGGGCAGTGCCAGCTCAGCGGGTCGGGTGCGCCTCGCGCTCCTCGAGGCTCACCGTCAGCGAGGCTCTCAAGACGGCGAGCGAGATGAGGAAGTGCCCGGCGCGGGTCGGATGAATACCGTCCCAGAACAGATACCGGTCGGGATCTGCGCACACCGCATTCGTGACCACGCCGAAGGTGAGGCACGCGTCCTGCACATCGCGCAGTCCGTAGCGGGCCGGGGATGAGACCACGGCGTGCAGGAAGGCATCGATGTCGAACTGCCGGATCTCAATCTGTGGCAGCGCGCCGAGTGAAGCCAACATCTGCGCCAGCGCGCCGTTGTACGCCGCGGTCAGCTGCGTCGCGGCGCCCTGGGCGAGAGGACCCAGCGTGCGCACGTAGGGGGTCAGTGCGGGATCGGCCAGGTTTAACACCAGGAACTGCCGCGCGCCCGCTCCCCAGAGCATCTGCAGGCTTTCCGCGGTCGCTGCGATCGCCTGCTGGATGATCGCCTGGGTGGTCGCACCGGTTGGATCCGTTTGCAGCGCCTCGAGCGCATCGAAGAGGTCGTTGGCACCGATCCAGATCACGTACGTCCGCTTGGCCGGCGCCTGACCGCCGAAGTCGGTGAGAAAGGCCCCGACCTGCGTGCCCAGGTCGAAGTCCGGGAACACGGGTGCGCCCGGCCGCGCCCGGGCCCGCCCGACGGCGTAGTTGGTGAACACGCCCGGCTGGCGCAGGGCCGGCTCGCCGCTCAGCGGCGTATCGAGCTCATCCGTCAGGTCTTCCGCCCAGGTGGTGCCGTTGCTGAAGTGATGACCACCGATGGCATACGGATAGATGGGCACCGGCTGGTAGGGGGCGCGTGTCACCTGTCCGAAGGCAATGTAATGATTTCCGGCATCCGTCAGGCTGTCGCCGAAGAACACGAAACCCCTCGATCCATCGGCCCAGGCCGTCGCCGCGCCGCCGCCGAGAACGAGCAGGCACAGCGCGAGCGTAAGTTGGCCGTACAAGGTCATTCGTCGCATGTCAGTCTCCCTGTAAAAAGCGCAACTCTGCGCCGGGTACCAACATACGGGTGCGACTCTTACGATCGCTCTACCGGCAGCTTACAGATGGCTAACACAGGCCGTCGCGGACTGGATTGCGCGGGGAGTGACCGTGTCCATGACTGTAAGCCAGCTGTAGGTTGCGAGTAGAGCGCCTGTGGGTCCGTGACGCCCAGAGTATCCCTGCGCCAACAAACAACCTGGCGGGAGGGTACTCACATGGTCGGTCAATGGCGGGTTCTCGCTCTGCTCGTGACGATCAGCGCGGCGACCGGCTGCGTGCCGATACCGTACAAGCCTTCGGCAGGTGTGAATCACGTACCGGTCATGGCCGAGGAGGCCGGGACGATCAGCCTGACCTCCGGCGCGCATCGGGCGCTCATCGAGCCACTGGTGAAGTCCATTCAGCATGCCGAGCCGCGCATCGTCGTCATCGATGGCAGCCCGGATCTCGTGAGCCTCACGGCAGGGCAGGGGACACTGGCCGGCGTGCTGCACGGCGATGGTGGCTCCGGTGCCACTCCGGGGGGCGCGGACTACCTGCTCTGTGTCGGCTCACCGGTGCATCGCCAGCTGCACGACACCGGTGCCGCCGCACCTTTTCCCTATTTTCCGCTCATCTGGGTCGGCTACGAAAAGGTGCAGAGCCGGGATTCCGTGGTCGCGTCGCTGGTCGACCTGCATGCGCGCTCTGCGGAGAGCCTCGAAGTGTCGACGACATATTCCGAGGTCATTGTGGCTGCCGTGTATGGATTCGCCACCATCGCAAGGCCACAAGCGGCACTGCGTGACCGGTTGGCCGCGGACGTCGCCCACGAGCTCGCCGCGGCGCGCCCCGTCGGTGCCATCCGGCTCATGGTCGTGGCACAGGAGGGCGGGACCGTGGAACCCGGCTCCGAGCACCCGAGCTCAGCACCGCGGCGAGCGGTGGCCGAGGCCGAGGGAGCGGGCGATGAGCACTGGCCGCTATCCGCGGCGGCGTGGCCCGAAACGGTTGCTGCGGTGCGGGCTTTACCTTGAGCCCTGCAATTGCCGCGAATCTCGGTTATAAGGAGCTGGGTGGTGGGTGATGCATCGATGCCGACAAGAGCACGACTCGCGAAGCTGACCCGCCCGGCGACGGCCGCAACCTACTCACGGATGCGCCTGTTCGAGGAGCTCGACCGGCCGGACGCCGCGCCGGTGGTGTGGGTGGTCGGGCCGCCGGGCAGCGGCAAGACGACGTTGATCGCCGACTACACCGCGACGCGTCGCCTGCAGAGTCTGTGGTACCAGGTCGACCGTGGCGACTCCGACATCGCCTCGTTCTTTTTCTATCTCGCGCAGGCCCTGCAGGCCGAGCGTCGCGGCGGAAAGCCGCTGCCGCAGTTCGAATCGGCGTATGCCGCGAACGTGGAGGTGTTCGCGCGCAGCTATTTCCGCGAGCTCTATGCGCGGCTCGAGCACCCATGCGTGGTGTTCGACAACTGCCAGGACGTCGATGCCAGGGATCCGCTCTATGGTGTGCTGCGCGTGGCGATCGATGAGCTGCCGCAGGGCGGACGGCTCTTCATCATCAGCCGCCTCACTCCCGCCACCGGCTTCGCGCGGCTGCGCGCGCGCGGACGGCTGCGCCTGATCGGCTGGGCGGAGCTGCGCTTCACGCTCGATGAGGCTGCGGGGGTGGCCGCGGTGCGTAATCCGGGCATCACCCCCGCGGAGATCGAGCGCCTGCACACGCGAACCCGCGGCTGGGCCGCCGGACTCATCCTGCTCCTGCAGGACCGTCAAGCGCGCTCTTCGGCAGTCAGCGCGCCCGATGCGGATATGCCCTCGGTGATCTTCGACTACCTGGCGGAGGAGGTGCTGCAGCGCTTCAATCCGGCGACGCACGAGGCGCTGCTGCGCCTCGCCTACCTGCCACAGATCACCGTGCCGATGGCCGATGAGCTCGGTATTCCGGTCGAGTCGCGCAACACCCTGCTCGGCTTTGCGCAAAGCGGCTTCCTGGTGACGGTCATTCCGGCGGAGCCGCTCACCATCTACCAGCTGCATCCCCTGCTGCGCGAGTTCCTGGAGGCGCGTGCCGAAATGACCGGCAGCGCCGAGGAGATCGCCAATCGCAAGCGACTCGCGGCGCGTGTGCTGGCGGCGCACGAGCATTTCGAGGCGGCCGCCGCGCTGCTGGTGCGGCTGCGCGACTGGTCCGGTCTCGAGAGCCACATCCTGAGTCAGGCCGATGCGCTCCTCGCGCAGGGTCGCGGCCAGACGCTCGACAGCTGGATCAGCGCACTGCCGGAAGCGCACCGCGGTGAGAATCCGTGGCTGCTCTACTGGCTGGCCACGGCGCGCTACCCGTACGCGCCGCGCGAGGCGCGTGAGCTGTATGCGCGCGCGTTCCGGCTCTTCACGCGCACCGAGCCCGTCTCGACCGCCGGCGTGCTCGCCTCGATCAATGGCGCGCTGGAAGCGACACTCCACGATCCGGACGATTTCTCGCTGCTCGATCCCTGGATCGAAGCCGGCGCGCGCTGGATCGCCGCCAACACCGAATGGCCGACCCAGGATCTCGAGGCGCGCCTCACGGGCAACATGTTCATCTCCATCGTGCTGCGCCAGCCCTGGCATCCGGACGTGCCCGTGTGGCGCGAGCGCACGCAACGCCTCAGCCAGACGCACCGCGATCCCAACGTGCGCCTGAGCGTCGATGCGGTGCTCATCACGCTCTCCGCCTGGAACGGCGGATTCAGCGGCGCCGAGCGGCTGGTGGAGCACGATACCGCTCTGACCACGCTCGCCAACGTCACGCCGGTCTCGATCACCAAGTTCGCCCAGGCACGTGCCACCTTCTACATGCTCTGCGGCGAGCGCGCCCGTTGCGCGGCAGCGGTGCGCACCGGGCTCGATATCGTGGCGCACAGCGGCGTACGCATCTGGAACGACACCTTCGTCATCAACGCGCTCGCCAGCGCGCTCGGCGCCGGGGATCTCGAGGACGCGGCACAGTGGCTCAAGGCGCTCGAGGCGCGCGGACCCGCGCCGCGCCGGTTCGACCTCTTCCTGCAGACCCTTGCGGTTGCCTGGCACGCGATGCTGCGCGATGAGCTCTACGTCGCGCTGCAGCAGCTCAAGACCGCAGTGCGCACCGCGACCGAGCTGGGAGCGCCGTTCTTCGAGGTGGTGGCGGGACTCGCGCTCACGCAGGTGCTGCAGGCGAGCGGCAGTGAGGCGGCCGCCGACCGCGAGCTCGCTCGCACGCTCGAGATCGCCGCGCGTCTGAAGAACCGGCTGCTCGATTGCATGTGCCACCTGTGCCGCGCCGCGCTGGCGATCGGGCGCGGGCGCGAGTCGCAGGCGCTCGATCCACTGCGCGATGCCTTCGCGATCGCGCGCGAGCGCGGCATCATGCACTGGCTGTGGTGGGAGCCGCGGCTCGCCGCGGAGCTGTGCCGCGTGGCCTTCGCAGCCAACATCGAGCGCGAGTTCCTCCGCCATCTCATCCAGCGGCGCGGGCTGGTCCCCGATCCGCCGCCGTACCTCGTGCCCGAGTGGCCCTGGCGCTGGCGTATCCGTGCGCTCGGGCCGCTGCGGGTCGAGATCGCCGCGGCCGAGCCCGTCAAGGGAGGCAAGGCACTGAAGCCGCTCGAGCTGCTGTCGGCTCTCATCGCCTTCGGCGGCGAGCGGGTCCGCATCGATCGACTCGCGGATGCGATATGGCCGCACGTCGACAGCGATTACGCGCACCGCTCCTTCAACACGACGTTGCACCGCCTGCGCGAGTGGCTGGGCGATGACGCCGCCATCACCGTCGAGGGCGGGGAGGTGAGCCTCAACCGGCGCCTGGTGTGGCTCGACACGTGGGCCTTCGAGCAGGCCGCCCGCAACGCTCAGTCACTCTGCAGCGCGAGCGATCTCGAGAGCCGCAAGAGCGAGTTCCTTGCGGCCGTCGGCGAGGCGCTCGCTCTCTATGGCGCGCCACTGCTCGGCACCGATGTGGCGTCTCCCTGGGCGAGCGCAGGTCGCGAGCGCTACCGTGCGAGCCTGACGCGCCTGGTGACGGCCGCCGCGCAGGCGGCCGAGAAGCTGCGGTGGTGGGAGGAGATGGTCGAGCTCTGCCGCCGGGCGTTCGAGAGCGAGCCGGTCTCGGACGCGCTGTGCCGGCGGCTGATGCATGCCCTCGCGCAAGCCGGCCGCGGCGCGGAAGCCGGCGAGGTTTTTCTCAGCCTGCGCACCACGCTCAAGGCTCTGAATCTCGGGGAACCGGCCGCGGTCACCGTGGAGCTCCACCGCAAGATTTCGGCCGAGCTGCAGCGGGCACCAGCGGCGAGCTCCCTGACCTGATGCAGGTTACCCGAACCATCGGCCTGGCCGGGATCGTGCTGCTGACACTGGCATTGAGTGCCTGTGCCGTCCTGACGGAAGATTTCGCGGCGCTCGAGTCCTGTGCCAACGACCCGAACGTGAAACCGGACGCGCGGATCGACGCCTGTAGCGCGTTCATTCGCTCCGCCAAGAGCGATTCCAACAATCTGGCCATCGCTTTCACGAACCGCGGTAACGCATACCTGGAACTCGGCGGCGAGGATCGCGCCATCGAGGACTTCGATCGGGCGCTCGAGCTCAAGCCCGACTTCGTGGCGGCGCTCCTCAACCGCGGCAATGCTTACCTCCACAAACGGAACTATGAGCGCGCCATACAGGACTACGATCGCGTGATCGCGCTGAAGGCGGATTACGCATCGGCGTTCCTCGACCGTGGTAATGCCTACATGCACAAGGGTGACCTCGATCGTGCGATCGAAGACTACGATCAGGCCATCAGGCTCAAGCCCGACTTTGCCTTCGCCTTCCAGGATCGTGGCAAGACTCACATGTTGCGGGGCGACCGGGATCGCGCCATACAGGATTTCGATCGGGCGATCGCTCTCAGGCCGGATTTGAGCTCGGCCTATCACTCCCGCGGCCTGGCGTATGCGGCCAAGGGTGATTTCGACCGGGCCATCGAGGACTACGATCGCGCGCTCGCCAGGAAGGTCGCCAACAACTACGTCGAGCAGGGTGCGCTCAGCCGCTTCTTCCATGGCTACGAAACCGGGAAAGGTCTCGAGAGCGATGCGGCCGCCGTGCTGATCGATCGCGCCGAGGCTTACCTGCAAAAAGGCGACTACGACCATGCTTTGAGTGACTGCAACCAGGCGATCAGGCTGCGGGCCGACTACCTGAGCGCCTTCTACTTCCGCGGCGTGAGCTACGAGGGCCAGGGGCTCCATGAGCGAGCCATCCAGGACTTCGACCAGGTCATCAAGGCGGATCCGCGGTTTGCCGCGGCCTTCGCATCCAGGGGTCGTTCGCGCGAGAACACCGGCGACCACGACGGTGCGCTCGCAGATTACGACGAGGCCCTCAGGCTCGTACCGCGCTACCCGGCAGCACTCAATGGCCGCTGCTGGGTGCGTGCCACCACCAACAGGGATCTCGACGGCGCACTTGCCGATTGCAACGAGTCTTTGCGACTGCGTCCGAACGATGCGCAGACTCTCGACAGCCGCGCGCTGGTGTGGCTGCGAACCGGTCAGCCCGACAAGGCGATAGCGGACGCGAGCGCTGCACTCGCCGGTGATCCGAAGCTCGCCTCATCGCTTTATGTGCGAGGTGTGGCGCAGCGCCGGCGCGGTCAAGTCCAGGCGGCGGAGCTGGATCTGGCCGCGGCGCGCTCCATCGAGCCGACCATAGACGATCGCTTCGCCGGTTACGGCATGCGGCCCTAGCCGGCGGGCATCCGCTGTAAGCCAACTGTGAGTGCGCCGTGATGCAGCCGTAGCAGGCGCCTTGCCAGACTGACCCCGTGCCAGCCAGCAACTGTCCTGGCACGGGAGGCAGAAATGAACACTCTCCCCGCGGGCGACAGCGCCTCGCACGCCCCGAGCCGTGAGCAAGGGCGCTCCGGCGCCCGGATACCGCGGGCCAGCCCCGCCGAGAAGGTGCGCTTCGCCGCCCTCGCGCCCTTTAACTTCATTCTCAAACTCGCCTGCGCGCGCTTCGGGACTTTTCTCGCGCTGTTTCAACGGCTGACGCCGGCTTTCCTCGATTGGGCCGGACGGTGGCGCGCACGGGCGACCTTCTATCGTGCTGCGGCAACGGTGCCGGCGTACCGGCACTTCCTGCGATCCGCCGGATATCGCGGGGGCTCACCTCCCGAGACCGACAAGGACAGTTACATCAAGCGCTACCGCACCGAGCGGCGCTGTGCGGGTGGTCGCTTACCACAGCGGGATGTGACGATCGATGAGTCCTCCGGCAGTACCGGGACGCCCTACGACTGGGTGCGCAGCGGGCTCGAGCGCCATCAGAGCCATATCTTCATCAGCTACTTCGCGCGCTACTGCTACGGCACCGCGCCGTACCTCACCATCAACGCCTTCTCCATGGGTGCGTGGGCCACCGGGATCAACATGGGGGTGGCGCTCGCGCGTAACGGCATCGTGAAGTGCACCGGCCCCGACGTGGAGAAGATCCTCCACACATTGCGCTTCTTCGGGCCACGATACCGCTACCTCATCGCGGGCTACCCGCCGTTTCTCAAGCACCTGCTCGATGCGGGCGAGGCGCAGGGCTTCCTCTTCGGGGAATTCGAGCTGCACGCACTGGTCGGCGGTGAGGGCATGGCGGAAGGACTGCGCGATTACCTGCTGCGGCGCTTCCGCAGCGTCTACAGCGGCTTCGGCGCCACCGATCTGGAGATCGGCATCGCCGGGGAGACGCCGCTCGGGGTGGCCATCCGCCGCCTGTGCCGCATGCGGCCGGAGCTGCGCACCGCGCTTTTCGGTACCGATTCGCGGCTGCCGATGCTCTTTCAATATAACCCGCTGATGCACTACGTCGAAGTGAATGCCGACCGCGAGCTGCTCTTCACCATCTCGCGCAAGTCACTGCTGTCGCCGCGGGTGCGCTACAACGTGCACGATGAGGGAGGCGCGGCGCGCTTCGATGAGATGCAGCAGCGCCTCGCAGCCCATGGCATCGATATCACCGCGCTCGGCGCAGCCGCAGGGAGACCTCAACTGCGCCTGCCGTTCTTCTGGGTATATGGTCGGCGCGATTACACCGTGTCGGTCATGGGCGCCAACATCTATCCGGAGGATATCGAGCAGTGCCTGTACGCCGAGAGCGGGCTCGCGAAAATCACCCGCTCGTTCTGCCTCGCCCTGCACGAAGGCGTGGCCGCCGACGTGCACCCGAAATTCATCTTCGAGGTGGAGACCGCTCCGGCGCCGCAGCTCGAAGCCACGTACCGCGAGGCCATGCTCCGCGGTCTCATCGCGCTCAATGCGGATTTCCGTGCCGCCTGGCACGAGTACCCGGAGGCATTGACGCCGCTCATCGAGCTCCACCCCCGCGGCACGGGCCCGTTCGCCGCCGACGCCGCACGTATCAAGCAGGTGCGGCTCCTGCAGCGGGCCTGAGGCGCGCCATGGACCATATCCTCCTGGCTGCATATCGGCGCCGTGCGCTCGCGGTGATGGCGGCCTGGCTCGCGATCCTGCTCATCGGCGCGCTGCCGGCGCTGCGGCTCGGCACGGTGGTCCGCGGCGGCTCGGACGCCGTCCCGGGCAGTGAGTCGATCGAGGCGGTCGAGCGCGCGGTCGCCGCCGGGGTGCCGGCCGGAGGCTTCTATCCCTTCGTCGCGGTGTTGCATGCGGACGATGAGGTCGTGGGGCACGCCGCGTTTGCGCGCCTCGCGCAACGGCTGAGCACGGCGCTGCTCGAGCGCGGCGGCGCGACGCGCGTCCAGTCACTGTGGAATACGGGCGATGTGCGGCTCGTGGGGCGCTCGCGGCATAGCGCGCTCCTGCTCATCGACACCGGCGCCGCCTCCTTCAGTGAGGCGGAGCTTGCGACCGCGCCCTTGCGCGCCGCGGTGGACTCCGTGCGGCTGCCGCGCGGATTCAGCTGCGAGATTACCGGCCAACCCGCGGTGCTCTACGACCTGAACCGCCGCAGCTCCACGGATCTGCTCGCCGCGGAGCGCGTGGGCTTGCCCCTGACACTGTTGGTTCTCCTGCTCGTCTTCCGCTCCCCGATCGCGGCGCTGCTGCCCGTTGCGTTGGCCATGACCGCCGCCACGCTGAGCCTGGCCGCGCTCTATGTGCTGTCCCGCTTCACGATAGTCAGCGTATTCGCGCAGAACGCCGTCACCATGATCGGGCTCGGCGTGGGCGTCGATTACGCGCTGCTGCTCGTCGCGGCATTCAGGCCAGCGTTAGCGGCCGGGCAAACACCCGAGCGCGCCGCGCGGCGCGCGCTCGAGGAGGTCCGCTCCACGATCATCTGCTCGGGCGCCGCGGTGGCCATCGGGTTCCTCGCGCTCTCGCTCGTGCGGCTGCCCTTCCTCAAGGCCCTCGTGGTGGGCGGTGTGGTCGTGGTGGGTGTCGCGGTGATGGCGACCCTGACGCTCCTTCCCGCTTTGCTCGCCGTGCTCGGGCGGCGAGTGGACTGGCCGTGCCAACCGAGTGCGGCCTCGGCGGGCGGGACATTCTGGAGGCGCTGGGCACAGCTCGTGATGCGCCGACCGATCCTGTGCAGCGGCGTCTCGCTCATCCTGCTCGGCTGCCTCGCCGCCCCGGTGCTGCGGATGTCCCCGTGGAACCTCGGCGCCTCGGGGCTCGCCCCGGACCTCGAGGCGCGTCGCGGTTACACGCTCCTCGAGCGCGACTTCGAGCCGGGATGGATGGGACCGACGGCACTCATCATCGAGGCGCCTGCCGGTCGTACGGTGCTGGAGGAGGACGCGCGTGCCGGCATCCGCCGCCTGGTGGCGTACCTCGGGCAGGATCCGGGCATCACGGCGGTGGAGGCGAGCGCCCCGGCGAGTCGCGTCGCGATACTGGCGCTCATCACTGCCGATCCGCCCGAGTCGACTGCCGCGGCCGCGCGCGTGAAGAGGCTGCGCTCCGAGGCGGGTGCGGCCCTCGCCGGCACGGGTCTCTCGCTCGCGGTCTCGGGGGCCCCGGCGATGCTCGCCGATTTCGATCAGGAGATCTTCACGAAGATGCGGATCGTGGTGCCGCTCGTGCTGCTCCTGACTTTCGTGGTGCTGCTGCTGCATTTGCGCTCGCTTCTCATCCCACTCAAGGCAATCGCCCTGAACCTCCTCTCGGTGTTAGCGAGCTATGGGTTCCTGATCCTCGTCTTTCAGGACGGGCACGGTGCGGGACTTCTGCGATTGCAGCCGCCCGGAGGACTCAACGCCTTCATCGTGCTGATGCTCTTCACCATCCTCTTCGGGCTCTCCATGGACTACGAGGTATTCCTGCTGTCGGCGATGCGGGCTCGCTACCTGCGCAACGGCGACCCTGAGCAAGCCGTGCTGCAGGGCATCGCGCAGACGGGTGGCACCGTCACGAGCGCTGCGGCGATCATGATCTCGCTCTTTCTCGCCTTCGGCTTCACCGAGCTCGTTGCCACGCGCGAGCTCGGGCTCGGCCTCGCGTTCGCGGTGGCGCTCGATGCCACGATCGTGCGCCTGGTGCTGCTGCCGGCGCTGATGGCGCTTTTCGGCCGGGCGAACTGGTGGCTGCCGTGCGTCGGCTCACGACCTCGAGGAGCACTCGCATGAATGCCGAGCTGCGCCCCGCGCCGCCGGCGCCGGCCTCGGTCGGCCCGTGGCACGCGCTTGCCGAGCTGGCGCGCCTTGCGCCGACCCCGCACAACACCCAGCCGTTCCGCCTCCGCCCGCTGAGCGCGCACCTCGCGCAGCTTCTGATTCTGCGCGAGCGCATGCTGCCGGTGGAGGACACCGGCAACCTCTACGTGCTCTGCTCGTTCGGAATTTTCGCCGAGACGCTCGAGCGCGCGGGCCGCCATCTGGGGCTCGACCTGCGGGTCGTGCCCGATGAGTGCATCGAGCCGGCGGCCATCGAGCCGGGCGTCGGCCCGGTCGCGCTCGGCCGGGTCGAGATCAGAGGTCGCTGCGCTCCCGAGGAGCAGCGGAGCATTCTCGAGGCGCGCCGCACCTCACGGCTGCCGTACGAGGACCGGCTCGTGGACGGCCGGGCGCTGCAGGAGCTCGCGAGCGTGGCCGCAGCGCAGGGTCACCGCTTCGAGTGCTTCGACGATCCGCTCATCGTGCGCGAGGTCCTCGAGCGCAACGTGCAGGCACTGCTCGAGAACAACCTGAAACCGGGCGAGCTGGCGGAGCTGCGCCGCTGGGTCCGCCTCGCCGGCACTCCCGCGACCGGCGATGGGCTGTGGCCGGAGCCGATGAACCAGCCACGGTGGGAGATGCGTCTGGCGCTGCGCTATCCGCGGCTCTTTCTGCTCCCCGGCGTCGCCACGCTGGCCCGCGCAAAGTACCTGCGCACGCAGGCCGGCACCCGCCACGTCGCGATTCTCC
>Ga0335069_10008512_pt1 | contig 14678 bp, 8 predicted proteins | sample Lox_Sample_11_FD_206714 | JGI IMG/M metagenome (GOLD analysis project Ga0335069, IMG submission 206714) | Soil microbial communities from Loxahatchee National Wildlife Refuge, Florida, United States - Lox_Sample_1.1 | ecosystem: Environmental > Terrestrial > Soil > Wetlands | place: USA: Florida... | reverse complement strand
TAATTTCTTGATTACCTGCCGAAGCGCGGCGTTCTCGCGCCGAAACGTGTCCACGGGATGGCCGGGCGCAATCGGCTTCACGGTTAGCTGCACCAGCACGTCGCGGGTCACCTGCGAGTGGAGGTCGCACATGGAGCGGACCTCGTCGACCGGCATGCCGCCGGAGATCAACTCCTGCTCCATCGCCATGATTTCGGACGCGTCAGTCTGCTGAACGATGTTTCGCAGTTGCTCGCGGACTGCGTCGGGCGCCTCGCCTTTATGAAGGTGCTGAATGATTTCCTTTAGCGCAGCGATGCGCCGGGCACGATTGTCGATGAATTCGCTCATGATTGGCTCCTGAGCAAACCATAAAAGGATGCGCCGCGCTCGCGCGATGACTTAGGTCACAAATGATAATTTTGCCGCAAGCCGAGCTGCAGCACGCCAAGTAGATGAGAGCGCGCAGATAGAGAGTCGCTGGGCCAGGGGTCGGACGCCGCTGATGAAATCTTGCACCGGCAATGTATATTAGGCCTGCCGAGTCGCAGAGTGATCAGGAATGCTTGTGCTGTTGCTGTTGACGGCGGTGTTCGTTCCCTGCTGGTATGCCTGCAAACGATCCGTCTCGAACGGAATGGTAGAGATCAACCACGTTACTACGTTCTCCTTTGGATTTCTGTTCTACTGGATCACTCCGCTGGCGGTGAGAATCGCCACTCCTGATGCAGACTTTCCCTTATCTTCGGTTTGGATCGACTTGTTCCAGGAACAACTGATTGCGCCGTACGCCATTTCCTGCATCGCTCTCTACCTCTGCTTCGTGCTGGGTGATTCCTTTGGCACTCGTCTTTTCACGCGGAAAGAACGGAAATCCGAGCGGGTCCCTCTGCTGGGGCTCTGTTGGATTACAGCGGGAGCGAGTCTGTTGATGGCTTATTCGATGTTGCGGTTCAGGGCGCCGCTGATGAGAACGGCAACTCCCGGCGATGTACCAGCGCAGGCAGCCCGCGGCGCGGTTACGGCTTGTGTAGTGTTGATGGCCGCGGTCGCCCTCATTTACAGCCTGGATCATCCACTTACGACCTGGCGACAGCGCCTCCTGAGCTTCTATTTCCTGCCGCTTATTGGGGGCGCGGCGATCCTGGTGGCGGTAGGAAGCAGACTGGGCGTCGCGTCACTGCTGGTGATGTTCGCCATCTATCACACAAGTGCCGTCGGCAGGGTTCGGCTGCGCACGGTTCTCATTGGGTTGCTGTTGTTCGCATGCTTTTTCGGAGCAGTAGGAAGATGGCGCGAAACTGGTAGCTTCGGGCGGCCGCTCTTCAATGTTTTCGAGGAACCAATCTTCTGCAGTTTATCCCTGGTCCATTACCTTTCTTATAGAGGTATTGCCTGGATAAACTTTCCTCATGGTATGGCGGGTGACCTGCGGGTACTGGTTCCGACGGTCCTTATGCCGAATAAGGTGGAGCGATTACAGGACCCTTACGTATATGCTCCGTTGGGTGGGCTGCACTCGTTTGTATCTTTCAATCTCGCTTTCGGTCTGCTGGGCAGCGCGGTCTTCTGGTTCCTTTTGCCGATGGGCTTTCGTTATCTGAGGAGCCGCTCTTCGCTTACGCTTTTCGCAACCATGTACATCATGTGCTCGGGCTGGCTAACCTTCTCGTTCTTCCGCGATCCTTTCCGAATTTCGCTGCTTAAGGAGATCTTCGAATTTTCCCTCATCGCGCCGGTGGCGATCGTGTACTTCGCTCGCCTGATGTCGTGGTCATGGTCGTTGTTAGTCATTCGGCGGGCGAAGAGTGAACAGCATGTTTAGTCTTGTTTGCGAAAATTCGCCGCGATCTGGAGAAATTCACTACCTTCGAAACAGGCGGCCGGCATCTTGCGTTCGCGGCGGCGCGGAATTACCGCGCATTGGGGGGAGCGCGGCATCACGAAGCGGACAAAGATTTGAAAAAGTCTTTTTCGTGCTCTCCGTGTCTCCGTGGTGAAGACGGTTTTGCAGGTGCGGGCCTATTGCCGCACGAATACGACTGCGATCTGGTCTTCGTAGACTTTGCGGAAGTGGGGATCCAGTTGCAGCGTCGCGGCGAGGCCGTCGGTCCGGTGCAGTAGCACCAGCCCTGCGTCGTTCAGGTACGGGTCCTGTTTGTAGGAAGGCCCGCCGTTCTGAGTATCGAAGAACAATTGATCCAGTTGATCCCCATACACGTCGGTTCGGCCATCGATGACCACCGGATATTCCGGCATGTACCAGGTGAGAAATCCACCCCAATCGAAGTCGTTGTACAGCGGGCCGGGAACGCGGTTCTGATGGATGAAATTCACTGCGTTGACGGGGAACATGCCCGTGATCGTGCGGTCGAGACCGCGAATGTTGAATTCCATGCCCGGCGCGAGCAGCAGCAGCGCGACGGCAACCACAGCGAAGACTCCTGCCAGTTCCAGCGGACTTTCCCGCCGGTCGCGTTCAGCAGCCTCTGCCGGAAAGTCGGCGATGCACGCTGCCGCCGCAACGCACAAGAACCATGAGTCGCGCATCGTACGAAAAGCCACTACGCTCACCATGACCATGAGCCCGAGCTTGAACAGGTCGACTTTCTTCGCCCATCCCACCGCGAGGAAGGCCGTGCCGGCGAGAAGCAGTTCAACAAAATTTTCGTAGCCGCGGAAGCTGAGCGGTTGCAGCTCCTTGATCATGGAGTAGATGATCTGGGAACGCGAGTACGCGAAGATCACCTCGTACAGATGGTAGCTATATGGGCCGATCAGGGTTGCGAGCGCCGACGCGCCGGCAACCGCGGCAAGCCGCCCAGCCGGAAGTTGTGGCTCGGAGAGATAACCGGGGGCAGTGCCGATCCGTGCGGTCACACGTTGCGCGAGATTGGTTACAAGCAACAAGCCAACCACCGCCAGTCCGTAGATGAACTGGATGTGCAAGTTGGCCCAGAGCAGGAAAATCGGCGGCAGCCAGTAAAGTTTGCGGATGTCGCCGCTGCGCTGCGCTTGCAGTATCAGCGTCAACACGACGCAGAGCAGCGCTGCGGAAAAGAACACCGGCCGCGGCATCATCAGAAAGAGAAACGAGTAGCAGCAGAGAGCCGTCAGTACCCAGGAGGCCCAGAAAATCCCGGATAGCCGCCGCGTCATCCGGTAGAGGCTGAACGCTACCATCAGTGTCAGCAGCGTGCCGTACAGGCCGATGCCGATGAGGCCGAACCAGGCATAGAAGCGCGACAATAGAACTTCGTAGCCCCAGCTATAAGCCGACCATTTGTGGTCGGCCGCCGAGCGCGACAGTATGCCGGTATGAGGGAAGGCGCTGTGCTGGATGATCCAGTCGCCAACCTTCAGGTGCCACCAGACGTCGAGGTCAATGACTGAGAACTTCAACTGAAACGCTGCCGCTCCCACTACCACCAGCAGAGCCGATAATGCGGCCAACTGCACCCAGCGAAGTCTCGCAAGCGGCAGCAGTTCGTCGAGAAACGATGAGCGACGTTGCGGCTCGGTGGTCTCAGTGGTTGCTGTCGGTTCGCTCATCATTGGCAATCGCCTAATTACCCGGTACGACTTTCAATCCATTGCGCAGAATGAACTCCTTCAGAAACTTGATATGCTCAGGTCCATACTGGGGGTCCTTGCGCACCAGCGCGAGGCCCGCGTCACACTCCTGCTGTGCCTGGTCGAGGTGTCCCAGCGCATGATACGCGCCGCAGATCACGACGTGCGCGTCGCCACTTGCGGGATCAAGCGCCGAGGCCCGCTGTGCCAACTGGAGCGCCTGTTGCGGATCCTGCTCGCCAATTTCTCTCGCCTGCACCAGCAGCTGCGCGGCGACAATCGGACCAACGTTAATCGTTCCCTGGTACACCAACAGCGCGCTGCCGCCGAGTTTGGCCACAGGCTGCAGGTCGCGAAAGGCGCGGCGAGTCTGCACGCTCGCCCCGCGCACCCCGATGCCATCCACCATGCTGCTGCTCACGATTATTGTGCCGGTGTACGGCGTCTCCAGCCGGTCCCATTGAATTTCGGAGATGCCGGCGCAGGGAATATCGTAGTCGCGGTTCTTGTTGTTGTAGGTCCGCAGGAAGAAGCAGTTCTCGGGATGCGTTTTCCGGATGTAGTCGCGGGCCATCTTCTGTGCCTGCCCCCAATCGACATCGGAATTCGCCAGGTAGCGATAGCTCTCACTGGGGCCGCCCCACACCTCGTTGCTATAGCTGAGATAGTTGGGATAAGCGTGCAGGGACGTCGCGACCTGGAAGACGAGCAGCGCGGCGATGGCGATAGTCGCCCAGCGGTGCGTGCTCGCGAGATTCCACGCCCCGGCGGCTGCGAAGATGATGAGCAAAGCCAGTATTGGCAGCAAGTGGCGAATGCCGATGCTCAGCTTCGAGCTCATGCTGAAGCCCAGAAACAGGAGCACCGGCAGGAGCAGGAAGAGAAGCTCGCGCCGTTGGCTCCTCCAGAACCGCCACGAGCACGCCGAGACTGCGATCAGCAGGAGCACCGGCAGGGTGAACTTGATCGCCGCGGCAACCGGGAAGTAGAACCAGTTTCCGTTGCGATAGAGGTTGCCCAGAAGGAAGGACGGCCGTCCCAGTTCGGATTCGACCAGCACATCCTGCAATCCCACCAGGTAGGCCTGCGGCAAGACGTGCCAGCGCTCGAGGCCCGGAATGACTTGCGTCGCGACCTTGCCATGCGCGAGGGAGAGCCGGGGCGGGCTCCAGATAGCTGCGCCACCCGGGCGAGCCGCATAGCGAAATCCATAGCATGCCCAAAGTACGACATACGCAACCGCAGCGACGGCGAGTAGCGTCTTTGCGCGGCGTAGCAGAATGCTGCGGCGCTCGCTACCGCCGAACAGAAGCGCGTCGGTGATCAGCAGCGCGGGCAAGATCACCGCCAGCAGAATGGTGGAATGCTTGACGCAAAGCGCGAGGCCTGTGGCCAATCCCAGCGCCAGCACGCGCGTGACATTCGGATCGAGGACGTAGCGGTAGAGCGCATAAACGGCGAGGAGAATCCCGAATGAGGCTGCGATATCGGTTGTGACTAGAGCACCGTGGGCGAGGAAGTTGGGGTCGAAGGCGACCAGCACTCCGCAGATGATGGCAACCGGCAGGCCGAACATCTTTCGCGCGCAGAACCAGACAGTCACCAGCAAGAGGACGGCGAAGAGCGATACGGAGAACCGCGCTGCGTCGAGCACGCTCTCCGAATTCGCGGCGAAGAATGCGTGGCCAACGATGAAGTCCTCCGCCTTGCTATCAGGCAGCCCGCAGGCGTGCGGGATCGGGTCGCGCACCGTCATCGCCATCAGCGGGAGCGCCGCCACAACCTTCACCAGCGGGGGATGCTCGGGGTTCCAGCCGAAGTCGTTACATTGCCAGTAGCGATACGCGGCGTGGAGATGGTCAATTTCGTCGGAGGTGATGGAGAGCTGAGTGACGCTCGTCCATAGCTGCGCCAGCATGATGACAATGAGCGTGGCCAGAATGCCCCACTCTAGCGAGCGCCGGTGGGTCGGGGCGCTCTCGATCGGTTGGGGCTCGGGCGCGATCGTGGAGTTCACAGGCGCTTCGGATTCCGATGTGATTTCCGTCGTCATAACTGCTGGGCAGAGGGGCAGTCAGCGCCGTCTCTTGGCGATTGCCATCCCCAACAGAGGAGAGCATCTCGGCTGCCAAATCGGGATCGTCGAGGATTGCCGTATCTCTCTGAACAAAAAGTGACTTACACAAGAATCGAGGCGGCCGTACCGCGCCAAAAGACTCCCATATTGGGGATTAAGGCGCTTTGGTGACACGGAAAGTCGCCGGATCTCCCCTCATGGGTCACCCCTAACCCACACAGCTAAAAGGCTTGTCTAGTTCTCGGAGCGGCGGATCGATTTTGGCAATGCCGGTGCAATTATCACCGCTGACGTTGTGTCTCAGCGACGTTCGCGAATCCGGTCGGTAGCAACCGCACTCATTACATGACTCCAGAAGCGGCGTTGGGAATTGGCGCAGCAGAATCGCACGGGCAGTTGAGGAAGGCGCTTGCCGTCGCGGACAGTGCCCAGGCACGCGAGACCTGGCTTCTGATTGCAGCCAGTCTGCTGGCCACCGTGCCTGTGTGGCTGTCGTCGTTTCCGCCGATGGTCGATTTGCCAGAGCATGCGGCGCAGGTCGCGCTGCTACACAATCTGCATAACCCGGGATTCGCGTTCGCCTCGCTCTTCTGGGTGAACTGGTTCACGCCCTACCTATTTGGCTACATGCTGGTGTATGCGCTCGCTCCTGTGCTGGGGATCGTTGTTGCCTGCAAGGTTGTGGTTGCGATTTCGGCAGCGGCGTTGCCGCTGAGTACGGCGGTGCTGATGAAGGAGACCGGCGCTGACCGCTACTGGGCTCTACTGACGATCCCCGCGATGTATGGCTTCAGCTATAACTGGGGATTCCTGAACTTCCTGGTCGCTACGCCTATTGGACTGCTCTTCCTGGCGCTGTTCATTCGGCATACCCGCAAACCCGCTCTGCGCAGCACGGTGTATCTGGCGCTGCTTTCGATCGTGCTGTTCTTCAGTCACGCGCTGATCTACCTTTTCTTCGGCATGATCGCGTGTCTGTACGCGCTGCTCGACACGCGCAATGTCCGGAGGACGATTCTCGCCATCAGTCCGATGGCGGCGGCCGTTCCACTCACAGCGCTCTGGTTCCTGCGCACAAAGTCCGATCCCGGTGTGCAGGACCCGGTGTTTTGGGACCTCAACTGGATCGCTGCCGCCGACCCACATCTCTGGGGCGGGCGGATAACCGGATTTTTCCCCCGGCTGCTTGGCTTCCGGCCGGAGTGGTTCTGCGTGCTGTTTGGAATCGCGCTGTTCGTCCTGCCGTTTCTGGCGGGTGTACGGCTCAGCAGGCGTCCGGCGGTGTGGATGCCGCTTGCGGTTTGTGTGGCGGTCATTCTCTTCGCGCCAACCGGAGGGCACAGCGCGTGGGCCGTGGCTCAGCGATTCACGGTCTTTACCCTGCCGTTCTTTGTCATAGGTCTCGAGAAGCGGCCGGTCGAGCGCTCGCTTTGGCGAGCAACGGCTGTCTTCCTGCTGGTGGGCTGGAGCATCATCATCGCGGCTGCGACCGTCCGTTACAACGCCGAGGCGAAGGGCTTCACGCAGGTCCTGTCGGCGATGGAGCCGAACCAGCGCGTCCTGTCTCTGATGTTTAATCAGGAAGCGGCAGGTTCTCGCGCGCCGCTGTTTGTGCATTTTCCCGCCTGGTACTCGGCCACGAAACAAGGTGTAGTCGACATGAACTTCGCGGTGTTCCCAGTGGCACTGGTTCGGTATCGTCCATCGGCATCGCAGCAGACTCCGACCTTCTCCGAGTGGCACCCGGAAACCTTTCACTGGGGACAGTGGCACGGCGCCACATATCGGTATTTCGTCGTGCATTCTCCGGTTGACCTGGGATACAGACTATTCGCGTGGGCGCCGTGTCCTGTCAGCCTGGTGGAACGTTCCGGTAACTGGTGGCTGTACGAGAAAGATTCGCGCTGTACCCCCGCCGGCGAACCATAGACTGCGAACATCTGCGTCAAATCACCCCCACCTGCGGCCTACGGCACGACCGGCGTCGCAGTTGTCGTTCAGTTTCTGTTTAAGTAAATCTCAACATGAATAGAACAGGGCGCTTACGGCGGATTCGCTGGGACCGCAGTTTGGCTATTGCAGTGCTACTACTAGGTAGGAGTGCCTATGTCGTGGCGTTGCATAGTTCTTGTTGGGGCGTTAGTGTGCGAGGCAGGCCTGCTGCTCGCCGCAGACAAACCCGTCCCCGAGTTCGTTCCCCTCGAAGTCGCAAAGCCTGCTGTGGAGAAGTTTGGCGGCAGCGGTGGCAGCCATCCTGGTGCAGACGTCACTCCGCAAGAGTGGCTGGCGTGGGTGAAGAAATCCGACGCGCAGGTGCGCCAGCGACTGGATACGGGCGAAGAGGACAGCCTCACCAACCTGCTGCGCTTCGGCGTGACCTATACGAAGGAATATCGCATCGACGATGACTACCTCGTCCTTTATGGGCAGAGCAGCCTGGTGAATGCATTCGCGGAGAACCGCGCGAATGACCTGATCCGCGCGCTGGCGTCGCCCAACCGAAACCAGGGCTTTATTGAGATGCGGGCCTTCGTCGAGAAGAAAGGATTCGCATTCAGCTCTCCCGCGGAGCGCGGGAGATTGAAAGCTTATCTGCTGGCTAACCTGGCGAGGATGCAGAAAGACATGCTGCAGGCGCGCAAGGAAGCGAAGATCGACCGCGACGAGATGTTCGCCACGCGCGGCATTTCGCTCGACAGCAATTTGTGGCCGGACTACGACATCGACCTGACCCTGCAGCAGCTGATGAAAAAAGAAATGTTGAAGCCACGCGGCACGCGGCGGGTGGCGATCGTCGGGCCGGGGCTCGACTTTGTGAACAAGCAGGAGGGGGTGGATTACTATCCGCCGCAGAGCACACAGCCGTTTGCGGTACTGGATTCGCTGATGAGGCTGGGATTGGCCGATGCGAACGTCGAAATCTACACTCTCGACATCAGTCCTCGTGTGAACCTGCACCTGGAGCACGCACTGAAGAACGCTGCAGAAGGCAAGCCATATGTTGTGCAGTTGCCGTGGTACTCGGATGGCCGGTGGACGGATGAGCTCCGCACCAGCTTTGGGAAATATTGGAAGAACTTGGGCTCGCAGGTCGGGGCAGAGACACCGGCAATTCCAGTGCCTGTCGAGTCGCCGGGATTTTCGACCCGCGCGGTAAGAATCCGTCCGGCGATGGTGAGCCGCATCACACCAGTCGACATGAACATTGTCTTCCAGCGGCTGCTGCTCGCTGCCGACGAGCGCTTCGACCTCATCATCGGGACGAACATCTTCCTCTACTATGGTGGATTCGAGCAGTCACTGGCGCGCGCAAATGTTGCGGGCATGCTCAAGCCGGGCGGGATACTGCTCTCCAGCAACAAGCTCGATGACACGGTATCCGATGGACTGGAGCAAGTACTGGTGACTGAGATTCCCATGACCACTCCTCCGGTGATCACCGATTATCTCTACAGCTATCGCGCGACACCGGCCTCGCCGCAAAGCCAGAAAAAAATGCCGTAGTGTAGCATCGAAGCACCTTTGCTTCGTGATCGCCTGATGCTTACCATCAAGTACCGCAGCCTCGTTGACGCCCTGTACGCCGCGCCGTCCGACCGGCCTTTTGTGACTGCGTGGATCGACGAGGACGAGCAGGAAAGAGTCACGTTCGGCGACTTTCGCCGGCGCGCGGAGTTGCAGGCCGCCCTGCTGCAACAGAATGGGGTCGGGCACGGCGACCGGGTGATCCTGATCATGCCGCAGGGCATTCCGCTGATGGCGGCGTTCGCGGGAGCGATGCTGCTGGGCGCGGTGCCGGCCATTCTGGCTTATCCGAATTTCAAGGTTGATCCTGCGAAGTACCGCTTCGGGCTAGCGGGAGTGACCGCGAATCTGCGAGCCAGGGTGGTCGTCATCGATCGAGAATTCCCGCATGATCTCCTCGAGCATGTTGCCTTCGGCGACGACACGCATCTCCTGCGGGCGGCTGGTGCGAGCGATGACCATCCAACGCTCGACCTTCGCGCCTCTACGGTGGAACCGCAGGCGCTAGCTTTCATTCAGCATTCGGCCGGCACGACAGGTTTGCAGAAGGGCGTGGCGCTTACCCATGCCGCTGTGTTGCAGCATCTGGAGCACGTTTCGTCGGCGTTGAAGATCGACGACAGCCGCGACTCGGTGTATAGCTGGCTGCCGCTCTATCACGACATGGGACTGATTGCGTGTTTCATGTTGCCCATGGTCTGCCATCTGCCTATGGTCATGCAGTCGCCGCTGGATTGGGTGATGCATCCGGAGACGATGCTGCAGATCTTCACCGAGCACAAATGCACACTGGCGTGGTTGCCGAACTTCGCCTTCCAGTTTGTCCCGCGGCGCACGCCGAGGGAGCGCTGGCCGCAATACGACCTGTCTTCGGCGCGAGCGCTGATCAATTGCTCGGAGCCGGTGCGCATGGCGAGCATGAATGAGTTCTACGATGCGTTCGCCGCCTGCGGGCTGAAGCGGTCGGCGTTGCAGGCGTCATACGCCATGGCGGAAAACGTTTTCGCGGTGACCCAGTCCGGCATGCACGGGAAGGCTGGGCCAGAGGTGATCTGGGCCGATGGGCAGCGCTTCCGCATTGAGCATTTCATCGCGCGCGTCGCGGAAGGCTCGGCTGGCGCTATCCCCTTCACTTCTTCAGGCAGCCTGCTGCCAAACACTTCCGTTCGCATCGTTTCGGATTCTGGAGAAAACCTGCCAGAGGGTCGCGTTGGGGAGGTCGCCATTCAGAGCGACTCGTTATTCCAGGGCTATTACAACCGGCCCGATCTGACCGCGCAGGCCATGCGCGACGGCTGGTATTACAGCGGCGATCTGGGATTCCTGCTGGATGGCGAGCTGTATGTCGTCGGGCGCAAGAAGGACCTGCTGATTGTCGGTGGCGAGAACATTTATCCGCAGGACATCGAGGAGATCGTCTGCAGCCATGCCGCAATTCACGACGGCAGGGCGATTGCGTTCGGCATGTTCAATCCCGAGCTTGGCACGGAAGACATCGTCGTGGTGGCCGAAGTGGAGAACGAAGACAATTTGCGGCAGGCCGACGACATCGAACGCGAGATTCGCGCGCAGGTTGTCGGCAACATGGGCGTGGCCTTGCGGACAATCTTTCTAAAGCCGCCAAAGTGGATCGTGAAGAGCACGGCTGGGAAACCGGCACGCTCTACCACGCGCGAGAAGCTTTTGCGCGAGCATCCGGAATTGGACGGCGCAGGGTAGGGAGAATCATCTTGCGTGGGTGCGCTGTTCTAGCCATGGTCTAGTCAGGGCTTCGATTTCGTGGAAACTGCCCCACCCTGGCCAAAAGATGGCCAGAATGGGGCACCCAGGATTTTATTATTCGTCCGCTCTACCCGAGACCTGGAGATCTTTCGACTTTCACTTCACTCGTAGCGCAGCGCCTCGACGGGATCGAGACGCGAAGCCTTTACGGCGGGATACATGCCGAAGAACAGGCCGACGCTCATGGCCATCAGCACGGCGGCCACGATCGCCCAGACGGGCACGGAGGTCGGCATCGAGGGAAAGACCAGCGGCAAGACCGAAGCCGCAGCAACTCCAACCAGCACTCCCGCCAGCCCGCCGAGACCGGTAAGGACTATTGCCTCGGTGAGGAACTGGCGGATCACATCGCCGCGGCGGGCGCCGATCGCTTTGCGCACGCCAATCTCGTGCGTGCGTTCGGTCACCGACATCAGCATGATGTTCATCACGCCGACTCCGCCGACCAGCAAACCGATCGAGCTGACGACGATCGTCATCAGCGCAACCGTGCTCATGATCTGGCGGAACTGGTCGGCGAGCGCCTCCGGGCTGCTGATGCCGAAATTGTCCGGCTTGTCGAAGGGCACATGGCGGCGCCGGCGCAGCAAGCCGCGGATTTCGTCTTCGGCCGCGTCTTTGAAGCCGGGATAGGCCTCGGCGCCGATGAAGATCTCGTCATGGGCCGGGTAGTGCTTGTGATAGCTGTTATACGGCACTTTGACCGTGCGATCGGCGGTCTCGTCCTTGAAGAGCTGCCCCTTACGCTTGTCGGCCACGCCAATCACGCGGTAGGCCACACCGTCGACAATGATGGTCTTGCCGATGCCGTCGTGAGCGGGGAAGAAGTTCTTGTCGATCTCGTAGCCAATCACCGCGACGTCGTCGCTGTGGGTGTCTTCGAACTCCGTGAAGAACCGCCCTTGCACGACCTTGACGTTGTACACATCCTGGTAAGCCGGATTTGTTCCGCTGTAATCGAGGTTGGCAATCTCGTGTTTGCCATAACGTGCCACGCGCAGCGTCGGTGGCCCCTGACCTGGAGTGAAGCGAGGCATGACCTCGTAGGTAACTGCCTTGACGTGCGGGCACTCGGCCAGGATCGCCTCGGCATCTTCGACGGTGAGCGGCTTGCGGTTGCGTTCCTCGGCACTCATTCGGCCGAATTGAATGCCAATGTTGAAGCGGAAGACGAATAGCGTGTTGGTGCCGTAGTCGTCGAGAAATGCGCTGATATCGCGGCTGAGGCCGACAAGGATTGAGGCGACGAAGATCATCGCCGCCACGCCGATCACGACGCCCAGCACGGTCAGAAACGAGCGCGTCTTGTGCTCGCGCACCGTCTGGAAGGCCATTCGAGAGTTGATTCCTAGCAGCATAAACGCAGTGGTTAGTGGATAGTGGCTAGTGGATAGAAACTGCGACTGCGGCGGTTTTTCTATCCACTATCCACCAACCACTATCCACTAATTTTCATACCTCAGCGCCTCAATCGGGTCGAGCCGCGCGGCCTTTCTTGCGGGGTAGACCCCGAAGAATATCCCTACCGCCGAAGAAATAAGTATGGCCGTGGCCACGGCTGACACCGGTACCGACATGGGTACAGGCGTGGCGGTGCGCACAATCACGGCCAGCAGCCAGGCAATAAACACACCGATGGCGCCCCCGACCAGGGCCATCACGGTCGATTCCACCAGGAACTGCAGCAGAATGTCGCGGCGCTTGGCGCCCAGCGATTTGCGGATGCCGATCTCGCGCGTACGTTCCGTAACCGAGGCCAGCATCACATTCATGATGACCACGCCGCCAATCACCAGGAAAATCGAGACCAATCCCACCATGCCTGAGGCCAGGGTGCCGGTCAGGTTCTGCCACAGGCCCATCAGGCTGTCGCTGCCGAGAACGCCGAAATTGTCGTCGTCATTGGGCGCCAGGTGCCGGCGCGCGCGCATCAGCACGCGGGTTTCTTCCTCGGTCCGCGCCATCCACTCGGGCCCGCGGGCCTGGACGTTGATGGCCATGCCCTCGCTGGTGCGCCCATACATCTTCAGCCAGCTCTCAACCGGAATATAAACAAAATTGTCCTGGGACTGGCCGAAGGTGCTGCCAATACGCTTGGCGACGCCGACGATCTGGAACTCCTGGCCATCGATGAGCAGGGTCTTCCCAAGGGGGTCGGTGTTGGCAAAAAGCTTGTCGGCCACATCGGCGCCGATCATGCAGACCATGCTGCGATGCTGATTGTCGGCATCGGTGATGTAGCGGCCGCTGGCAGCCTCTTCCACGTCCATGTCGCCGATGTTGGCGGTTACACCCCGCAGATCGACATCCTCCATGCTCTGCCGCTCGTTGCGGAGATTAGCCTGCCGGCGCACTTCCAAGCCCACGGCTTTAGGAAGCTTCAGGTTGTCACGCAGCGATTCGTAGTCTTCCCACGTGATATTTCGATTACGCCGCTGCGCCTTCAGTAGTTCCTTGGTGTCAGTAAGGATAGGAAATTTCATCACCAGGAAGACATTGGAGCCGAGATTGGCGATGCGGGTGGCGAAATACTGGTTCATGCCGGCGACAAGGGCGACAACCAGGATCAGCGTCGAAACTGAGAGGATGACGCCCAGCAGCATAAGAAACGAGCGCAGCTTATGCGCGCGCATCGTCTCCAGGGCGATGATGGCGGGCTCGCGGAAATGAGTGCGCGTCAGGCGGCGTTGCTGCTGGCTCGGGGTCATGAAGGAATCGGGCGAGAAGCCGTAACAACATTTTACCGATAGGACGGACTCACCCGGAAGGTAATACGAGACAGACCGCGGGAAAGTTGCAGTGGACGTAGGGTGGCTTGAGCCGAACTCAGATCGCTTGCCGCTATTTAGGAGCTTGAGTCGCAGCTGGCGCACCCTTGGCTTGCAAGGCATTGAGATAGTATTCCATTGTGCGTCGGGTAAACGGATCGGATTCCCTTGCCGTTGCCGCTTTCCAGCGCGGGGACAGCGGAGAGATCGCCAAGCTCTACCAGCGTGCCAGCCGCCTCCACTCTGAGTCCGGAATCTGGGCCTGACAAGGACTCAACGAGGATCGTCATAACCTGAGCCGATTCGCTCGCAGACAGTTCCTTGAAGCGCGGAATCATGGTACGCCGTCCCATCGCCCAGAGGGCTCGTAGTGTAATTGGGAGTCAAAACGGCATCGCTGTTCGGCGAGCCAAGCCTGATTGTCAAACTGAGACGAGTAGAGGAGAAGGTTCGTATTCGTATAACGGTTTACTGCGGAGGTCCCGAGCGGGGTTTCGGAATTACTGAAGGTCACCGTTCGCTAGGGGCCAGGCTCCCGTTACCAATTACCTCCGCGTACAAAGCGACTGGCTGATACAGCAAGCTTGGGTTCGGAACCGACCACATCAGAGTTTGCGTAGGAAGCGACTGTCTCGATAACGTTCCCACGCTCAGCATCGCACTTACTAGAAGCAGGAAGTTGTTAGACGGCGGGCGGCACGCGATCTCATGGCCTGAGAATGCTACGCCGCCATGGCACCGTCAATGAAATCTGCGTGCACCTAGGTGGTGAGCGGCCCATTCTGGGAAAAGCCGTGGCTCAATGCGTACCGACCATTGATGCACGCGCCACTTCCGGCGGCAGTTCCAGCTTGCGCCCTTGCGGGCTGAAGCGCGGCTGGCGGATCAGGCCCCACTTGTTGAACTTGAATTCCAGCGAGGTGCCGAGGACGCCGAAGCCGTACTTCACGCTGCGGCGGAAGTTGATGGACGAG
>Ga0335069_10008511_pt1 | contig 14679 bp, 10 predicted proteins | sample Lox_Sample_11_FD_206714 | JGI IMG/M metagenome (GOLD analysis project Ga0335069, IMG submission 206714) | Soil microbial communities from Loxahatchee National Wildlife Refuge, Florida, United States - Lox_Sample_1.1 | ecosystem: Environmental > Terrestrial > Soil > Wetlands | place: USA... | reverse complement strand
GGATGATTGAGAGGTGGATTGCCACCCAGCAGATGCACCACAACCGGCAGGTGAAGAGAATCTATTACCTCTCTCTGGAGTTTCTTATCGGCCGCATGCTGGAACATAACGTGATCAACCTGCACGTGGAGGAGGCTTGCCGCCAGGCCATGGCAGAGGTGGGGCTCCACTGGGAAGACCTGTTGGAAGAGGAAGTAGACGCGGGCTTGGGTAATGGCGGTTTGGGACGCTTGGCGGCGTGCTTTATCGACTCGCTGGCCACCCTCTACTATCCCTCCGTTGGATATGGCCTGCGTTATGACTTCGGCATCTTCAACCAGCGCATCCGGAATGGATACCAGGTGGAGGTTCCGGATGAGTGGCTTAAATTTGGTTATCCGTGGGAAATCGCCCATCCCGAATACTCTTTCCCAGTGCAGTTTGAGGGGCGCGTAGAGAGCCGGCCGGGACCGCGGGGGACAGAATGGCACTGGGTAGATACCAAGTCGGTGGTCGGCATTCCTTACGATTACCCGATCGTGGGATACGGGGGGCACACGGTCAATACTTTGCGTCTGTGGTCCTCCAAGGCGGCGGAAGAGTTCGACCTGGACGATTTCAACCGCGGGTCTTACGTGGACGCCGTGGCCAACAAAGTCCTGGCGGAGAATCTCACTAAGGTCCTCTACCCCAACGACAATGTGTTTGAAGGCAAGGAACTGCGCCTGAAGCAGCAATACTTCTTTGTTTCCTGCACCCTGCAGGACATCCTTCGCCGGTTCAAGACTGATCATAGCGATCTGGAGCTGTTCCCCCGGAAGGCGTTCATGCAGCTTAATGACACACATCCTTCTCTGGGCATCCTTGAACTCATGCGGCTGCTGATTGATCGCGAAGGCTTGGGATGGGACCAGGCCTGGCGAATTACGACTGCCTCTACCGGCTATACCAACCATACTATTCTGCCGGAGGCGTTGGAGAAATGGCCTATCCAGATGTTCCGGCATCTGCTTCCCCGGCACTTGCAAATCCTCTACGAAATCAATGCCCGGTTCATGCGCGATGTTTCCGTACGCTGGCCTTTGCAGAATGACCGCCTGCGCCGCATGAGCATCATCGATGAGGATGGGGAAAAATACGTCCGCATGGCTCATCTGGCCACGGTGGGTTCGTGTTCCGTGAACGGCGTGTCAAAGATCCACACCGAACTCCTGAAGACGGAGGTCCTGAAGGACTTCGCGGAGCTATGGCCGGAAAAGTTCAACAATAAGACCAACGGCATCACCCCACGGCGCTGGCTCCTGCAGGCCAACCCGGCACTCGCCTCCCTCATTTCCAGTGTCATCGGGGACGCTTGGATCACTGATCTGGATCAGCTTCGGAAGCTGGAGCCGCTGGCGGATGACCCCTCATTCCAGCACCGCTTCCGGTCCGCCAAGCGCCAGAACAAGGAACTCCTGGCCAAGCTGATTGCCAAGGAAACGGGGATCAAAGTCTCCCCCGACTCGCTTTTCGATGTCCAGGTCAAACGGCTGCATGAATACAAGCGTCAACTGTTGCTCGTCCTTTACATTATCGTGCTCTACGACCGCTTGAAGACCAATCCCGGCCTCGACGTGTACCCACGCACCTTCGTCTTCGGGGCCAAAGCCGCCCCCGGCTACTTCATGGCCAAGCTGATCATCAAGCTGATTAACCAGGTCGCGGAGGTTATCAACGGCGATCCGCAGCTTCATGACAAGCTCAAAGTGGTTTTCCTGCCGAACTACCGGGTGTCACTGGCGCAGAGAATCTTCCCCGCCACCGACCTGAGCGAGCAGATCTCCCTGGCCGGCACCGAGGCGTCCGGGACGGGCAACATGAAGATGCAGCTCAATGGGGCGGTTACCATCGGAACCTTGGACGGCGCCAATGTAGAAATCCTGGAGGAGGTTGGCGAGGACAACATCTTCATCTTTGGCATGAAGACCGAAGATGTGGAACGCCGCCGTGGGAGTTACAATCCCTGGGACATTTACAATAGCGACGAAGAGATTCGTCGCGCCTTCCAGCTCATCCAAAAGGACTTTTTCAGTCTGTTGGAACCTGGCATCTTCAAGCCCCTGGTGCAATCTCTCCTCGAGGGTGGGGACCACTTTATGCTTTTGGCCGACCTGCGCGATTACATCCACACCCAGGAACGGGTGGATGCGGCCTATCGCGACACCCAGGGCTGGGACCGGAAGGCCATCCTGAATGTGGCGCGCGCCGGGAAGTTTTCCTCCGACCGCACCATCAAGGAATACGCTTCCGAGATCTGGCATCTGGAACCGTGTGACGGCATTAAAGCGGCACCGCGGGACTGAGAGCCGGGGACTGGGGATTAGGGACTGGGAACTGGGATCTGGGGCTTTAATCAGAATATCTTATTGAAAAAAATCCAGTTAGCTTAATTTTCTCATGATGGGACTCGACATTTAGTTTCGAAAATTCGCGACCTTCACCGCATCAAACCCCGCTTTTGGGCCACCGCACAAATATGAAATGCGCTTATGATGAAGTCATGTGCTCCCGCAATGCTCTTCTTGCCTTGGGGATTCTACTTCTTGCCGCATTCCCCGCGCGGGGAGAATCGGGCCACGTTCCATCCGCACCGGACTCCTCCGACCAGGCTGCCATCCTGGAGGCTGCCAACTGGATCGCCCGTGAAGACAAAGTTGAATCCGATTATCAGTACGTGATGACCTGCAAGCTGCGCCTCTTGCTCTTTTGGGCCGGGCGGGATGACGTGGGGGGAGGATATGTCCGGATCGGGAAGGCATCTGGCGACGATCGGCAGACGATGATCCAGATCCTCTTTGGGTCGGACCCCGCCAGGACGCCGTTTTCGATTAACCGCTGGGGCGCGGGAACTGAAGTTCTGCGGCGGAGCGACTCCGGGCAGCCTATAGAAAGCGCCTTCTTCGGTTTTATGAAATCCTCCAAGGGCCAGTCGGTGATGGCAATGCAGAAAGAACTGTCCAAGGAGAAGACCAGCGGCGACCATCTGTTCGAAGGAATCATCAGCCGGGTAGACGAGCACCGGGCGCTATCCACCACAGTTCCCTACTCCTCGAGCCAGGATTTTGACCTGCACCAGTATCCGGAGGCGGAGAAGGCAACGTTGCAGCAATTATCCACCAACCCCTCGCGCCATATACGGAGTCTCGATGACGGTGCCCGCAGCGCCTGTCCTCGTGTCGGTGAATTCCTCTCCACCACGTTGCAATTGATTGAGGATGCGGTGGCCGGCCGCGCTACGCCCGAAACGCTTTGTTATATTTACAATGCCCGTCATTACAAAGCGACCTTGGTGAAGGTTCATCCGGTGGCGGAAAGGAAAGTGCACGTGGCCTTGCGCGGGACGAACGGGGCCTTGGATCGGACCTACCGGAATCTCCGTGAAGCACGCTTTGAAGTCGTCGGGGAAGAAACCGCTTCTGTGTCGTCTTTCGAGCTCCTGCTGGGCACGGTGGGAGCCCTGCGCGGCGCCCCCATCGAAATAACTTACCAGCCAAATTGGTGGTTCCAGGTCATTCTTAACCTCCTTCCCGACTCCGCCCCATCCAGTTCAATTGGGCCGTCGGCGAAATAGGGGACAACAATGAAAAGAACGATCTCGCCGGCAAAGGAGGACGAGCGGATGACGACCGGGGCCAGAACCGGTAGCCTGACGCGCCGAGACTTTCTGCTAAGGTCGGGATTGAGCGCCGTTTCCTGCGTTGCGTGGCCACGCCCTCCCGCTGCCGCAGCGTCCCCGCTGGCGAACCCGGTTGGCTATTCTCACATTTCATGGCCATCGGAAGAACTCCTGCGAGCCTTCGAGACCATTTCCGCTCTCGGGTATCAGGGCGTCCAGTTATTGGGTTATGTACAGGAAGCTTACGCGGGCGGCAAGACAACGGAACTCAAGGAAAACCTCCAAAAGCTGAAGCTCGATGTTGCCGCACTATCGTGCGTCAAAGTCAAACTTCGGCCGGACAGCCCGGAAATGTTTACCGCCCAGTTTCGGACCTATGCCGGATTTCTCCATGACCTGGGAGGAGAAATCATGCAGTTGACCGATGGCGGCCAGCCGCGCACTCCTTACAGCGCCGCTGAGATCAAATCCATGGGCGCAAGGATGAACGAGTTGGGAAAGATGGCCAGGGACGCGGACCTGACGGTGGGTTACCATCCGCACGTGAAGACAATTGGGGAGACGCGGGAGGGTCTGGGACGGGTGCTCGATGCCACCGACCCGCGATATGTGGGATTGATCGCCGATGTTGCGCACCTGACGTTGGGCGGGTCCGATCCGGCCGAGGTGATCAGGACCTATCGTGAGCGGCTGGTCCTGCTCCACCTCAAGGACGTCCGGAAGGACGCCCTCGATCTGGCGCGCCAGGATCCGGGGGCGGCGGCAAAGCTAAAAGCGCGCTTCTGCGAGATTGGCCAGGGGGTAGTGAATTTCCCCGCCGTCATCGCGAGTCTACGTGAAAGCAGCTTTCGGGGCTGGGCAATCGTCGAACTCGACACTTTCACACCGCCCCCGGGGGGACCGGCTGAAAGCGCGCGCATCAATCGGGATGCGCTTCGCGCGTTGGGATTCAAGTTTGGTGGTTGATCTGTTTGCTGATCGAGTTGACACCACTGGAGAGGAACGGGAAGGAATCCCCGTCTCTGTGTCCTAGTTCGCTGATGGGATGCATTCACTGCCCAGGTGAGTTTGGAAAATGGAGCCGACGACCAGACTTGAACTGGTGACCCTCGGTTTACGAAACCGATGCTCTACCAACTGAGCTACGTCGGCCCCTTGATGCAAAAATGCTCACCCAGCAGGCCCAGCGTTTCCGCCATTCCAGCGGGTGAGCATTTTCGGAGGAGAATAGAATGGCAGACGCGCTCCGCCATCTAAGCTCCTAGCGAGTCTAGAAAAACCCTCCGGCCATGTCAAGGGAATTTTCGGGATTTTTTTATGAGCATAACTTATTTATTTTGTTAAAGTTAATGGGTGGTTTTTGGCGTAAAGGGCAATTCCTCGCAAAAGCCCAATAAACTGCCCTTTCGGGCCCTGGTCGTCATCTAAACCATTTATTATAAGAGACTTACTGTGCATTTAGATTGAGGCGGATCAGTTGGTCTTCATCCGTTTTTCCCCACTGTGCGTTGGGGAAGAACTTTGATGCAATTCGCCGCGAAAGGAAGAAAAGTAAGCCCGCGACGATGCACGCGCCGATCAAGATGGCCGTGAGGGCAAAGATGGATAGGAACATATGGATCAACTGCAAGGTGAAAGACCTCTCGGTAACGTAGGGTTTATCCCACGTAATTATTGTGGCGACCTTGAACTGATCCATCAATGCGGAGGCGGACTTCGCGTCGTGCGCGTTCAAAACCAGGAACACGTACGATCCTTCGCGCCTTCCAAAGGACGAGTTCTCTCCACGATCCTGGTTTAACCCCATGAAATTCGAAAGCGCGCCGAATCGGACGCGAGCGATCTGCGGGTTGGGATAGCTGATCGATAATAACGTGGACGTGCCCTTGCCGCTCCGATACTCGCCCAATTGGACTTCCGCACTCTGATCAAATCCGATCAGGTCAGTGCGGAAGGAAGGCAGGACACGCTTCGCGGCCTCAAGGCCCATCACGTATTTCTCGCTGCCGGGGACCAAACCGTCCGCCGGCATCGGGCGGGGCAGGCTCTTGGCCATGCTCGCCGGTACTTTGCTCCCCCCCACAAAGGTCAGCAACGCCTGAAAATCGCTTGGCGACAGGGGAGCATCTTTGTTGCGCAGGAAGCGGAGGAAATTGTTGCCGCGCGCCATCAGGGTTTGGTTGGCATCGCCGACGGCCAACTCCACTCCCTTTTCCGGCGCCATTAACGGTGTCTCGTAAAAGGTCAGCAGCCCGTAGGCGGAGGTCGGGTCCGGCGATACTTCCACGATGACCTGCGATTGCGTCTTCCCCAGCCGGTAGGTGCGTAGCTCCAACGCTTTCACGCCATATTCCTGCTCCACCGCCGGGTCGCCGCCGTATTGCGCGACCGCTGCAAGCGGCATGGGGCGGGAATCCGCCTGGCGCCAGTCCGCCGCCGGAAGCACGGGTACGTGTAGAGGTTTTTCCTGGGCGAAGGAGAGGTAAGGGATGGCCGTAAGCAAGGCCGCCAGCCACGCGTATTTCGGGCCCAGTCCTGTCATCGGGTTCAGAATATCAGAAATTCGGCCGGGCAACAGAGGAAGTTTGCTCCGCGGCAACTCGCTGTGCGGTCCTGACTCCACCGAGATCCTTCAGGTAATCCAGTATGCCCTCGTAAAGCGCGTAAGCGATCTTTTCGCGGTAGTCGGATTTGCGCAAGAGGCGCTCATCACGGGGATTGGTGAGGAAAGAGATTTCCGCCAGAATGGAGGGCATGTTGGCGCCAATGAGCACCACAAAGGGGGCTTTCTTGATGCCGCGATCGCGTTGCGCGCCGCTAAACTTGGTCACCCGGGTAAAGACCTCGCGCTGGACCTGCCGGGCAAAGTCCTGCGATTCCTCGATCTTCTCCGACATGGCGATCTTCTTGATCAAATCCTGGAGTTGGTGCACGGCTTCCTGGGAGGAGGCGTTTTCGCGAGCCGCCACTTCCAGAGCGTCGGCATTCGAAGTGAAATTGAGGTAGTAGGTCTCGATACCTCGCGCACTCATGTCGGTGCTGGCATTGGCGTGCACGGAGATGAAGAGGTCGGCACTTTTTTGATTGGCGATGGCCGTGCGCTCTTCCAGGGGGATAAAGGTATCATCACTTCGCGTCATGACAACTTCGCATCCGGTGTTCTTTTCCAGGAGCTTTTTCAGCTTTAGCCCCACGTCCAGCACTACCTCTTTTTCTTCCAATCCGGTAGGCCCGATAGTCCCGGTGTCGTGTCCGCCGTGTCCCGGGTCAATCACAATCCGGCCGATCTTCAACCCCAGGGCTCGCGTCAGGGTTCGCGATCCGGACTCCATAGGGGCAGCCGGCTGTATGGCGGTGATGCTCCCCGAGCCCGTTGCAGTCTCTTCCTTGAGGTCCTCGTTGGACCTGGCGGGCAAAGGGGCGCCGACGGCGGCGGGCGCGTTATCGTCCGGGGTTGCGGCGGGCGGCGCCACCGCCTTACCTTTGGCTGGCGTCGGTGGTTCGGTCCTCGCGGCCATCTCAACCGAACCGGTTGGTGCGGTGGAAGGGGTGACAGGAGCATGGCTCTTGTCGGACCTTCGCATCGAGTCGCTGGGAGCTGAAGCGGGTTTCTCCGCCTTGGCAATCTGTGTCGGCGCCGAGCCCTGAACGTCGATCACCAGACGGAAAGGATTGGGGAGCGAGAAGATCGAATAAGCCTCGATCTTCTCTACGTCCAATACCACGCGCGCTGTGTCGAGGGTAAACTGGGCCACTCTGACCTGTTGCAGGAAGCCATTCTCCACAGGAAACGTCTTGCCCACCAATTCGGGGCTGAGGCGGGAGTTCTGGAGGTTGATGACGATGCGGTCGGGGTTGGATAGCCGCACCGAGTCGAACTTCGCCTCCCCATCGACCACGATCACAATCCGTAAGTAGTTTGGTCCCACCCAGCGGCGCACTGCCGTGACCTGCCGCAGGCCCGCAAGTCGTGATTCCGAGGTCCTCTCCCCCCGTGGCGGTTCCGCTGGGAGTTCTTCCGGGACTTTTTCCACGGGAGGTGGCGGCACATGGGCTTGGGCTTTTTCTACCGCTTGGCGATCGATCTCCCTCAGTTTCTCCTTGGCTTCCGTCACCTTGTTAGACTTGGGGTACATGTCTATGAAGACCTGAAAGGCTTTGCGGGCAGCGTCCGGATCTTCGAGGTCCTGGCGATAAACCTCTCCGATGGTGAACTGGGCCTCGCGCGAAATGCGGTTCTGCGGATACTGGCTCATGAGAAAGCGATAGGCCTTAATCGACTCCAGGAAGTAAGAGTCCGAAGAGAACTGGCGCCCCATCTCCCGGTAAAGCTCCGCAACGGCCGCCAGCGCCACCGGCGTCTTGCTGTAAGCAGGGTTTTGGCGATAAACGTCCCGATAAGCCTCGATTACCTTTTTGTATTCCTCCTTGCTGCGTTTGCTTTCGGGGTGGGCCTCAAGAGTGGCGTGCAACTGCTCGGCTTTCTCGTAGACTTCGGTGGCGTGCTGCCGGCGGTCAGGCGCTACCGTGGCGGTAGCAACCCCTCTTAGCAGGAAAACCCCTGCAAGAAAGAGCGTCCATGCACAGTGCTTTGGCAGGCCTACAATCCTCAAATTGAACCTCACGTCAGTGTTGTCCCTACTCAGCTTTCAGGTCTCAGGTGGAGTGTTTGCTGACGGTCGATCGACAGCCGGGAACTGACCACCGCTTTAACTATTCCACATTGGTGTAGTGCACCACCCCGTACTCATCAACGTAACGTGTGATGGGAGCTTTGGGCGGCTCCTTGGGAGTGGCCTTTGCCGGTGCCGGCGCGTCCCCCGACTGATACAGGCTTGTGACCTTGCGCACATAGCTCTGAGTTTCAGGGATCGCCGGGATGCCCCCGGAGCGCTGTACCGTATGCTCACCGGCGTTGTAGGCCGCGAGTGAAAGTGGCAGGTTGCCCCCGAACAGGCCCAACAGGTATTTCAGATAGTTGACGCCCCCCTCAAGGTTCTGCTTTGGGTCGAACGGGTTCGCCACGCCGAATCGCTGCGCGGTGGCCGGAACCAATTGCATAAGGCCCATGGCGCCCTTGCTCGAAACGGCTTTGGGATCGTAACCCGACTCCACCTTGATGATGGCGTGGACCAGTTCAGGATCCACCTGGAACCGGCTGGCAGTCTGCTCCACGAGTTGATCGATCTCTACGGGAGTTCGCCCGGAGGCGGTGGTAGCGCCGGGGCGGAAACTGCGCGTCATCCAATCCACGCGACTGGCATTTTCACCGGTGTTGACGTAGATTTTGTGCCCCTGCTCGTCCACCAATACAACAATCTGGTCGGCTTTTGCGGCAGCAAGAAGGAAGGTGCAAGACAGAAGCCCGCTTAACAGGACAACCCGGAATGAATGGTAACATTTCCCCATAAGGGTACTAACGCCGCCCCCGCGGCGCCCCCTCGTTCCTAATCCCCTCCCATTCACCCAAGCCTGGAGCATCGCTCTCGACGCCCCCGGTTACGGCCCGTCCGGGTACTTACCTGGCGTTCCCCCCACCCGGAAGGCTTCAGTCCACATACGGACTTACATTAGCGGAGATTATAGCATCGGGTGCAAGCGCAATCAAACTGCGTCAATTGCAAATTCTCCGATCGCCGACTAGAATCAAGTGCGAGGTGAAAACCAATGGAAAATGATGTCCTGCGGATCGCAGGAAAGGAGTTTCATTCGCGTCTGATCGTGGGTACCGGGAAGTACCGTAGTTTTCAGGAGATGGCGCGGGCGCACGAGGCCTCGGGCGCCGAGATCGTCACCGTTGCGGTACGGCGTGTAAACCTGACGGACCGCAGCAAGGAGTCCATGCTGGATTACATTGATCGCAATAAACTCTTCATCCTGCCTAATACGGCGGGCTGTTACTCCGCGGACGACGCCATTCGCACGGCGCGCTTGGCTCGGGAGGTGGGGTTGTCCAACTGGATCAAGCTGGAAGTGATTGGCGACGAGAAAACGCTCTTCCCGGATAACTTCGAGTTGGTCAAGGCAACGGAGACGCTTGCCAAAGAGGGTTTTGTGGTGATGCCCTACACCAACGACGATTTGATTTCCGCCCGGCGGCTTATCGAGGCGGGGGCTGCGGTGGTGATGCCCCTCGGTGCCCCGATCGGATCGGGCTTGGGCATTCAGAATCCCACCAACATTCGCATCCTGAGGGAGATGATCTCCCAGGTTCCGCTGATCGTCGACGCGGGCGTAGGCACCGCCTCCGACGCTGCGATCGCCATGGAATTGGGAGCGGACGCCGTCCTCATGAATACGGGGATTGCCGGTGCCCAGGATACCGTGCTGATGGCCGAGGCCATGAAGAACGCCGTGTTGGCAGGTCGCCAGGCTTTCCTTGCCGGGCGCATGCCCAGGAAGCTGTACGCCACCGCGTCAAGTCCTGTCGAGGGTGTGGTGAAGTAGCGGCGGTTGGGGAACAGAATCACGGATAGGCAGCGGCGGGGGTTTTACTGCCAGGGTCTGAGGGTTTCTGCCCGTCTTTGTCCGGGAGGGTATAGATTTTCTCACCCGGCTTAACCAGGCGCATTTGCTCCCGGGCGATGCGCTCAATTGAGTTTGGGTCCGACTTCAGGGCACGGTTCTCCTTGTTTAACTGCTGATTTTCCTGCCGGAGTTCCTGGATGCGCTGCTGAAGCGTCTGGAGATCCTGCTGCTGCCGCCGCGCCGCAAGGTATCCATTCTGGCCGAAAATGTTGTGGACCACCAGCGCAATGAAGACGAGCAACAACACCAGCATGCCGTTGCGAAAGAGCGCTCGCGTGTCGAAGTTAAAGCCATTCATAGCGGGTTGAGAACGGATCTGTGAGTCTGGTTGCGAATCTGATTGCCCGAATACCGCAGCCGTGATTGATTGTTGCCGGGCAAGCCCCCTTCCCCACCGATTTGTCCCGTTCGGTGAGGTTTGCATCTTCCCCCTGCCTCATTGTATCTTCGTTGTCAAGTCCCGTGCAACTCGGCTGTGGTGGTGCGGTCGTTGTTGGGACGGTCTCGCGCGGGGCAGGCGCTCGATTGCAGCGGTCAGGGCGCCAGGGGGTTCCATGACCGACAAGGTCGTCATCCTGGTAACGGCAGCCAGCAAGCGGGAGTGCCGCAAAATCGCCAGGCAGTTGGTGGAGAGCAAACTTGCTGCCTGCGTTAACATTACACAGCCCATCGAGTCCATCTATCGCTGGGAAGGGAAAATTGCCCATGACCGGGAGTACCAGCTTTTTATTAAGAGTACGCGCGAACTCTTCCCGGAAATCAAAAAGTCGATCTCTGCCCTCCACAGTTACCGTACTCCTGAGATCATCTGCCTTCCCATTATCGACGGCTCAAGGAATTATCTCGAATGGCTGAGTGGCTCTGTCAGATCAGCCGCTCCCCCGCAGGAAATACCTGACGAAGAGTAGATCGGGCCTCCGTTTATTATCCGAGATGAGTTATCATAAGATGCGAAAGTGCATGATGCGCTTCGTCATGGAGTAAACTGCGAATTGCCCGCGCTACCCATTAAGCGAAGCCATGCGAAAACAGTGGCGGCGAAATTGCGCCCTTTCAAATCAACCCTTGCGACGAGGTCTTACCCCATGCTCTTGGTCCGGCCCAACAAATTCCTCTTGGCGGCGTGGATCGCCATTTGCCTCCCTTGGCTCTCCGGTTTTTCTCGGGTTGCGCTCGCTCAGGCCACGAAGCCAAGCGATGAAACCACCAATATGACCGTGATCGTGAAGGAAAGTGATACCGGGCAACCCATTTTCCAAGCGCATCTAACGCTTCAATTCACGGAGCCCGGAGGTGCCGCGAGACTTGGAAAGGCCAAGAAGATTTCGTACAACGCCAAGACCGACAGTCAGGGGCGATACAAATTCCAGGGTATCAATAAGGGAGCGATCGTCCTAACCGTCACGGCACCGGGCCGCCAGAGCTATGGCAAGGAACTGCAATTAGAAAAGGACAATCAAGTTTTCGAGGTCCTACTGAAAAAACCTCAGCCGCTCATTTAGCATTCAATCTCGAATGCTCTAATTCGCAAGGAGAATTGCCGGGGCACTCCATTCCAGTTTGAATTGTTAACCGGCCATCCGCCGGGTCGGCGCAATGAATGCGCATTTAAGCCGCCAACACGGCCTAATTTTATGGGGCGGCGGCATATTTTTGGTGAAACAATAGCTGCATCAGGATGGGGCAAAGAGTTAAAAACTGTTTATCGCTTTAACCTTACCGTAATCTTGGGCCGCTTTTCCACAAAGTTTTCAACAGACCTGTTGAAAACCCCGGCAATGGGCCACTGCCCTCGCAAAATCAAAGGGCGCGATGGCATGCTGCGGTCCATTTCCCGCCTATTACCTCGTAGTATATAACTGCAGCTTCATAGGAGCGCCGCATCACCAATTCATGAAAGCGTTTTGCTCCTCCGTCGCCTTAGGAGAGCTCACTGTTTCGGCGGTGTGTTCCCGATGGGTGCCGGGATCGCCGGTGTCTCGGACGGCTTGGACGGACCTGTAAAGTACGTGTTGTCCATCCAAACTACTGTGTTCTTTTTGACAGCCTCCATCGCAGCCTCCACCTTTTGCTGTTGCAGGATCTTCTCGATATCGGGCGAGGCTGCCCTCAGATCCACATGGCTGCGTCCAGTGACCTGAAATATCACCAAAGCCTGCGGCACATCTACAGGTTCGGATACTTCGCCGTCCTTTAGAGCAAATGCTACTTTCTCCATCTCCGGGCGCATGGCCCCGCGACGGACTGATCGGGGTTCCTGTTCGATGATCACTTCCCCAGGCTTATTGAAGTCTTCGCTGACCTTCTTAATGTCGGTCTCCGCCACCAGTTCCTTGCGGATGGCCTCGGCTTGATTCTTCGCATCTTCAGGAGAAAGTCCCTGAGCCATTGAAGGATTGGGGCGCGCCGGATCGGCCAAAGGCGCGGCTGGTCTCTTCCTCACAATGATTTGTCGCAAGGAAATCTGGTCAAAGTCGGCGGAATGGGTATCGTAATACCGTTGAATTTCCTCAGGACTTACTTTGGATTGTTTGTTCATTTCCTCGCCAGCGGCTTGTGCCTCCAGCTGGGTTCTGAGGATTGCCAACCTCTGAGTGAAGTCCGGTGACTCGTCCAGGTGGTGCAACCGTGCCTGCTGGGCAAGCATGACTACGCGCGCATACCAGTCCCCCACTTCCTTCTTCCCGCGGGTGGCGATGGCTTGCTGGGCCTGTGGTGGCAGGCTGGCAATCAGGAGGTCGATATCCGCCTGGGTAAATTGCTGATCTCCAACCTTGAGTATGATTTTGTCACCTGTCTTTGTGGCCTCACCCGTGGGACCGGAGACAGCAGGACGGGCCACTAGAGAGGGCGGAGTTTCCGGAGGCTTGGGGGTTTGGGCTCCGGCCATGCCGCCCAGCAATCCACTTAGGAGAAATCCCATGCCCAATTTCATTGCTCGTCGGCGGGCATTATGGTTCATGTGACTCGATCCTTTGCTTCGAACGAATTTTGCTTCATACTTTCTCCCCATCGTAGCACACATGGCGGAAGGCTTGGGTTAGAACCCGGGTCGCGTGCCGCGGGCCCAAGCAGGCGTCCCGGGTTATAATTGTCTTTTTGCATTCAATCGTTGGAGTGAGTGTGGAGTATGGGCTTTAGACTCGTTTCCACGTATGAGCCACGCGGGGACCAGGTCGCGGCCATTCGTGACTTGATTCATGGCGCCGAAGACGGAAAGCAACACCAGGTGCTGCTGGGCGTCACGGGTTCGGGGAAGACGTTTACGGTCGCCAAGGTGATGGAGGCCATCAATCGCCCCGCCCTGGTGCTGGCTCATAACAAAACCCTGGCGGCTCAACTCTACCATGAGTTCCGCCATTTCTTTCCCCAGAATGCCGTAGAGTACTTCGTCAGCTACTACGATTACTACCAGCCCGAGGCCTACATTCCCGCCGCGGATGTTTACATCGAAAAGGAAGCGACGATCAACGATGAGCTCGACAAGTTGCGCATGTCGGCCACACGGTCGCTCTTCGAGCGGCGCGACTGCCTGATTGTTGCCAGCGTTTCCTGCATCTACGGCATCGGCTCCCCGGAGGCCTATTACGGCATGTTGGTCTTGCTGGAAAAAGGCCAGAAGATCGCGCGGCAGGATATCCTGCGACGGCTGGTGGAAATACAGTACGAACGCAACGATGTGGACTTTAGGCGCGGGACGTTTCGCGTGCGGGGTGACGTGATCGAGGTCTATCCCACCTATGAAGACACCGCCTACCGGGTCGAGATGTGGGGTGATCAGGTGGAATCCCTGGCGGAAATCGACCCGCTCTTTGGGCAAATTAAGAAGCCGCTCGACCGCCTTCCGATTTATCCTCGCACGCATTACGTATTGCCGGCCGACCGCAAAGAAGATGCCATCGAGCATATCAAGAGTGAACTCGAGTGGTGGCGGGGCGAGCTGGAGAAGCAGGGCAAGTTGGTGGAAGCGCAACGTGTCCATCAGCGCACCATGTTCGACCTGGAAATGATGAAGGAGATGGGGTACTGCCACGGGATTGAGAACTACTCGCGGCACCTCTCCGGCCGGTTGCCGGGGGAACCGCCCCCGACCCTTCTCGATTATCTCCCCCCGGACGCGGTCATCTTCATCGATGAGAGCCACCAGACGGTTCCGCAACTTCGCGGCATGTACCACGGCGACCGCTCGCGTAAGCAAACCCTGGTGGAATACGGGTTCCGTCTTCCCTCGGCGCTCGATAACCGCCCGCTCTCGTTCGAGGAGTTTGAGCATCGGGTTGGCCAGTTGATTTACATCTCGGCGACGCCGGGGCCGTATGAGCTGACCAAAACGGGCGGAGAAGTGGTGGAGCAGATTATTCGCCCCACCGGATTAATCGACCCGGAGGTCGATGTCCGCCCCACACGCCACCAGATTGACGATTTGCTGGGTGAAATCCGGGAGCGCGCCGCGGCGGGCGAACGTGTGCTGGTGACCACTCTCACCAAGCGCATGGCTGAAGACCTGGCCGAGT
>Ga0335069_10008510_pt1 | contig 14680 bp, 11 predicted proteins | sample Lox_Sample_11_FD_206714 | JGI IMG/M metagenome (GOLD analysis project Ga0335069, IMG submission 206714) | Soil microbial communities from Loxahatchee National Wildlife Refuge, Florida, United States - Lox_Sample_1.1 | ecosystem: Environmental > Terrestrial > Soil > Wetlands | place: USA... | reverse complement strand
TGGCTCGCGATACGTGGCGAGGATGCGGTCGATCTCGGCGCGGTCGTCGGAGACGCCGAGCACGTAGACGAGCTCGCGCTCCTCCCCGGGAGCGAGCACGAGCTCGTGGCAGAGGGAGCCGATGCTGTTGCCGCGCGGCGCCTCGGTCCCCGCTGGCTCGCCGCGCTCGACGACGGCCGGAGCGCCGAGGTCGCGGCCGCGCCCGATGAACGCCTCGCGATCGGAGTCGAACCCCGCCGGCACCGCGCTCGACGAGAAGAAGGTCGTGTCGGGGCGGAAGACCGTTCCGGTCAGGATCGTCCCGTGCTCGAACCGGCTCCGCACGACGTGCTGCGCCCAGTCGAGGTTCTGCATGTCCGCGACGGCGTCGAGGTAGCCGAGCTCGACGTAGGTGAACGTCCGCAGCGTGCGCGGCCGCGAGCCGACGTTCCGAAGGCGCAGCACCCACAGCTCGCACGGCTCGCCCGGCGGCACGAAGTAGAGGAGGTCGGACGCGATCCCGTCGAGCGCGGCCGAGATGCGCGTATAGCCCGGGCCGTGCCGGCACTCGTACGCGTCGAGCGCGCGCCGCACCGGCTGCCACGTCGCGCTCCAGAACGATCCCGACTCCTGGTCACGCACGTACACGTAGCGGCCCGGCTGGTCGGCCGGCACGCCGTTGTAGCGGTACCGGCTGACCCGCCGGTTGCGCGGGTCACGGTCGAAGGAGTAGCCGCCCCCGGTGTTCGAGACGATGCCGCCGTACCGTCCCTCGCCGAGGTAGTTGATCCAGGGGGTCGGCGTGTCCGGGCGGGTGACGACGTACTCGCGCGCGGCCGCATCGTCGTAGCCATACGGGTTCCCGCCCATCCCCACCATCGTCGCGCCGCCGGGCGGCCCGGTCATCCGTGGGTCCCCGCGGCCCGCAAGTTGAGCCGTTCGGCCCATGGCGGGTGTCCGATCCGGGATCGATCATGCCCGCATGAGCGAACGCGGCCTTCATCGCATCGAGGACGACCTCGCCGAGACCTGGATCGAGGACTGGGCGAACGTCGGCGTCGCCGAGATCGAGGACTACCTCGGCAAGCATGCGGCCTTCCTCATGTTCCTCGAGGGTCACGCCGAGAGCTAGACGCTCCCGGCGCCCTCGACCTATTCAGCCAGCCCGAGCTGCTTCTCGAGCATCCCCTTCGGCATCGCGCCGACGGCGTTCGCCTTCGGCTGGCCGTTCTCGAAGAGGATCATGTTCGGGATCGACTGGATCCCGTAGCGGATCGCGAGATCCTGGTTCTCGTCGATGTTGACCTTGACGAGCTTCACGTTCCGCTCCTCGGCGATCCGCTCGAGGACGGGCGAGACGGCGTGGCACGGGCCGCACCACTCCGCCCAGAAGTCGACGAGCACCGGCTCGCCGCTCTGGAGCACCTCGTTCTCGAAGGTCGCGTTGGTCACGTCAGTTGCCATGTATGTCCTTTCTCATTTCTGACTGCCAGAGGTGAAAACGTCGGCCTCTACACTTGGCTTCCCGATGCCCGCCGAGCCAGTCTTCCAGCCGCTCCCGACGGTACCCGACCACCCCGCCCTCGAGGAGGCGATCCTCGCCTGGTGGGACGACGCGAGCATCTTCGCGAAGCTCCGGGAGCGAAACCACGGCGGCCCGACCTTCTCCTTCATGGACGGGCCGATCACGGCCAACAACCCCGCCGGCGTCCACCACGGCCACGGCCGGACGCTGAAGGACGTCTTCCAGCGGTACAAGGCCATGCAGGGCTACGACCAGCGGTACCAGAACGGCTTCGACTCCCAGGGCCTCTGGGTCGAGGTGGAGGTGGAGAAGGAGCTCGGGCTCGGCTCGAAGCGCGAGATCGAGGAGTACGGGATGGCCGCGTTCGCCCGGAGGTGCCGCGAGCGGGTCGCCCACTACAGCGAGCTCATCACGCAGCAGTGCCGCCGGCTCGGCCAGTGGATGGACTGGGACAACGACTACTACACGTTCAGCGACACGAACATCGAGTACATCTGGGGCTTCCTCAAGATCGTCCACGAGCGCGGCTGGCTGTACCGTGGCCACCGCTCGACGCAGTGGTGCCCCCGGTGCGGCACGTCCCTGTCGCAGCACGAGCAGGCGGGCGAGGAGAACTACGTCGAGATGGAGCACCCGTCGCTCTTCGTGCGGTTCCCGCTCGTGGGCCGGGAGGAGGAGGCGCTCGTCGTGTGGACGACGACTCCGTGGACGCTGCCGGCGAACGTCGCCGCCGCGGTGAAGCCCGATGCGGAGTACGGGCTCACCGAGGACGGCCGCTGGGTCGCGGTCGCGCGCTTCCCGGACGAGACGTTCACGCGCACCGCGAGAGGCGACGAGCTCGTCGGGCTCGAGTACGTCGGCCCCTTCGACGACCTCGCGGCGCAGGACGGTGTCAGACACCGCGTGATCCCGTGGGACGAGGTCTCGCTCGACGAGGGCACCGGCATCGTGCACATCGCGCCGGGCGCCGGCGCCGAGGACTTCGACCTCTCGAAGGTCTTCGACCTGCCCGTGCTGGCGCCGATCGACGAGGCCGGCCGGATGCTCCCCGCGTACGGCCCGTTCGCGGGGCTCACCACCACCGAGGTCGCGCGCCCCGTCGTCGACACGCTGCGCGTGCGCGGGATCCTCGCCGGCGAGGGGACGATCGTCCACCGCTACCCGATCTGCTGGCGCTGCAAGACGCCGCTCGTGTTCCGCGTCGTCGACGACTGGTTCATCTCCGCCGAGGAGATCCGGCAGCCGATGCTCGATGCGAACGACACCGTCGCGTGGACGCCGCCGCAGTACAAGAAGCGCATGGACGACTGGCTGCGCAACATGGGCGACTGGAACATCTCGCGCAAGCGCTACTTCGGCCTTCCGCTGCCGTTCTACCCGTGCGAGTGCGGCCGGCTGAACGTCGTCGGCTCGCGGAAGGAGCTCGAGGAGCGCGCGGTGTCCGGGCTCGACGAGCTCGAGGAGCTGCACCGCCCCTGGATCGACGCGGTCCGCATCCGCTGCGAGGCATGCGACGCGGAGGTCGAGCGCATCCCCGAGGTCGGCGACGCCTGGCTCGACGCCGGCATCGTCGACTTCTCCACGCTCGGCTGGCACAACCCGGAGTGGCGCGAGCACGGGTACGCGACCGGCGCGTCGGCCGGCCTCTCCGGCGCCGACCTCCCCGATCAGGCGTACTGGGAGAAGTGGTATCCGGCCGACTGGGTGTCGGAGATGCGGGAGCAGATCCGGCTCTGGTTCTACTCGCAGTGCTTCATGGCGGTGACGCTCACCGGCGTCTCGCCGTACCGCAGTGTGCTGACCTACGAGAAGGTGTTCGACGAGAAGGGCCGGGCGATGCACAAGTCGACCGGGAACGCGATCGGACTGGACGAGGCGCTCGAGCGCATGGGCGCGGACGTGATGCGCTGGCTCTACTGCGCGCAGACGCCGAGCGAGCCCCTGAAGTTCGGCTACGACCTCGCGGACGACGTCAAGCGCCGCTTCCTGACCTTCTGGAACTCGGCGAAGTTCTTCGTCGAGTACGCGAACGTCGACGGATTCCGGCCGTCGTGGTCGGCGCTCAACCTCGACGGCGAGCTCGCGCCGCTCGACCGCTGGCTCGTGGAGCGGACGCACGCGTTCGTCCTCGACACGGAGGCGGCCTACGACGCGTTCGACACCGTGACGATCATGCGCGCGTACGAGGCGTACGCGGACGATCTCTCCAACTGGTACATCCGGCGCTCGCGGCCGCGCTTCTGGCAGGAGGGCGGCGACGAGGCGGCGTTCCACACGCTCTGGTACGCGCTCGTGCAGACCCTGCGCGCGCTGGCGCCGATCCTCCCGTTCGTCACCGACCACCTGTGGCGCAACCTCGTGCAGGACGGGCCCGAGTCGGTACACCTCGCCGGCTGGCCGGAGGTGGAGGAGCCGGACCGCGCGCTGCTCGACGAGCTCGCGGACGTGCGCCGCGTCGTCACGCTCGCGCACCAGGCGCGGGCGTCGGCCGGCCTGTCGCTGCGGCAGCCTCTGCGCCGGCTCGTCGTCGAAGGCGCGCCGCTCGCCGCCGCGCACGCCGAGGAGATCGCCGGCGAGACGAACGTCAAGGAGGTCGAGTTCGGCGCCGTCGAGGCCGAGCTGCGCGTGAAGCCGAACCTCCCCGTGCTCGGCCCGCGGCTCGGCAAGGAGCTCCGGACCGTGCAGCAGGCGCTGCAGGCGGGCGAGTTCGAGCAGCTCGACGGCGGGCGGTTCCGCGTCGCGGGCCACGAGCTCGGGCCCGGCGAGGCGCTCGTCGAGCGCATGGGGCTCGAGGGGTGGGCGGTCGCGTCGGCCGACGGCCTGTCCGTCGCGCTCGACACGGCGCTCGACGACGAGCTCGTGCTCGAGGGCCGCGTGCGCGACCTCATCCGGCAGGTGAACGCGATGCGCAAGGAGCAGGGGCTCGAGCTCACCGACCGCATCGTCCTCACCGTCCCGGGGGAGCTCGAGCCGCTCCTGCGCTGGGAGCAGCGGATCAAGGACGAGGTGCTCGCGGTCGAGATCCGCCTCGACGGCGGCTCCGAGCTCGCGATCCGGAAGGTCTAGGCCGCCGAGCGCTCGGCCCGGCGCAGCTCGACCGGCAGCCGGAACGCGACATCCTCGAACGCCGAGCGGAACTCGCCGATGTCGCGCACGCCGCGCGCGCGGAACCACTCGCACACGCCGCGCACGAGCCGCTCGGGCGCCGAGGCTCCCGACGTGATCCCGACGACGCTCGCGCCTGCGAGCCAGCGCTCGTCGATCTCCGACGCGTCGTCCACGAGGTGCGCCTCGACGTGCGCCGCCCGCGCGACCTCGACGAGCCGCAACGAGTTCGAGGAGTTGCGCGAGCCGATCACGAGCAGCAGGTCGACCTGGTCGAGCAGCTCCTTCACCGCCCACTGGCGGTTCGAGGTCGCGTAGCAGATGTCTTCCTTCGGCGGGCACTCGATCCGCGGGAAGCGACGGCGCAGCACGTCGATGATCTCGTTCGTCTCGTCCACCGACAGCGTCGTCTGCGTAACGTACGCGAGGCGCGAGTCGTCGGGGAGCTCGAGCCGCTCGGCGTCGGCGACCGACTGCACGAGGACGATCGCGTCCGGCGCCTCCCCGGTGGTGCCTTCGACCTCCTCGTGGCCGGCGTGCCCGATGAGCACGATGCGGTAGCCGCGCTCCGCGAACCGCCGCGCCTGCGTGTGCACCTTCGTGACGAGCGGGCACGTCGCGTCGATGGTCGTCAGCCGGCGGCGTCCGGCGGCGGCGCGCACCGCGGGGGCGACGCCGTGGGCGGAGAAGACGAGCGGCGCACCCTCCGGGACGTCGTCGACCGCGTCGACGAACACGGCGCCGAGCTCCTCGAGCTCGCGCACGACGTGCGAGTTGTGCACGATCTGCTTCCGGACGTAGACCGGCGATCCGTACAGGACGAGCGCGCGGCGGACGGTCTCGACGGCCCGTTCGACACCCGCGCAATAGCCCCGCGGGGAGGCCAGAAGGACCCGCATCACCAAAGCACGCGGAGGGTAGCGCCCGACCCGTGAGGCGGGGGTTAAGAACCGCTGTGAGAGCTCCGGAGATGGAAAAGCCCGCCGCTCGGGGGGGTCGGTGCGGCGGGCTCTCCCAAGTTGCTCACCGCGGCGGCTTGGTCGTTGGACCGCACGCCGCAGTGTGCATCGCCCAGTGAGGAGGACGGTAATCCGACCGGGGACGGCCGACAATGGGCCGACCGGCCCATCTTTCAAACGGGTGGGGCACCCGTTATCCACCCGGAAAACGGTGGCCCGCACGCCGTTCGGGGCCGTATCATCCCCGGGCCCAGTATGTGGACAACCGAGGCGATCTGGTGGGGGCCCGTCGCTCTTGCCGCCGCGTGGGGGACGCTCGCGGCGGTGCTCGGAGCGCTGCTCGTCGGTCTCGCCGTCGGGACGCTCTGGCGCTGGCGGGGGGCGAAGCACCAGGCGGCCGCCGTGGCCGAGGGCGAGCGGGAGCTCGAGAGCGTCCGCCACGTCGCCTCCGAGCTCGCGCGCACGCAGGACGTCGACGGGGTGGCGCGCGCGCTGCTCGACGAGATCGGCGTCCTCTTCGACGTCGACTTCGCGGCGCTGACGTTCGTGTCGGAGGACGGCGCCGAGGCGACCGGGTTCCTCGCGCGCTCGCACGGCGAGGATCTCGAGTGGTGGCGCGACGTCAGCGTCGACCTCGCGGACGAGCCGTCGGGAATCGCGAGCGCGGTGCAGACGGCCGACGGGTTCGCCGTCTACGACGTGGACGACACCCGCATCAGCGGCCGCCTCGCCTCCGCGGTCGGGGCGAAGAGCGCCGCCTACGTCCCGCTCATCAGCGCCGAGCGCGTGCTCGCGGTGATCTCGGTCGCCACGACGCGGGAGCGCCGCATCTTCTCGGCGGACGAGCTGCGCGTCATGCAGACGCTCGCCTCCGAGGCGACGATCGCCATCGAGCGCACGCGCACGTCCCTCGCGCTCGCCGAGGCCCTCGAGCGCGAGCGGCTCGTGATGTCGATCGGCCGGCGCCTGCGGAACGAGCTCGATCTCGGCGCGGCGCTGCAGGCCGCGGTCGAGGAGGTAGGGCGTGCGCTCGGCGCCAGCCGCTGCTTCATCCGCGTCGCGCGCGGAGACGAGCAGTCGATCGCGGCGCAGTGGACCGCGGAGGGCGTGCCGGCGGCAGAGATCACGAACGAGCTTCTGGTGACGGCCCGTGCCGTCAGCGAGGACCGCACGGTCGCGGTCTCCGAGGTGGAGCTTCCGCTGGAGGCGGCGCGGTCCGCCGCCTCGACGCCGGTGCGCGCCGACGGGCCGCAGCTCGGCGTCCTCACCGTGCAGCGCGCGGAGCCGGGGCCGTGGACGCAGGGCGACGTGGCGCTGCTCGAGGCGGTCTCCGTCGAGGTGGCGCTCGCGTTCCGCCTCGGCCGGCTCGTCGACGAGAACCGCGAGCGCCTCGGAGAGCGCTCTGCGCTCCTGCGCGCGGCGGAGGTCGTGAGCGGCGAGCTCGAGCTCCCGGCTGTGCTCCAGCGCCTCGCCGACGAGGTCGCCGCGCTCCTCCGGGCGGACGCCTCGGACTGCTACCTGTACGACCGCGAGCGGGGCGTGCTCCGCTGCGCCGCGGTGAACGGGCTCGACCCGGCGCTCGTCGGGTTCGAGTTCCCGGCCGACCGGGGCCTCTCGGGGCTCGCGATCCGCGAGGGCCGCGCGTTCGCCGCCACCGAGTACGCCGACGTCGCCGACGAGGTCCCGCATCCCGTGTACGCCGGCTTCACCGACGCGATGGTCGCGCCGATGCGCTGGAGCGACGAGGTGCGCGGCGTCCTCGGCGTCGGCAGGCGCGGCGGCCGTCCGTATACCGAGCGCGACAGCGCCGTCCTCGAGGCGTTCGCCGGTCTCGCCTCGCTCGCGCTGCGAAACGCGGAGACGTTCAGCGCCAGCGCGCGGCAGGCGCGCGTGCAGCGCGGCTTCTATCGCATCGCGGCGGTGCTCGGACAGTCGCTGACGCGCGCGGAGACGCTCGACGCGGTGGCGCAGGTGGCGTCCGAGGCGCTCGGCGGCGCGGCGTCGGCGGCGCTCATGCCGGCCGGCGGGCGGCTCGCGCTCGGCGGCCGGCATGAGCTGCCGCCCGAGCTCGGCAGCCTGTTCGAGGACGGGCTCGACACGAGCGACGGGGCACTCGTGCGCTCGGCCGCGCACGGCCGGATCGTGGCGGCCCCCTTGCTCCCCGAGGACGAGCGGCTGCCCGCCGCCTGGCGGGAGGGCGCGGCCGCGGCCGGGTACGCCTCGCTCCTCTCGGTCCCGGTCGAGAGCCCGCGCGACGGCCCGGGCGGCCTCGTCGCGGTCTTCTTCTCGGAGCCGCGGTCGTTCGGCGAGGACGACCTCGAGCTCGCGCGGCACGTCGCCGACGCCGCCCGCGGCGCCCTCGAGCGCAGCGAGCTGTACGAGGCGGAGCGGAGCGCGCGCGGGCTCGCGCAGCAGCTCGCCCGCACCGGCCGGCTGCTCACGACGGAGCTCGACCCGGAGGCGGTGCTCGACGAGGTGGTCGAGCAGGCCCCCGTGCTGCTGCAGGCGGACGCGGCCGCGATCCGCGTGCTCGAGGGAGACGAGCTCGTCGTCACCGCCGCCACGGGGCGGGGGGCGGGTGCCGCGATCGGCACGCGGAGCTCGTCGGCCGCGTGGCTCTCGGGAGACGTGATCCAGTCGCGCTCGCCGGTCGCGCTCGAGAACGCCGGCGCCGACCCGCGCCTGCGCGCGGTCGACGCGATCCTCGCCGCCGGCAACGCCGCGTATCTCGGCGTCCCGCTCGCCGGCACCGAGGGCTCGCCGCGCGGCGTCCTCTGCGTCTACTGCGCGCAGGCGCGCGCGTGGCGCGAGGAGGAGATCGACGCGCTGCACGCGCTCGCGGCGAGCACGTCCGCCGCGCTCGCGAACGCGGAGCTGTACCAGCGGGTCGCGCTCGAGCGCGAGCGCAGCGTCGCGATCCTCGCGAACATCGCCGACGGCATCGTCGCGGTCGACCGCGAGGGGACCGTGGTGCTGTGGAACGCTGCGGCGGAGAAGATCACCGGCGTTCTGGCAGAGGACGCTTTGGGGCATACACCGTTCGACGTGTTGCAGCGCAACCTCGAGTCGAGCGGAGAAGGGAACGGCGACCGCCTCGTGTCCGTCATGCGCGGACGCGAGGAGGTGTGGCTGTCGGTGAGCGAAGCGGTCATGCGCGACCCGGTCGGCGCCGTCGCGGGCCGCATCTTCGCGTTCCGCGACATCTCCGCCGACCGGCTCGTCGAGCAGATGAAGTCGGACTTCGTCTCGACGGTGTCGCACGAGCTGCGCACGCCGCTCACGTCGATCTACGGCTTCGCCGAGACGCTCCTGCGCCAGGACGTGCTGTTCGGGGACGAGGAGCGCGAGACCTTCCTCGGGTACATCGCGTCGGAGTCGCAGCGTCTGACGCAGATCGTCGACGCCCTGCTCAACGTCGCGCGTCTCGACACCGGCGACCTGCAGGTGCGGATCGCGCCCACCGACGTGCGCGAGGTCCTCGGCGACGCGGTGCACAGCGTCGAGTCCGGGGTGCGCAACGGCCACCGCTTCGTCGTCGACCTTCCGCAGGAGCCGGTGGCCGCGAACGCCGACCCCGACAAGCTGCGTCAGGTGCTCGCCATCCTCCTCGACAACGCCGTCCGCTACTCCCCGACCGGCGGCACCGTCCGCGTCGGCGCGGAGCCGAAGGCGGACACCGTCGAGCTCGTGGTCTCGGACGAGGGGATCGGGATCCCGCTCTCCGACCAGGACCAGATCTTCCGGAAGTTCTACCGGGGCGCCGACGCCGAGGCGCGCGTCGGCCCGGGCGGCACCGGTCTGGGATTGTTCATCGCACGTGGCCTCGTGACGGCCATGGGTGGGAAGATCACCGTGACCTCGCGCGAAGGGGAGGGCTCCACGTTCGCAATCGAGCTACCGCTGGCGGCATCCGTCGGGACGGCGGGATGACGCGCATCCTCGTCATCGACGACGAGGCGCCGATCCGCCTTCTCTGCCGCGTCAACCTCGAGGCGGAGGGGATGGAGGTGCTCGAGGCCGGCGACGGCCCGAGCGGGCTCGACCTCGCGCGGGCCGAACGCCCCGACGTCATCCTGCTCGACGTGATGATGCCGCGGCTCGACGGGTGGCGCGTCGCCGAGCATCTGCTCGAGGACGAGCGCACGTCGGAGATCCCGATCGTCTTCCTCACGGCGCGCGCCGAGTTCCGCGACCGTGCGCGCGGGCTCGACATCGGGGGCATCGACTACGTCACGAAGCCGTTCAACCCGCTCGAGCTCGCGCCGCTCGTCCGCGGGCTGCTCGAGCGCCTCGAGCGCGGCGAGCGGGACGAGCTGCGCGGCGAGAAGCTCGCCGAGCTGCGCGGCCTGATGCAGACCGACTGATCCGTCAGGAGCCGGCGAAGTCGGCGGTGACGACGTACGCGCCGGCGCTGCCGCGGAAGCTCCCGGTGGCGACGCCGATCCCGACGCGCCGGTACCCCGGCCGGAGGAGGTTCGCCCGGTCCGGGCTGCGGGGCCACGCGTCCACGACGAAGGTCGAGACGCTCGCCGCGCCCGACTCCCACGCTCCCTCGTTCGAGGGATCAGCGCGCGGTCTGGGCGAGCGCGATGCCCGCGAGGACGACCGCTCCGCCGGCGAGCTGGGCGGCGCCGAGCGACTCGCGGAGCCAGATCCAGGCGGTCAAGGTCGCGACCACGGGCTCGAGCATGGCCGCGATCCCGACCCGCGTGGCGCTGATGTGGCGCATGGCGCCGACGATGAGGGCGAACGGCAGCGCCGAGCCGAGGACGACGACCCAGAGGACGAGCGCCCACACCGGCAGGTGCACCGAGCTCAGGTGGCCCTGGAGCGGGACCGTCCGCGCGACGGTCGAGCCGGGGAAGCTCCACCACGGCTGGGTGACGGTCCAGAAGACGGTGGCGAAGAAGAAGCCCCAGGCGAGCAGTGGGATCGGCTCGCGCTTCCCGACCTCGTGCTCGGCGAGCAGGAGGTAGACGGCGAACACGACCGCGGCGACGAGGGCGAACGTGACGCCGAGGCCGTCGAGCGAGACGCCGCCCCACAGCCGCACCATGAGCGCGAGGCCGGCGAGGGAGAGGGCGAGCGCCACCCAGATGCGCCGGCGCACGTGCTCGTGCCCGAATGTCCGCGCCCAGATCGCGACGAGCACCGGCCCGATGTACTGGATGAGGAGCGCGATGCCCACCGGGAGCCGGTGGATGGCGAGGAAGTAGAAGAGCTGCACGAACGCGACGCCGACGACGCCGAAGAGCGCGAGGTACGGCAGCTCGCGCGGGCGCGCGCGCAGGGACGCCGGCGAGCGCGCGAGCGCGATCGCGGTCAGCGCGATGCACGCGCCGGCCGAGCGCGCCTCCGTCAGCCGCAGCGACGAGAGCCCGGAGGTGAGCACGACCTTCGACACCGCGCCGTTGATCCCGAACAGCGTCGCGGCGACGAGCACCATCGCGTAGCCCACGACCGGGCTCCGGTCGGGGATCGCGCTAGCCTCTGCTGTGGACGGGGCGTAGCTCAGCCTGGTAGAGCGCCCGCTTTGGGAGCGGGAGGTTCGGCAGTTCGAGTCTGCCCGCCCCGATTGACGATTGCCTCCGCGACCCTGCGCGCGGCGACGCTCCCCTCGCGCAGCTGGCCGCCGAGCGTGGGCACGAAGCCGACGAACCACAGCCCCGGTAGGGCCGGCTCGCCGTCGGTCCTCTCCGGGAGCCCGCGCGGCCCGAGCACGCCGAGGTGGCCGACGAGGCCGTCGAGCCCGGCGCGGAATCCCGTCGCTGCGATCACGGCGTCGGGCGCGATGCGCGAGCCGTCGGCGAGGAGCACGTCGGCTCCGTCGAAGCCCTCCACCGCGGCGACGACCTCGACGCGGCCGTGCTTCACCGCGGAGACGATGCCGACGTCGAGGATCGGCGTCGTGCCGGTGGCGATGAACGACGTGCGCACGCCGTGCTCGGGACGCGGCAGACCCTGCGCGGCGAGGTCCGGGATCGAGAGCCGGCGCTGCGTCTTCGTCACCGGGTCCACCCACGCGGGCGGCATCTTCCGGATCGCCATCCCGAGCAGCTGCGCCGGAACGCCCGCGGTCGCGCGCCGGACGATCTGCGGCGGGGTGCGCACCGACAGCCGCGCGCGCGCCGCGCCGCCTTCGGCGACGTCGGTCGCGATCTCCGCGCCGGAGTTCCCCGCGCCGACGACGAGCACGTCGCGGCCGCGGTAGGGGGCGGGGTTCCGGTAGTGCGACGAGTGGACGAGCTCGCCCGTGAAGCCCTCGCGGCCGGGCCAGTCGGGCACGTACGGCGCGCCGTTGTAGCCGGTGGCGACGACCACCGCGTCGGCGCGGATCGGCCCCGCCGACGTGTCGAGCTCCCAGCCCGGGCCGATGCGGTTGACGCGGACGCCGGTCCTGAGCTCGACGCCGCTCTCCGCGGCGTAGTCGCGGAGGTACTCGAGCAGGTCGTCGCGCGACACCCAACGGCCGTAGCGGCGCGGAATGCGCTTCCCGGGCAGCCCCGACAGGAGGCGCGGCGTGTGGAGGTGGAGGCGGTCGTACCGTTCGCGCCACGCGGCGCCCGGCTCGGGCCCCGCCTCGAGCACGAGCGGCTCGCGCCCGGCGCGACGCAGCAGGGCGGCGGTGGCGAGCCCGGCCGACCCCGCCCCGACGACGACGATCTCGCGCGTCTCCACGGCGGGGTCATACCACTCCGCGCAACCCATCCGCGTTCGAGCGCGTTGGAACGTGGATGAGCGCGCTTCGCCAGCACGAGCCCGAGCTCCACGAGCCGAAGGTCGCCGATCCCCGCCTGCGCGACCTCACGTTCGCCGACTGGCGGGCGATCGTCGTCCGGGCGGGCAAGGAGTTCCTCGACGACAACGCGATGATGCTCGCGTCCGCGCTCGCGTACAGCTCATTCTTCGCCATCCCGTCGGTGCTGCTCGTCGTCGTCGGCCTCTTCACGCTCGTCGCGGGGCCGTCCACGATCACCGCGCTCATGCACCACTTCGGCCACGTGATGCCGGCACAGGCGACGAGCCTCCTCGGCTCGAGCCTGCACCGCCTCGACGCGCACCCGGCGCAGAGCATCGCGATGATCGCCATCGGCTTCGTGCTCGCGGTGTGGTCGACGACGGGCGCGATGACGTCGTTCATGGCCGCGATCAACATCGTGTACGAGCGCAAGGACCGGCGCACGTTCGTCCGGAAGCGGGTCGTCGCACTGAAGATGGCGGTCGCGATCGGGATCGCGTTTCTGCTCGTGGCCGTGTTCCTGATGTTCGGGCCGCCGATCGAGCACCTCGTCGCCGGCCACGCGGGCCGGGCGGGCGGCGTCGTCGCCTGGGCATGGTGGATCGCGCAGTGGCCGGTCCTCGTCTTCGGCCTGCTCGCGGCGTTCGCGGCGCTGCTCTACCTCGGCCCCGACATCGACCGGCCGCGCTGGGAGTTCTTCACGCCCGGCTCGGTGATCGCCACGCTCCTGTGGCTCGCCGCGTCCGGCCTGTTCGCCGTCTACACCGCGACCTTCGCGTCGTACAACAAGACGTGGGGCTCGCTCTCGGCCGTGATCGTGATGCTGAGCTGGCTGTGGTTGAGCGCGATGGCGCTGCTGCTCGGAGCGGAGATCAACGCCGAGGTGCAGCGCAGCCGGCGGTTACGCTCCGTTTCATCCGCGTAGCCGATCTCAACTGGATGCAGCTCGAGGCGTACCTCGAGCGCGACGACCGCATCGTCCTTCCGCTCGGCTCGACCGAGCAGCACGCGTACCTGTCGCTCGCGACGGACGCGATCCTCGCGGAGCGCGTCTCGGTCGAGGCCGCCGAGCCGCTCGAGGTGCCCGTGCTCCCCGCGCTCGCGTACGGCGTGACGCCGTACTTCGCCGCGTTCCCGGGGAGCCCGTCGCTCGGATCGGAGACGTACGTGTCCGTGCTGCGCGAGCTCGTGTCGTCGCTGCGCGGCCAGGGGTTCCGGCGCGTGCTGCTCGTGAACGGGCACGGCGGGAACTCGTTCGCGGCCGAGCGGCTCGACGCGGCGTGGTGCGACTGGTGGCGCGCGCCGCGCGTGTGGGAGGTCGTGCGCGCGATCGACCCCGAGGGCACGCATGCGTCGTGGATGGAGAACTTCCCGTGGACGCGCCTCGCCGGGGTCGAGCTGCCGGCGGAGGCGAAGCTGGCCGTCGAGCGGCTCGCGGACGACCCGGCGGCGGTTCGGGCCGAGCTCGGCGACGGCTCCTACGGCGGGCCGTACGCGCACTCCGACGAGGACATGCTGCGCGTGTGGGAGGCGGGCGTCGCCGCGGTGCGCGACGCGATCGACGAGCTGTAGCTAGTCGAGCCACTCCGGCCGCTCGAACCCGCCGTACTCCTGGATCGAGCCGTAGATCGTCTGGACGATGCGGGTGCTATGGACGACGAGCGCGGTCGTGCCGAAGGGCAACCGATTCAGGCGCTTCCTCTGGCTGTACCGCGAGTACACGTTGACGATCGACTTGCGGAGGCTCGAGCGGTCGAGGCCTAGACGCGCCAGCCAGTAGTCCTCGATCTCGTGCTGGCGATCGACGTGATCGGCGAAGAGATTGCAGTAGACACGCATCTTCTCGTTCGGAACCTCGAAATGGGTGCGGAGGAAGCCCGCGAAGAAGACGAGGACCTCCGGGTCGGCGTTGGTGATCTTCAGCGAGTTTCGTTGCTTACCACCCTCGGCCCAATAGAGCATGCAGCCCGCCGCGTACACCGCGGCCCGCTCTCGTGCGAGGCGCCTGCCTTCCTCTTGGTATCTCCTCCGTAGGAACCGTGCGCGTTCTGCCTTCAACGCCCGAGCGACTGCTCGTCCGCGCTCGCCTCTCTCGTCGAGCGCGGCCCGTTGATCGGGTGTGAGTACCACGTCGCGTACCCAGCAGCTCGCCGACGCCGGCGAGACGCCCACCCGCTCGGCGATCTCTCGCACCGAGAGGCAGGCGGCGCGCAACTCTCTCGCTCGCAGCCGTTCTGCCGTTTTCACGACAGACAACATACCTAAGGCGGCTGCCGGGGCTTCGAAGCGGGTGAGGAGAGTCGAACTCCCGTCATCTGGTTGGAAGCCAGAAGCTCTACCGTTGAGCTACACCCGCAACGGACAACTAGGTTA
>Ga0335069_10008509_pt1 | contig 14682 bp, 10 predicted proteins | sample Lox_Sample_11_FD_206714 | JGI IMG/M metagenome (GOLD analysis project Ga0335069, IMG submission 206714) | Soil microbial communities from Loxahatchee National Wildlife Refuge, Florida, United States - Lox_Sample_1.1 | ecosystem: Environmental > Terrestrial > Soil > Wetlands | place: USA... | reverse complement strand
CCATTTGCTGCGCCATGCCGGAATCTTCGAGGCGCACCAGCGGCACGCGCGGCGGCAGCGTGCCGGGGTGCGCGCGTTCGAGCGCGAGTAGCGCGTCGACGCCCGCGCCGAGATTGAAGATCGCGCGCAGGCCGTCGCGCGGCGCGAACAGTTCACGCGGCGCGTGCCACACGAGCGCGTAATCGGCGGCGGCCGCGTCGCCCGGCTGCCATGCGCGCAGCTCGGCTTCGGGCAGCGCCTGCGCAAGCTCCGTGCGCCATGCGTCGGCTGCCTGGTAAGGCGAGTAGAACAGAACCTTCATGCCGGTCACTTCGCGAACAGCTGGCCGACGTCGGCGAGGGCCTTGAATTCGAGCGCGTTGCCGCATGGATCAAGGAAGAACATCGTCGCCTGCTCGCCGATTTCGCCCTTGAAGCGGATGTGCGGTTCGATCACGAAGCGGATCTGCGCGGCCTTCAGCTTGTCGGCGAGCGCGTGCCAGTCGTCCATCGACAGCACGACGCCGAAATGGCGCACCGGCACGTCGTCGCCGTCGACCGGGTTGACCCCGCTCCTGCCGGTTTCGTCCGGCGCGAGGTGTGCGACGAGCTGGTGCCCGAAGAAGTCGAAATCGACCCAATGCGAGGAGCTGCGCCCTTCGGGACACCCGAGCAGCTCGCCGTAGAACGCGCGCGCGTCGGCGAGGCTCGACACGGGGAAGGCGAGATGGAACGGGCGCAGCGCGCCGGTGGGCATAGCGGGCATCGGGCGTCTCCTGTCTGGAGTTTCACATTCTACGGTATCGATGCTCCGACGCATGGCGGACATGCCTGACGTCGTTCCCGAATTACCCCAGTTCGCCTGACGCGCTGAGAGTCGGAGGGGCGCATTGGATGATCGGCAAAATCTCGCTCGAATCACGGTCATTTCGGTATCGACGTCCTGCCGTCACCGGATCGTGCGAGGCACGTTGATTTGGATGGAATGATATGGATTGCAGATAATTGATCATCGAGTATTTGTATTGACGATCGCGATCACATCCGTGATCCACGGGGAGCAGCACATGCGGTGCGGCATCTTGAACGATTGCGGCAGTACATAGGTGGAGCATGAGCATGAAGCGTGAAGGCTTGATTTTTCTATTGAGGCTGCTTCTGATTTTCCTGCTGTTTCTTGGCGTTCATCGGCTTTGGGAGCACATTGGCCTTCCGCGGGCATTTCCGGTATGGTCAGCGGGGGCATCGGCGGCGCGATTACGGGATTCGGCATGCCACGCCCACGCTAATCGAAGCAGCGTCGCGAGTATTTCGCGTCCAAAGACAGGCACCCCGGCCGCATATGTGGTCGGGGTGTTTTCGCGTGCATACCACGCTGCCTTTCCGCGCGCAGGTGGGATTCGTACTTGGGTTGCGGACGTCTTTCAGTCAGACGAGCGCCGCCCGACGAAATGCAAAGCACAATAAATTGGTTCGGCCGCCGCGCGCCGCGCGTCACAATCGTTCCCAGTCATCCTGGTAGCGAGGGCAATCATGCGCGCATGCAGCAAATCGGCCTGGCCGCCGCGGCTCGTGACGGTCCCCGGCCTGCACGGCAGCGAGGGGGCGCACTGGCAAAGCTGGCTCGAGCGGCAGTATTCGCGCTCGCTGCGTGTCGAGCAGGACGATTGGGATGCGCCGCATCTGGCGCGCTGGGCGCAGTCGGTGCGCGCGCTCGTCGAACGCGAGCGCGGGCCGTTCGTGCTCGCCGCGCACAGCTTCGGCTGCCTTGCCGCCGCGCATGCGCTCGCGCAGTGGCCACACGCGGGCGACGTCGTCGGCGTGCTGTTCGTCGCGCCGGCCAGTCCGGCCAAGTTCAAGTTCGCCGGGCCGTTCGACGCGCGGCGTCTGGCGGTGCCGTCGATCCTGATCGGCAGCGAAAGCGATCCATGGATGCCGCTTGCCGATGCGCGCACGCTCGCGCAGCGGCTCGGCAGCGCGTTCGTCAACCTCGGCGACGCGGGACACATCAACACCGCGGCCGGCTTCGGGCCGTGGCCACGCGCGAAGTATTTCGTCGATACGCTTGTCCATTGCGCGGCTCCGCTGCGATTTCGCGACGACGCGGAGGAATGGGGCGGCGTGTCGGGGCCTCTTCAGGCGCTCACGGCGGTGATCTGAATGCGGGGAGCGGGGCGCTTGCGCACCGCCGTGTGCGACGAGCCGCATCATCGGTCGATGCTCCTGCTGCATTCCTTGACGCCGGCACCGCGTCGCGCAGCGTCGCGAAGACCGCGTCCTGTTCGTGCGGATCGAGCAGCGCGCCTTCGCCCGTCCGGGATGGCCCGTTATCCAGTGAATGCGGTCCTAAGCAGAGTTCCTGCTTTGCTTTTCACGACAGATTGGAAGGCCCGGCGCGATCGGCCGCTAGAATTTCCGCTTACGTTTGCATGACACGGCGCACCGCCGTCACGAATCCATCACGCCAGGCAGGACATATCAGATGAAACACACGAAGGGGATCGGCCGCCGTCTGCTGACGGGCGCGGCAGCCGCGCTGCTGGTCGCGGCCGGGGCCGCGCGGGCCGACACGTCGCTGCTGAACGTCTCGTACGACGTGACGCGCGAGCTGTACAAGGACATCAACCCGAGCTTCGTCGCCGCGTACAAGCAGAAGACGGGCGAGACCGTGACGGTCAGGCAGTCGCACGGCGCGTCGAGCGCGCAGGCGCTGTCGGTGCTGCAGGGGCTGCAGGCCGACGTCGTGACGATGAACCAGCCGAACGACATCGATCTGCTCGCCGAACGCGGCCAGCTGCTGCCGAAGGACTGGCGCGTGCGTCTTCCGGACAACAGCTCGCCGTACTCGACGACGATGGTGTTCCTCGTGCGAAAGGGGAACCCGAAGCAGATCAAAGACTGGATCGATCTCGCGAAGCCGGGCGTGCAGGTGATCATCGCCAACCCGAAGACGTCCGGCAACGGCCGCTACGCGTACCTGGCCGCGTGGGGCTACCAGAAGCTGAAGGGTGCGACCGACCAGCAGGCGCTCGATTTCGAGAAGGCGATCCTCCGCAACGTGCCGGTGCTCGACTCCGGCGGCCGCGGCGCGACGACGACGTTCATGCAGCGCGGCATCGGCGACGTGCTCGTCACGTTCGAGAACGAAGTCGCGCTGATGGACACCGGCGCGTCGGGCGCGCAGTTCGACGCGGTGTATCCGTCGGCGAGCATTCTCGCGGAGCCGCCGGTGGCGGTCGTCGACAAGGTGGTCGACAAGAAGGGCACGCGGAAGGTCGCGCAGGCATACCTCGACTATCTGTACACGCCGGCCGCGCAGGAGATCATCGCGCAGCACCATCTGCGTCCGCGCGATCCGAACGTGCTGAAGAAGCATGCGGCGGAGTTCAAGCCGCTGAAGACGTTCAGCGTCGAACAGGTGTTCGGCAGCTGGGCGAACGCGCAGAAGACGCACTTCGCGGATGGCGGGACGTTCGACCGGGTGGTCGTCGACCGGAAGTGACATGCCGAAGGCCGGCGGCGCGCGCCGCCGGCCTTTCATCGCGGGCCGCCGCGCATTCCCGCCCCGCATCCCCCGTGCTACGCTCGTCGATCCCTTTCTTCGGCGCAGAGCGATGAACGTCGATCCTTCCCCCCTTCCGCCCCGAGGCCGCGGCCGCAAAGTCTGGTCGGGTACCCGCCACGTGGTCGCGTACGGCATGCCGCCGCTCGGCTGGCGCGATCTGTACCACCATGCGCTGACGGTCAGCTGGCCGGTGTTCTTCCTGTCGCTCGCGGTGATGTTCCTCGTCATCAACGGGCTCTTCGCGAGCCTGTACATGCTCGGTACCGCGCCAATCGCGAACCTGGCGCCGGGCGGGTTCAGCGGCGCGTTCTTCTTCAGTGTCGAGACGCTCGCCACCGTCGGCTACGGCGACATGCACCCGCAGACGGTCTACGCGCACCTGGTCGCGACCTTCGAGATCTTCATCGGGATGTCGGGGATCGCGCTGGCCACGGGGCTCGTGTTCGCGCGCTTCTCGCGGCCGCGCGCGAAGTTCCTGTTCGCGCGCAGTGCGATCATCCGGCCGCTGAACGGCCGGATGACGCTGATGGTGCGGGTCGCGAACGCGCGCCAGAACGTGATCGCCGAGGCGCGCGCGAAGCTGCGGCTGATGCGTGTCGAGGGCACGCGGGAAGGCTATACGCTGCGCAAGATCCACGACCTCGCGCTCGTGCGCAGCGAGCATCCGGTGTTTCTGCTCGGCTGGAATCTGATGCACGTGATCGACGAGACGAGCCCGCTGTCCGGCGATACCGCCGAATCGCTCGCGGCGTGCGACGCGCAGCTGCTGATCACGATCGAAGGTTCGGACGAGACGACGTCGCAGGTGATGCAGGCGCGCTATACATGGGCGCACGACGACATTCACTGGTCTCACCGCTACGTCGATCTGATACACGAAGAAGATGGTGTCGCGCACATCGACTACACGCGTTTTCACGACATCGAGCCGGTCGGGGACGATGCGGATACCGGCGTGCCGGGCGCGACCGCGCCCGACACCGCGCCGTCGTGCGACACGCCGGCTCCGGTTGCGACCGCGGCCTCAGCAGCCTCCACATCCACCGGAGCCACCGCAGCCACCGCAGCCACCGCAGCCACCGCAGCCACCGCAGCCACCGCAGCCACCGCAGCCACCGCAGCCGGTGCGGGCGGTGCGGCCACCGCCGCCGGCACACACCACGAAAGCGGCCCTCACGCGTGACGCAGCCGCCCTCTCACGCGTGATGCAGCAGCCGCTCCGCTTCGCGCCGCTCGATCTCCATCGCGCGGCGGTAGCCGTCGCGATCCTCCGCGCGCGCGACGTATTCGCCGAGCACCCCCTCGTGCGGCAGCAGGTGCGCGTCGAACGCGACCTTCAGCGTGCTCGCGAGCAGCAGGTCGGCGGCGGTGAAATGGCCGCCGACGAGCCACGGCATATCGGCGAGCGTCTGCGCGAGCGCGCGCTGCACGCGCGCGATGTTGCCCCAGCCGAATGCGACCGGGTTGCCTGACGCGCCGGTGAATTTCTCCGCCATCGCCGGCTCGACGCACGACGGCGTGAAGAACAGCCATTGCAGGAACCGGCCGCGCAGCGGATCGCCGGGCGCAATGCCCAGGCGTGCGCCGGGAAAGCGGTCGGCGAGATACAGCAGCACCGCGCCGGATTCGGCGAACGGCACGCCGCCGTCGTCGAGCGCGGGCAGTTTCGCCATCGGATTGACGCGCGTGAACGCGTCGCTGCCTTGCTCGTTCGCGCGCAGGTCGATCGGCACCAGTTCGTACTGTGTGCCGATCTCCTCCAGCATCCAGAGCGCCCGGAACGCCCGGGTCTTCGGCCAGTAATAGAGTTTCATCGCGCCTCCGTACGGTCGGGTGAGCTTCAAGCGTAGCCGATGCGCCGCTGCGCGGACAGGGGGGCGGCCCGGGCGCCGTGCGCCCGATCGACGACGTGCATCCGGGGTGCGCGAAATTCTCCTCATTCCGGCCGAAAACGCTGCCTCGTTCTTCTTGCTGGCCGCGCATCCGAGCAGGATAAGAAAAAAAACATTCTCAGCGCGGCGCTAAAAAATAGAGGTCATCCGGCCGCCCCCGAAAAGGGCGCGCAGCGGCGCATCGCGCCGCCCGCCACGGCAGCCCAGAACAGCATAGTCAGGAGACTTCCCCATGACCGCCCGCCTGCCCGTCGACGGCACGCCCGCTCTGTCCGACTACCGTCTGACCGACAACCTGACCGCGACGCGCGGCCGGATCTTCCTCACCGGCACGCAAGCGCTGGTGCGCCTGCTGTTGATGCAGCGCGCGGCCGATGCCGCGCAGGGCCTGAACACGGCCGGTTTCGTTAGCGGTTACCGCGGCTCGCCGCTCGGCATGGTCGACCAGCAGCTCTGGAAGGCGAAGAAGCTGCTCGATGCCGGCGGCGTGCGCTTCATGCCGGCGATCAACGAGGAGCTGGGCGGTACCGCGGTGCTCGGCACGCAGCGCGTCGAGGCCGATCCGGAGCGCACCGTCGATGGCGTGTACGCGATGTGGTACGGCAAGGGGCCGGGCGTCGATCGCGCGGGCGACGCGCTGAAGCACGGCAACGCCTACGGCTCGTCGCAGCACGGCGGCGTGCTGGTCGTCGCGGGCGACGATCACGGCTGCGTGTCGTCGTCGATGCCGCATCAGAGCGACTTCGCGATGATGGCGTGGCACATGCCGGTCGTGAATCCGTCGAACATCGCCGACATGCTCGAATTCGGCCTGTACGGCTGGGCGCTGTCGCGCTTCTCGGGCGCGTGGGTCGGCTTCAAGGCGATCTCCGAGACGGTCGAATCCGGCTCGACCGTCGATCTCGATGCGTTGCAGACGCAGTGGCCCGCACCGGCCGGCTACACGCCGCCCGCAGGCGGCCTGCACAACCGCTGGCCCGATCTGCCGAGCCTGTCGATCGAAGCGCGCCTCGCGGCGAAGCTCGACGCGGTGCGCCACTTCGCGCGCACCCACAGCATCGACAAGTGGATCGCGCCCGCCGCGCACGCGAACGTCGGCATCGTCACCTGCGGCAAGGCGCACCTCGACCTGATGGAAACGCTGCGCCGCCTCGATCTCACCGTCGCCGATCTCGAAGCGGCGGGCGTGCGGATCTACAAGGTCGGTCTGTCCTGTCCGCTCGAGATGACGCGCATCGAAACCTTTGTCGAAGGTCTCTCCGAAGTGCTCGTGATCGAAGAGAAAGGCCCGGTGATCGAGCAGCAGATCAAGGGCTACCTGTACAACCGCGCCGACGGCGCGCGCCCGCGCGTGCTCGGCAAGCACGACGCCGACGGCGCGTGCCTGCTGTCCGATCTCGGCGAGCTGCGGCCGTCGCGCATCCTGCCGGTGTTCGCCGTGTGGCTCGCGCGCCACAAGCCGGCGCTCGACCGCCGCGCGCGCGTCGTCGATCTGGTCGCGCCGCAGATCCTGTCGAACGAGGCGGACGCGGTGCGCCGCACGCCGTATTTCTGCTCGGGCTGCCCGCACAACACGTCGACGAAGGTGCCGGAAGGCTCGATCGCGCAAGCGGGCATCGGCTGCCACTTCATGGCGTCGTGGATGGAGCGCGACACGACGGGCCTGATCCAGATGGGCGGCGAGGGCGTCGACTGGGCCGCGCATTCGATGTTCACGAACATGCGCCACGTGTTCCAGAACCTTGGCGACGGCACCTATTTTCATTCGGGCATCCTCGCGATCCGCCAGGCGGTCGCCGCGAAGGCGAACATCACCTACAAGATCCTGTACAACGACGCGGTCGCGATGACGGGCGGTCAGCCGGTCGACGGCAGCATCTCGGTGCCGCAGATCGCGCGGCAGGTCGAGGCGGAAGGTGTGTCGCGCTTCGTCGTGGTGTCCGACGAGCCGCAGAAGTACGACGGCCATCACGGCCTGTTTCCGAAAGGCACGACGTTCCACCACCGCAGCGAGCTCGATGCGGTGCAGCGTGAGTTGCGCGAAACGCCGGGCGTCACCGTGCTGATCTACGACCAGACCTGCGCGGCGGAGAAGCGCCGCCGCCGCAAGAAGGGCGAATTCCCCGACCCGGACAAGCGCCTGTTCATCAATGACGCGGTCTGCGAAGGCTGCGGCGATTGCGGCGTGCAGTCGAACTGCCTGTCGGTCGAGCCGCTCGAGACGCCGCTCGGGCGCAAGCGCCGGATCGACCAGTCGTCGTGCAACAAGGATTTCTCGTGCGTGAACGGCTTCTGTCCGAGCTTCGTCACAGTCGTTGGCGCGGCGCTGAAGAAGGCGGCGGGCGCGGCGTTCGACGAGGCGGCGCTCGCCGCGCGCGTCGGCGCGCTGCCGCTGCCGGCCACGCATCTCGACGCGGCGCCGTACGACATGCTGGTGACGGGTGTCGGCGGCACGGGCGTCGTGACGGTCGGCGCGCTGATCAGCATGGCCGCGCACCTCGAAGGCAAGAGCGCGTCGGTGCTCGACTTCATGGGCTTCGCGCAGAAGGGCGGCTCCGTGCTGTCATTCGTGCGAGTCGCGGCGCGCGACGAATGGCTCAATCAGGTACGGATCGACACGCAGCAAGCGGACGTGCTGCTCGCGTGCGACATGGTCGTCGGCGCGAGCGCGGATGCGCTGCAGACGGTGCGCCACGAACGCACGCGGATCGTCGTCAACACGCACGCGATTCCGAATGCGTCGTTCGTGCAGAACCCCGACGCGGACCTGCACGCGGATGCGCTGCTCGCGAAGATGCGCCACGCGGCGGGCGAGCGCTACCTGTCAAGCTGCGATGCGCAGGCGCTCGCCGCGAAGTACCTCGGCGACACGATCGGCGCGAACATCCTGATGCTCGGTTTCGCGTGGCAGCTCGGCCTCGTGCCGGTGTCGCTCGCGGCGATGATGCGCGCGATCGAGCTGAACAACGTTGCGGTGCCGATGAACAAGTTCGCGTTCTCGATCGGCCGGATGGCGGCGGGTGATCCGGCGGCGCTCGACGCGCTCTGGAACGCACGCCATGCGGCGCTGGCGCCGGCGGCGGCCGAGACACTCGGCGAGCTGATCGCCGACCGCGAGGCGCGTCTTGCCGCATACGGTGGCGCGCGCTACGCAGCGCGCTACCGCGCGCTGGTGTCGGCGGCGCGCGCGAAGGGCGACGACGCGCTCACGCGCCTGGTCGCGGCGACGTTCTACCGGCTGCTCGCGGTCAAGGACGAATATGAAGTCGCGCGCCTGTACAGCGACGGTGCGTTCCGCACCGCGCTCGAAGCGCAGTTCGAGGGCACGCCGGGCCAGGATTACCGCGTGAAGTTCAACCTGGCGCCGCCGGCGTTCGCGAAGGCGGGCCGCGACGGCGGCGCGCTGAAGAAGCGCGTGTTCGGCCAGTGGATGTGGCCGGTGTTCGGGATGCTGGCGCGCGTGCGCGGCCTGCGCGGCACCTGGCTAGATCCGTTCGGCGGCACCGTCGAGCGCAAGATGGAGCGCGCGCTCGCCGACGACTACGAGGCGACCTTGAGCCGGGCGCTGGCTGTGCTGACGGCGGACAATGCGGCGCACGTCGCGCAGCTCGCCGAGCTGCATGCGCGGGTGCGCGGCTTCGGCCACGTGAAGCTGCGCAATCTGGCAGGCGTGAAGCGCGCGGAGCGCGAACTGGCGATGCAGATCGGCATCGACGCAGCGACCAGCGCGGCGGTGCAGCATGCGCTCGACGAGGTGAAGGGCGCGGGGACGCTGAAGGGCATTCCGGTCGTTGTCGCGAAGTAACCCGGCGTTCGCGCCTGGGGTCGGTGCAAGCCCGTCATCAGCGTGAACAGGCCCTGGCGCAGGAACGGAAAACGGCGGCGGCTGCCACGGCAGCACGCGGGGCAGTGCACCCGACAGCGCGACGGTGAGCAGCAGGATCAGGACGGTGAAGACGATTTCCATCGATACGGGGCGGCCAGCAGATGAAACGATCGGACGAGCTTAGCGTGCTGCGCCGATGCATGACGTCAAGCGCCGCGGTGCGTCTGCACCGAAGTAGTGCGTGCGGCGCGCCCGACGACGGTGCGCGGGCTGCGCACGGGCCACGCACGGCCGTGCCGCGAGCGCGCACGGAGCTTGCTTAACCCTGATGGCAACGACGATTAAAAGACCGAGGGTAGATCAATGAAACACTGCGAGACGCCTTGTTCGTCAGCCGCCGCGTCCGCCGGTATCAGGAGGAGGGCCGTTATGACGACCGCGCAACACGAGCGTCCCGTTACCGCGACGCCGTATCGTTTCGAGCGCGAGGTGACGTCCGGGTTCGAGCGCCTCGCGACGCAGCACCACGGCCTGACGCTCACGACCGTGTTCCAGCCGATTTTCAGCTTGTCGCACCAGCGTGCGGTCGGCTATGAAGCGCTGCTGCGCGCGCACGACACGCTCGACCGGCCGGTGTCGCCGCTCGACGTGTTCGGCGAGGCCGCGCGCCACGGCGAGATGCTGCAGCTCGACCGGCTCGCGCAGGCGCTGCATCTCGAGAATTTCGCGCTGCTCGGCGCGGAGCGCGAGTGGCTGTTCCTCAACGTGCATCCGGGCGTGCTGACCGATCCGTTCCAGGCGGCGGCGCTGCTGGCGAACCTGAAGCGGCTCGGCATGCCGCCGCGACGGATCGTGCTCGAAGTGCTGGAGCAGCGCGCCGACGATATCGAGCGGCTGGCCGACGCGGTGCGCGAATTCCGCGCGCAGGGTTTTCTGATCGCGCTCGACGATTTCGGCGCCGGTCATTCGAACATCGAGCGGGTCTGGCACCTGAATCCGGACATCGTGAAGCTCGACCGGATCATGCTGTCGCAGGCCGCGCACCGCGACGGGCTGACGGCGATCCTGCACGGGCTGGTCACGCTGTTGCACGAGGCGGGCAAGCTGGTGCTGCTCGAAGGGATCGAGACCGAGCACGAGGCGCAGATCGCGCTGTCGTGCGAGGCCGATTTCGTGCAGGGCTATTTCTTCGGCCGTCCGGCGCCGGGCCTGCCGGATGGCGCGGCGGCGAACGCCAGCATCGGCGAGCTGACCGAGCGGTTCCGCATGCAGACGGAAGCGCGCGAGCGGCGCGACGCGCAACGTCTCGTGCCTTATCTGCGGGCGTTTCAGCGCGCGGCGGAGCGGCTCGCGGCCGGCGAGGCGCTCGACGACGTGTGCTGGAACTTCCTTTCGCTCGACGACGCAGCGCGCTGCTTCCTGCTCGACGCGCACGGGCGGCAGGCGGGCCGCAACGTCGTGCTGCGCGCCGATCGCGCGGCGCGCGAGGCGCGCTTTCTGCCGCTCACGGACGCGCAGGGCGCGAACTGGCTGCGGCGGCCGTATTTCCGCGGGGCGATCAGCGAGCCGGGCCGCGTGCAGGTGACCCGGCCGTATCTGTCGATCAACGAGGCGCAGCCGTGCGTGACGCTGTCGATTGCGTTGCGGATCGGTGATTCGCTGTGTGTGCTGTGCGGCGACATCGACTGGCCGGACACCGACGCGGCGCCGAACGCGGCCGCATGACCGGCCACGCCGATCGACGATGAGCCCGCCGATGCGGGCGCAGCGCACGGCGCCGGGCGGGCATCGGGCTGGGGCCATCCCGCCGGGCCGGGCGCGTCCCGGCCCTGGCGGGAAAACGGCGCGCGCAGGGGGATGCGCGCGCCGCGCGGGCATTACGACGCCGTGCCGGGCTGGTCCGCCTGGCTCGCGTTGATGCCGAGACGCGCGAACAGCTTGCGGTCGCGCTCCGTCTGCGGGTTGCTGGTCGTCAGCAGCTGGTCGCCGTAGAACATCGAGTTCGCGCCGGCGAGGAAGCACAGTGCCTGCATCGCGTCGTCGAGCTGTTCGCGGCCGGCGGACAGCCGCACCATCGCCTTCGGCATCGTGATCCGCGCGACCGCGATCGTGCGGACGAACTCGAACGGATCGAGCGGCTCGACGTTCTCGAGCGGCGTGCCTTCGATTGCGACCAGGTTGTTGATCGGCACCGAGTCCGGATACGGATTCAGGTTCGCGAGCTGCGCGATCAGGCCGGCGCGTTCGCGGCGCGACTCGCCCAGGCCGATGATGCCGCCGCAGCACACGTTGATGCCCGCGTCACGCACGCGGTCGAGCGTGTCGAGACGTTCCTGGTAGCTGCGCGTCGAGATGATCTGGCCGTAGAACTCGGGCGACGTGTCGAGGTTGTGGTTGTAGTAGTCGAGGCCGGCGTCGGCGAGCTGCTGCGCCTGCGCGTCTTCCAGCATGCCGAGCGTCATGCAGGTCTCGAGCCCCATTTCCTTCACGCCGCGGACCATCGCGGCGAGCGGCTCCATGTGCCGTTCCTTCGGGTTGCGCCATGCGGCGCCCATGCAGAAGCGGGTCGCACCACCCGCCTTCGCGGCGCGCGCGGCGTCGAGCACCGCGTCGACGTCCATCAGCTTCTCCGCCTTCAGGCCGGTGTCGTGATGCGACGACTGCGAGCAGTAGCCGCAGTCTTCCTCGCAGCCGCCCGTCTTGATCGACAGCAGCGTCGACAGCTGCACGGCGTTCGCGTCGAAGTGCTCGCGGTGCACTTGCTGCGCGCGGAACAGCAGATCGTTGAACGGCAGCTCGAAGAGCGCCACCACGTCGGCGACGCGCCAGCGCGGCGCGGCGACCGGCGTGGCATCGGGCGTTGTCGTGGCGGCATTCTGGGCTTGGGTCATAGCGGTCATCCTGGATACGGGAAAGCGGTGAAATCAACGCCGCGCGGCGCGCAGCGTGTTGACGAGGGCGGCGATGTCGAGCATCGCCGCGGCGGATTCGGGCGCGGGCGGCGTCATGTGAGCGATGCGGCCGAGGAGCGGGGCGCGGTGCTCGCGCGCGAGCCAGTCGCGGATCGTGTCGACGTTCTCGTCGGCGAACGACATCGCCGGATCGACATGGTTCGCGATCCAGCCGGCGAGCGGCAGGCCGCGCGCGGCGATCGCGTCGGCGGTCAGCAGCGCGTGGCTGATGCAGCCGAGCCGCACGCCGACGACGAGCACCACGGGCAGGCCGAGCGCGACCGCCAGATCGGCGGTGTCGCGGGTGCCGTCGAGCGGCACGCGGAAGCCGCCGACGCCTTCGACGACTACGACGTCAGCGCGCCGCATCGCGTCGCGGTGGCACGCGACGATCGTGTCGATGTCGAGCGTGACGCCGTCCTGCGCGGCGGCGAGGTGCGGCGCGGCCGGCGCCTTGAGCAGGAACGGCGTGCGCACCTCGGGCGGCAGCGCGACGTTGGCGGCCGCGTCGAGCTGGTCGGCGTCTTCGTTGTGCCACACGCCGTCGCGCAGGGATGCGCCGGCCGCGACCGGTTTCATCGCGGCGGCGCGCAGGCCGGCGCGCGCGAAGCCGTGCAGCAGCGCGGCGGACACGAAGGTCTTGCCGATCTCGGTGTCGGTGCCGGCGACGAACAGCGAAAGCGGCGCGCTCATCGGGCAGCCTCGCCGGCTTCGCTGGTTTCGCTGGCCTCGATCAGCGCGGCTTCGAGCCGCGCGAGATCGTCGAACGAATGCGCGGCCGACAGCGAGATTCGCAGCCGCGACGTGCCGGCCGGCACCGTCGGCGGCCGGATCGCGGGCACCCACAGGCCGTGCGCGTCGAGCGCGTGCATCGCGGCGAGCGTCGCGTCGTTGCTGCCGATCACAAGCGGCTGCACGGCGGTGTGCGAATCGACCGGCTGCCAGCGCGTCTTGCGCAGCAGCGCGCGCGTGCGCTCGATCAGCGCGGCCAGATGCGCGCGTCGCGCGTCGCCTTCGTCGCCGCCGATGATGGCGAGGCTCGCCGACACCGCATGCGCGACCGCCGGCGGCGATGCCGTCGTGAAGATGTAGCTGCGCGCGCGCTGGATCAGCCATTCGATCACGGTCTCGTGCGCGACGACGAACGCGCCCGCGACGCCCGCCGCCTTGCCGAGCGTGCCGACGTAGACGAGATGCGGCGAGCGCAGCGCGGCGGCCGCGAGCGCGCCGCGCCCCTGCGGGCCGAGCACGCCGAAGCCGTGCGCGTCGTCGACGACGAGCCACGCGTCGTGGCGTTCCGCGAGCGCGGCCAGCTCGGCGAGCGGCGCGAGGTCGCCGTCCATGCTGAACACGGTGTCGCTGACGATCAGCTTGGTGTGCGCGTCGGAGGCGTCGAGCAGCGCGCCGAGCGCGGCCATGTCCGCGTGCGGATACACCTGCACGTTCGCGCGCGACAGGCGCGCGCCGTCGATCAGCGATGCATGGTTGAGCGCATCGGAGAAGATCGTCGCGTCCTTGCCGGTCAATGCGGTGAGCGCGGCGAGGTTCGCCATGTAGCCGGTGCTGAAATACAGCGCGCGCGGCGCGTCGGAGAAGCCGCCCGCGAACGCGGCGAGTTCGTCCTCGAGCCGTGCGTGCGTGCGCGAATGGCCGCCGAGCAGGTGCGAGCCGCCGCTGCCGGAGCCGTAGCGCTGCGCGCCGTCGGCGAACGCGGCGACGAGCGCCGGATGCGCGGCCAGGCCGAGGTAGTCGTTGCTCGCGAAGCCGACGATCTCGCGGCCGTCGACCGTCATGTGAGCGTCGCACGCGGTGTCGGCGGTGCGGCGCAGGCGGCGCAGGCCGTGCGCGTCGAGCTCGGCGAGGCTGCGCTGCAGGGTGTCGATCAGGTTCATCGGCCAACCTCCGCGAGCGTCGCGTCGAGCGTGTCGCGCGTGCGGGCCGCGAGCCACGCGATGTCCGCGTCGTCGAGGATGTACGGCGGCATCAGATAGACGGTCGTGCCGATCGGGCGCAGCAGCAGTTCGCGTTCGAGCGCGTGCTCGAAGAAGCGGCGCGAGAAGCTGCGTGCGGCGTCGCCGTCGAGCGCGACGTCGAACGCGAACAGCGTGCCGCGCTCGCGCAGATGGCGCACTTGGCCGTGCGCGGCGAGCGGCGCGAGCGCGTCGCGCATCCGCGCCGACTTGCGCGCGTTGCTGGCGAGCACGTCGTCGCGCGCGAACAGGTCGAGCGTCGCGAGCGCCGCGCGGCACGCGAGCGGGTTGCCGGTGTACGAATGCGAATGCAGGAAGCCGCGCGCGGTGTCGTCGTCGTAGAACGCGGCGAAGATGTCGTCGCGCGACAGCACCAGCGACAGCGGCAGGTAGCCGCCGCTGATGCCTTTCGACAGGCACAGGAAGTCCGGCCACACGCCGGCCTGCTCGCACGCGAAGAACGTGCCGGTGCGGCCGCAACCGACCGCGATCTCGTCGGC